>Ga0181526_10002398_pt1 | contig 16397 bp, 13 predicted proteins | sample PEATcosm2014_Bin_35_FD_119750 | JGI IMG/M metagenome (GOLD analysis project Ga0181526, IMG submission 119750) | Peatland microbial communities from MTU Mesocosm Facility, Houghton, MI, USA - PEATcosm2014_Bin06_30_metaG | ecosystem: Environmental > Terrestrial > Soil > Wetlands > Peat | place...
GGGACCGTCGAAGTCACACGCCAGCAGAGCGCAGCGGTCGTCCCGGAGCAACGGGTAGAGACCGGCCTGGATTTCCCCGGCGAGATGCCGCGTCACGACCTCTTCTGTGAGCGGGAGCAGTTCGCGCTCCGGGCGTCGGGCGCTTGCCCAACCGCCCTTCACCGCAGGGCCCCAGCCACTTTTTCCGGAGCGACTGTTCTCCCACCTCAAGGCGTAGACGTCCTGGCGTCCCACAAACAGAGACCGGTAGAAGGCGACCTTCTTCTCCGGCGACGACGAGTGGTTGATGTCTGACGCTGCGATAGTGGTCGCAGTTGCCTCGAGGCTGACGAGTCGCGGTTCCCAGGCGCTGATCGTGGACGCTCGATCCGGTTTGTCGAGACCCAGCAGTTGGTGCAAGCGGGCGTTCTCTGTCTCAAGCTCGAGCACCCTCTGCTCGAGCCGAATGACCCTGCGCTCATCGTCAGGCGGAGACCGCACAGGGCGGGACGCTACCGTCCGGAACGATCGGATTGATGGACTCCCGTGGTTGACGGTCGTGGGCGCGGCCCGTGAAGACCGCTCGCGAGATTGGCGCCAGACCGCAAGCCGCGTGCGGCAAGGTGGAAGCCAGACCGAGACTATCCGTTCGGGAAAGCAGTATCGGAGCGACGGCCCGCGCGGCCCTGGCGGACAGGGCCGCTGTGAGAGCACTCCTATAAGCAGATCAAGGGACCTAACCAACCCCTCTGTGACCTGCGCTTATACGGCTCATCGGATTCTGACGGGGTGAGCCGTGCTCATCGGACCACGATCGAGCCGAGCACTCGCCAGTTGGGCCTGCCGGCGTAGAGGAGAGCCCGGATCCGGTAGTTCTCGAAGTTGCGAAAACCGAAGGCGATCCTCTTGATCCGCTTCACGAGGTTGTTGAGCGCCTCGGTGGGACCGTTGCTCACCCTCGCGAGGTGGTAGTTGCAGATCTTCTCGAACCACCTGCGAAGGGTCCGCCCGAGCCTTTGCACCTCGGGGGGCATGGCGTCCTTCAAGCAGTGCTCCACGAGCTCCTCGAGCATCGCTCGGGCCTCGCCGGCACTCGCCCGGTAGAAGTCCCTGAGGCGCTCCTTCACGCGGTAGGCGATGGCCACCTCGGCCCCCGGGTCGCCGAGGGAGAGCAGCGACCAGAGCCGCTCTCTCGCCTCGGCGCCGAGCTTCTCCTCCCCGGTGACGAGGGCCCGCCGGGCCCGGTAGAGCGGGTCGTCCCGCCGGCCGCGGTGGCCAAGCTGCTCGGACTGGACCCTGCGACGGACCTGGTCGAGGCAGTCGTTGGCGAGCTTTACGACGTGGAAGGAGTCGACCACCTGTCTCGCTCTCGGGAGCACGACCGAGTACACCGCCGCGTAGGTGGGCGACATGTCGAGGGCGCCGAAGCAGATGCGTTCTTTCCAGGCTGTCTCCTGCTTGTCGATGAAGCGGGCCACCTCGACGTAGCGACGGGTGGGGAGGATGTCGATGATCTGGTGGTTCTCCACGTCGGCCACCGTCGTGGCGTAGTCCTTGTGCGGCCTGTCGGACAGCTTCACGAACGAGGTCTCGTCGAGGCCGATGGCGGTCGTCTTGTTGAGGCGCCTCCGGTCTGCGACAAGCAGGGCCTCCCCGTAGGTGGTGACGGCGTCGTTCACGGTGTGCCAGTCGCAGTCGAGCTCTGCGGCCACCTCCTTCACGGTTCTGCCGGTGCCGACCTGGACGGTCGCCCACTTGGCGGCCCGCGTCGTCAAGAGACAGTTCTTGGCGGCGATCCGGTGGTCGGACAGGACCCAGCTGCCGACCGGACAGGCCGGGTTCGGGCACCACATGCGGTGCTTCTTCCAGGACAGGCGCATCGGCGTCCCGTAGACGGGAAGGTCGACGTAGCTCACCACCGGCCGATCCTTCACCTGGGCCTTCGCCTGACAGCTCGGGCAGGCCACGACCCCAGCCACCTGCTCGATCACGAGGGAGACCTCTGGCCCGCGGCGCTCGTAGTGGAGCACCCGGACGTCCTTCAGGCCCACCAGGGCCTCGACGATCTCAGTAGGGTCGTGAAGGACGAAGGTGCTTCTCGCTTTTTGGCTCACACCTCAAGCTTGAGGCACCCTCGTCCGCGTCTGGGGGACCGTCGGGGGTGCCAACTCCCCACTGAAATCCGATGAGCCGCTTATACCACTGGAGCGGACGACGGGACTCGAACCCGCGACCCTCACCTTGGCAAGGTGATGCTCTACCAACTGAGCCACGTCCGCGTGGTGCCGATAGTACCAAGCCGCCCACCACGGACGCACGCTGCGAGGCGTCCCCCCCTGGAGGGCGGGGCTACGTGCGACTGCTTCGGCCAAAACCCGCGAGAATGGGCTGATGAAGCCCCTCGCCGTCCACCACGTCTCCATCAACGTGCGAGATGTTGAGGAGGCCCTTGTTTTCTACGAGGACGTCCTTGGCATGTCGCGGCGCCCTGACAGGCCCAACTTCGGCTTCGGTGGCGCATGGCTCGATGCCGGCGGCCAACAACTACACCTCATCGAGGCCGAGCCGCCGCCGAACCTGGGGCAGCATTTTGCCGTGCAAATCGAGGACCTTCGCGCCACTGTCGCCGAGCTTCGCTCCGCCGGCTTCGTCGTGAGCGACCCGGCACCGGTCGGCCGGAGCTGGCAGTCGTTCATCTCCGATCCGAGCGGAAACGTCGTCGAGCTGCACGAGGCCAAGGGCCTAACGGCCGCGCACTGACGAACCGAGAGACACTCGAATCTCACGCCGCCACGTTTGATCCTTTTGGAACTACCCCTTCGCTGAACAGCTGGCGTTCACCACAGTGACCTGTCGGCGCGATAATGCACGACACGCGCACCGACTCGCGAGAGGGGCCGAGAGTGGCCGACGGCGCTGAGGGTACGCCTACGACCAACGGACGACAACGCTCTCGCCCTGGCATACGCGCCTTTCTCCTTGGCATGGTGCTGCTGCCCACGCTCGTGACGGTGGCGCTCGCCTCTTCCCTCGCCGTTTCCAAATGGTCGGAACGCGACGACTCGGTGACCACCCGGTCCGCCACCCTCGTACTCGACGCCCTCATGCATGCTCGAGCAGCTGTCACCGACGAATACGTGCCGTCGGCGGCCATCGTCTATGCGCGCTCTCGGGGAATCGGTCTCGCCGAGCTCGACAAACTGCTCAACATCCCCTTCGGGGTTGACCTCACGCATGCCCGCGCGGAGGTCGGCCAGAGCATCTTGAGTACTGACTCCCAACTGAGCGGCGACCGGGCAAAATTGATGGCGCTTCGACGCGAGATTGACAAGGGCTCGGTCTCGTTTGTGCACGTGCAGAATGTCTTCAACGGCATCACTGCCAACATCGACACGCTCTGGCTGACGAAATTTGCAAGCCTCAGTCGCAGCATCGGACGCGCCGGGGCGACGACGGCTGGTCTGCAACAGGATGTGAACGCTCTCCAGCTGTCCTTCGCCGCTTTCAAGGCAGGCCTCGATCAGACCACTTACGCCGAGGAGGTCTTGACAGCTCCTTACACCACGTCAGTCGTCGCCAATCTCGTCGGGACAAACGCGCTGTACGCCAGCTCCACGGCGGGGTTCCCCGGCAACCTCGGGCCGCAGGCACGGGAGGCGTGGGCAGACATCCAAGGGAATTCGGACATCTCGCAATTCGACAAGGCCGTAACGCTTGCCATCAGTACCGGGTTGCGTCAGGCTGAGCCGCCCTATGCCACGAACCTGAAGGCGAATGCGAGAATCTTCGTCGGCGAGATCGTGAAGGTGAACCTTCTGACGGAGCTTGTCCTCGCCGCCTCTGCCGATCTCCGCAACGCCGCCTCGGCGCAGCAAAGCTCGGTCACGAGCAGCTTCCTTCAGGAGTTCGTTCTCCTCATCGTTCTCGCATCGCTCGTCGTGGTCGCCGCGCTGTGGCTGGCCCGTTCCGTGAACAGGCCGCTCACCAAGATCGCCGAGGCAGCCGGCATCTTGCGGCTCGGTGATTTCGACGTCGCCCCTCTCGAGGAAAGCGGGCCTCGCGAGCTCGCCTCGACCGCCGTCGCCTTCAACGAGATGGCTTCCACGCTTCGCGGCGTGGAAGCGCATGCCGTGGCGCTCTCCGCTCGAGATCTCGACGACCCCGCTCTTCAGACCCCTCTGCCCGGTCGTACCGGACTCGCCTTGCAGGGCGCCCTCGATCGATTGCAAACCTCCGTCCGAGACGCCGAGAGTCGCCGGGAGGAGCTCCACAAGCTCGCCACTCGGGACAGCCTTACCGGCCTGATGAGTCGCGGAGCTGCCCTCGATGCGATCGACCGCGATTTGGCGAGAGCGTCGCGCGAGGGCAACGTCGTGGCGTTGCTCTTCCTCGACCTCGACGGCCTCAAGGCCATCAATGACACCTTCGGCCACGAGGGCGGTGACGAGGCCCTGCGGACGACGGCGGACGCCATCATCAACTGCACCCGCACGACCGACATCCGCGCCCGCCTCGGAGGCGACGAGTTCGTCGTCTCTCAGCTGCGCCCAGGGACGCCGGACGAGATCTCCGCTCTGGCGGAACGCATCCGCCAGCAAGTTGCGGATGCAGAGCCCGAATCGCACGGCCGTCGAATGCGACTCGGATGCAGCATCGGTATCGCCCAGTCCGCCGCCGGCGACACGGCCGATGATCTCATGCGGCGCGCCGATCTGGCGCTCTACGAAGCGAAACAGGCGGGTCGCAACCGGGTGGCCTGGTTCGGTCCGTCGGCGAACCGAATCGCCTGAACGAAACCCGAGGAATTCTTCCCGGAGCGGCCTGATCCTCCTCAGGCTGCTCTACGCTAACGAACATCTGTTCGATCACTAGGCGAGCCGCAACCTTGGATTGGCGACGTCATCGAGGACGCCGTCAGTCCTGCGCTTCTGTTCGCCCTCGTCACAGCGCATCGCTCGCCGACGAAACGGGTGCTTCTCTGTGCCCTCAGCGAGGTGGACCGTCGGCGACCCGAGAACGCACCTCCTCGAACGACATCTCCGGGCGGATGCTGAGCATCGCCCAGGTCGCTCCGAGCGAGGCGGCTTCGGCGGGCTGCAGGGTCGGACTCGCCAGCACGGCGACCTGGAAGCCCCCGAGAGAGCCGTCTCTCTCGGCCGCCAGGATGCCGATGGCGCGCTCGAGCTCCTCCAAGCCGGCGTCGACCAGGAAGAGCCCGTCGTATCGCGCTGCCCGCCGAACAGGCCGCGCTGCCGGACCTGGTCGCGCGCCACCTCCACTCACACCACCTTGGGCACCGAACCAGATGGGCACCCGAGGCGTCTGCAACGGCCTCGGGAGAAAGCGCACACCGTCGGCGGTGAAGTGCGGTCCTCGATGCTCGATGTACTCCCCCTCCATCATTCGAGCCAAGAGCTCGGCCCCTTCGTCCAAGATCGCCCCGCGTTCGCCGGCGTCGACGACCTCCCCGAAGCGGCTGAGCTCGCCGGTCGAGTCGACCCCGAGACCGAGGCCGAGCACGACCCGTCCGGAGGACAGGTGATCGAGAGTGACGACCTGTCGGACGAGCACTTGGGGACGCCGTCGCACGAGGGGAGTCACCATCGTTCCGATGCGCAGACGCGTTGTGGCACAAGCCACTCCGGACAAGATGATCCACGGATCGGCCACACTGGCCGCTTGCTCCGGGCGCCTCAAGACGTGATCCCAGAGAAAGAACCCGTCCCAACCCTGCTGCTCGGCAAGCACGGCGAGATCGATGACCCGGTGCGGATCGGACAGCTCGTTGAACGGCGGCAGGAAGACGCCGTGACGCATCGCGTTGGCTCCTTCGCTCACCCTTAGTGGCCCCGCGCGATCCACTCCTCGAGGTGAGGAGCTTCATCGCCGATGAGCGTCGATCCGCCGTGGCCCGTGAACACCCGGGTCTCGGGCGGCAGCACGAGCAGACTCCTTCGGATCGACTCGATGATCGTCGGGAAGTCGGACCAGCTCCGACCCGTGGCACCGGGGCCTCCCCTGAACAACGTGTCGCCGGAAAAGACGATGCCGCCGGCGGCGTCGAAGAGACAGCAGCCGCCCGGCGTGTGCCCTGGCGTGTGCAGTACCGCCAGTGACGTGCTCCCCACCGTGAGTGTCATGCCATCTCGTAGCTCGCCGTCAGGTGAGGCGGCGTCACCGTAGACCTCGCGCCACAGCGGCAGGTCAGCCGGATGGAGCAACACGGGCGCTCCGACAGCTTCCCGCAGCTCGACGGCGGCGTTGATGTGGTCGTTGTGCCCGTGCGTGGCGACGATGGCCACGACCCGCACGTCCCGAACCGCCGCCGCGATCGAGGCGGCCGAATGCGGGGCGTCAACGATGACGACTTCGGCCCCCTCAGACCCGACAGATCCGAATGCCCAGCCGCTCGTGCCAACGATCCAGACGTTGTTTTCGACCTCGAAGTCCTGACCGTCGAGCGAGAAGATGCCCGACGTCGTCAGATGCCGCACATGACTCGAGGCCAGCTCGGAGCTCACTTCGGCGCCTCCCGCCTCCTCTGGAGGCGTGCTCATCCGCTCGAGCCGAGCACGACGACCGACCGCAGGACCTCGCCTCGCTCCATGCGGTGGAACGCGTCCTCGACCCCGTCGAGCCCGATCGTCTCCGAAACGAACCGGTCGAGATCAAGGCGCCCCTGCAGATACAGCGAGATGAGAACCGGGAAGTCCCGTGACGGCAAGCAGTCTCCGTACCAGCTGGGCTTCAGCCGCCCGCCTCGGCCGAAGAACTCGATCATCGGCAGATCGATCCGCATGTCCGGGGTCGGTACGCCGACCTGGACGAGCGTGCCGGCGAGGTCGCGGGCGAAGAACGCCTGCTCCATCACCTTCGGGTTGCCGACGGCCTCGATGCACACGTCGGCGCCGTTCCCACCCGTCAGCTGGCGCACGCGCTCGACAGCGTCTTCCGTGGAGGCGTTGACGACATCGGTGGCCCCGAACGAGCGTGCCAGCTCGAGCTTGCGGGCGTCGAGGTCGACCCCGATGACCGTGGTGGCGCCCGCCAGCACGGCGCCGGCGATGGCGGCGCACCCGACGCCACCGCAGCCGAAGACGGCCACGGAGTCGCCCCGGCCGACCTCACCGGTGAACAGCGATGCCCCGAGACCAGCCATCACACCGCAACCGAGGAGGCCGGCGGCTTCTGGCCGTGCCCGGCTGTCTACCTTCGTGCACTGCCCGGCTGCCACGAGCGTCTTCTCCGCGAAGGCACCGATGCCGAGCGCCGGCGCCAGCGCCATGCCGTCGGCGAGCGTTATCTTCTGGGTGGCGTTGTGCGTGTTGAAGCAGTACCAGGGTCGTCCTCGAAGGCACGCGCGGCACTGGCCGCACACCGCCCGCCAGTTCAAGATCACGAAGTCGCCGACCGCCACGGACGTCACGTCAGGCCCGATCGCCTCGACGATGCCGGCTGCCTCGTGGCCGAGCAGGAAGGGGAAGTCGTCGTTGATGCCGCCCTCTCGATAATGCAGGTCGGTATGGCACACGCCGCACGCCTGCACGCTCACGAGGGCCTCACCCGCCCCGGGATCCGGAACGATGATCCGCTCGACGGTGACCGGCGCACCCTTCGACCGAGCCACCACACCTCGAACCTCGTGTGCCACTTCACCCTCCTTGTCCCGGCCTGCCCCAACGGCGGCTCCATCACCACGCCAGTCGAATGCGGCTCACGTGCCACCCTCCCAGCGATCCGTCACCAACCCTGCGCGACGTGCTTCACCCTCGTGTAGTCCAAGAGACCGTAGACCGCCAAGTCCTTCCCGTACCCGCTGGCGCCGAAACCGCCGTGCGGCATCTCAGAGGCCATCGGCGCGTGCGTGTTCACGGCGACGGCGCCGAAGTCCAGATCCCGGCAGAAGCGGCCCGCCCGAGCGACGTCGGACGTCCAGACGCTGGCCGTCAGGCCTTGCGCCACGCCGTTGGCCACGGAGAGGGCCGCTTCCTCCCCGGAGAAACCCTGCACCGTCACGACAGGCCCGAACACCTCGTCCCGCACGATCTCGTCCTCCTGGCGCAGCCTGGTGACGACGGTGGGCTCGAAGAAGTAGCCGGGCCGCTCCAAACGTCGACCACCGCACGCCACGACGGCGGCCGCCGGGAGGCGGCTGATGTAACCGGCCACGCGCTCGAGGTGCTCTTGGCTGATCAACGGACCGTAGGTCGTGGCCTCGTCGTCCGGGTCGCCCGGCACCACGCCGGCGACCCCCTCGAGGAGCAGGCTCATGAAGTCGGCCGCGACGGTGTCCTCGACGACCACACGCGTGGCGGCGGTGCAATCCTGGCCGGCGTTGTAGAAGCCGGCGCCGACAACGGCGTCGGCGGCGGCGGCCAGGTCGGCATCGGCAAAGACGACGACCGGGGCGTTTCCTCCGAGCTCGAGGTGCACGCGAGACAGCCGTTCGGCTGCCGCCACGGCTACCGCTCGGCCCGCTCTCGAACTGCCCGTCAGCGACACCATGGCCACCTCAGGCTGGCGTACGAGCTGCTCGCCGGTAGAGGCGCCGCCAAGCACGACGTTGAGCACGCCGGGAGGGAGGACACGTGTAGCCAGCTCGGCCATACGCAGCGTCGAGAGCGGCGTGAGCTCGGACGGCTTCAGGACGACGGTGTTGCCGGCCGCCACGGCCGGCGCCCACTTCCAGACCGCCATCATGAGCGGGTAGTTCCACGGCGCCACCTGGGCACACACCCCGATGGGCTCGCGCCGGATGGACGACGTGATTCCCTCGAGGTACTCGCCGGTAGACGCACCCTCGAGGACGCGGCAGGCGCCGGCGAAGTACGACACGACGTCGACGATCGCCGGCATCTCCTCCTCGGCCATCTGCCGGCGAACCTTGCCGGTGTCGCGGACCTCGAGGTCAACCAGCTCCTCGGAATGACCCTCGAGGAGTGCAGCGACCTCGTGGAGCGCCCGCGATCGCTCCGCCGCTGTCGTTCGCCGCCAGGCTGTGAACGCTCGGGCGGCGGCGCCGCAAGCGGCTGACACGTCCTCGGCGCCCGACTCCGGCACCTCGTCGTAGGGCTCGCCGGTGCACGGATCGAAGACAGGCAGGTAGCGCTCGGCCTTCGCCGCCACGAACTGACCGCCGATGAAGTTGTCGAGCATCTCGATCCCCCTCGGGCACGGTGCAACAGGCGAAACAGGTACAACCGGTGCAGCAGGCTCAACAGGCACGACGGGCCATTCGCACGAAAGCGGCCGAAGTGCAGCTCACGGGCGCGTGGCACGTCATCGGCGGCGGCGCGCCGAGGTCCGGAGGCGCTCACGCCCCTTGCCATTTTCCCTACCGTGGCATAAACTGAATGTTCAGTCAAATAGCCACAACGGCGCCGGAGCCAGCGGCCCGGTTGCCCGAACGGAGAGATACCCGTGGTGTCGCAAACCCTCACATCCGACCTCGACCGGCGCCTCGACGCCCTGGTGGCGGAGCAGGAGGCGATCTTCGTTGCCCGTCAGCCGAACTCACGGGCGCTGACCGAGCGCGCCGTGCGCTCGCTCGCCGGCGGTGTCACGTCCAGCTGGCAGATCACGCGGCCGCAGGCCGTGTGGATCAGCCACGGCAGCGGCTCGAAGATCTACGACGTCGACGGGACCGAATATGTCGACCTGCATGGCGGCTACGGGGCCGGCTTCGCCGGCCACGGCCACCCGGCCATTGTCGAAGCCGTCCGGCGGCAGGTCAGCCGGGGCACCCACTTCGCCCAGCCGACCAAGGACGCCGTCATCGTGGCCGAGGAGCTCGGCCGCCGCTTCGGCCTCCCACTCTGGCGTTTCGTGAACACGGGAACCGAGTCGACGATGGACGCCGTCCACCTCATGCGGGCCGCCACGGGCCGCGACCTCATCATCAAGGCCGAGGGCTGCTACCACGGTCACCACGACTCGGTGCAGGTCTCGGTCGTGCCACCGGAGGACGAGATCGGGCCGGCTGACCGCCCGAACACGGTGCCGAGCAGCACGGGCATACCGAAGGCGCTGACCGACCTCACGCTCGTCGCCTCGTTCAACGACATCGAAGGCGTCCGCAGCCTCCTCGAGATTCATGCCGGAAAAATCGCCGGGATGATCATCGAGCCGATCATGATGAACATCGGTATCGTGCCGCCCGACCCGGGCTACCTGGCCGCCCTGAAGGACCTCCTCCACGAGCACGGCGCCCTCCTCACCTTCGACGAGGTGAAGACGGGCCTGACCGTCGGTCCCGGCGGCGCCACCCGCCTCTACGGTGTCACGCCCGACATCGTCTGCCTGGCGAAGTCGATCGGTGGCGGCCTCGTCGTCGGAGCCATCGGCGGAACGGCCGAGGTCATGGAGACCGTCGCGAACGGAACCTACGACATGGTGGGGACGTTCAACGGCAACCCGCTCTCCATGGCCGGAGTCCGGGCAGTGCTGGAAGAAGTGTCCACGGACGCCGCCTATGAGCACATCGCCAAGCTGCGCGAGCGGGCTGGCGTCGAGCTGGACGCCGCCATCGCCGAGGCTGGCCTCCCCGCCCACGTGGTGGCGATCGTCGCCAAGGGTTGCGTGACGTTCTCGACGACGCCGGTGCGCAACTACCGGGACTTCCTCAAGGTTGACGACCGCTACAACCACGCCCACTGGCTCATGCAGCACAACGGCGGCGTCTTCCTGCCGCCGTGGGGCAAGACGGAGCAATGGCTGTTCTCGGTGCAGCACGACGAGGCGGACGTCGATCGCTTCGTCGAGAACTTCTGGCGCTTCACCCGCGCCGTGGCGGCCTAGGTCTCCCTTAGACAACCACCTCCACCCCTTGCAGCACGTCGGTGGAGGTGGTTGACTTCCCTGATCGGCCGTTCAGTCGCCTGAGAAGGGCCCACGTCACCGGGGGGAGGTGGCTCGGATTACGTCGCATCCAAGACAGGGTTGGGCACGGCGTGCCGACCGCCTGCGAAGACTCGCTCTCGGCGACGCCGGCGGCGAGCCCGGCGGCACAGGCGCCTTGCACGGCATCAGGAGCGGCTCATGGGGCAGCGCCGGCATGTCCCGCCGCGAGTTCATGCGTATGGCTGCAGGCGGCGCCGCCCTCGCCGGCGTGGGAGGCGGTCTCCTCGGGGGCTGCGAACGCCCCGGCCACGCCGGCGTCGCCATCCCGCTCCCCCGCAAGACGAACCCGGTGAGATGGCCGGTCTACTCCGACAACGAGCCCATCCCTGATGGCCTCGCGCCCGAGAAGGGCGCCACGCTCCAGATCTACAACTGGGTCGCCTACATCAACACGGCCGTGCTCGACAGCTTCTGCAAGAAGTACGACTGCAGGTACACGCTGACGACGTTCAACACGATGAGCGAGGCCATCTCGAAGCTGCAGACCGGCGAGCTCGACTTCGACATCTTCTTCCCGACCATCGACGTCCTGGGGCCTCTCGTCGAAGGCAAGCTGCTGCGCCCGATCAACCACTCCTACGTCCCCAACATCCACCAGGCCTGGCCGGACTTCCTCAACCCGTTCTACGACTTGGACTGGCAGTACACGGTCCCCTACACCATCTACACGACCGGCATGGCGTGGCGGAAGGATCTCGTCGACGAGGACCCCTACACCATGGCGAACCCGTGGGCGATGCCGTGGCAGGAGAAGTACCGGGGGAAGGTGGCCATCCTCGACGACTACCGGGAGGGCATCTGCCTCGGCCTCATGAAACAAGGCATCTTCGACCTCAACACGACCGACGTTGCTCAGATCGAGAGCTCCCTGCACCAACTGCAGGAGCTGCAGAGTCTCGTGAACGTGCAGATCGACAACAACGACTACAGCGAGGTGCCATCCGGGCAAACGTGGATCCACCACGCCTGGTCAGGTGACATGGCGGCGGCCTGGGAGTACCTGCCCGCTCACGTCTCGGCCGACGTCCTCGGCTACTGGTTCCCGCCGGACGGAAAAGGCCCCGTGGCGAACGACGCCATCTCCATGCTCACCTCCGGGAAGAACCCCGTCCTGTCGCATCTCTTCCTCAATTACATGCTCGATCTCCCGAACGCCCTCACGAACATCGGGTTCAACGGCTACATGCAGCCGATCGAGGGCGTCACGGCCGAGAAGCTGATCAAGCTGCAGTACCTGCCCGAAGCGCTCGTCTCCACCGTCGTGCTGCCCTCGAACTTCCGCACGGGAATCGAGGAGCTGCAGCTCCCGCCGGACGCCAACGACGCCTGGGAGCTCGCCTGGCTGCAGTTCGGCGGAGGTCTCTAGATGGCGACCGCCCCCCCGGGGGCACGGCCACTCGCACCGGCGGCTCCTTCCGGGAGGTCGGGCGGCCGCGGGGGCGCCCACCTCCGCGGCGGCAGCTCGCCGCCGCGGCCGTCGTTTCGCGAGCGGATGCGGGCGAGGACGGAGCAGGACCGGCGGGAGTCGTGGCGGCCGCGGGGCTTCTGGGCGCTGCTCGCCATCCCCGGCTCCATCTGCCTGCTCGTGTTCTTCGTCCTGCCCTTCTACGTCGTGCTCTCCGTCGCCGCCGGCACGCTCGACCCGATCTTCCAGTCCCCCGTCCCGATCTGGAACCCATTCTGGTGGAGTGCCGCCAACTTCGCCCATCTCTACCACGAGGCCGGCATCCTCTGGCCGCCCTTCGCCCGCACGATCGTCTACTCGGCGATCGCCTCGGCCGCCTCGCTCGCCATCGCCTACCCGGTCGCCTACTTCGTCACCCGTTATGCCGGCAAGCGCAAGACGCTGTTCCTCATCCTGCTCATCTCGCCGTTCTGGGTGAGCTACATGATGCGCATGCTCGCCTGGATCGACCTCCTGCAGGTGACCGGATGGGTGAACCGGGTGCTCGAGTGGTTGCATGTCGTCTCCCGCAACCATCCGGTCGGCTGGCTCGCCGGCCACCCCGCCACCGTCATCTTCGGCCTCATCTACGGCTACATCCCGTACCTCATCATCGTGCTGTACGCCGGCCTCGACCGCATCGACGGGCGGCTCCTCGAGGCCTCGAGGGATCTCGGGCTCGGCCGCTGGCGGACGTTCTGGCGAGTGACGGTGCCGCTCAGCCGGCAGACGGTGCTGGCAGGCATGTTCATCACGGTGCTCCCGATGCTCGGCGACTACTACACGAACCAGCTCCTCTCGGCCACACCGGGCACGACGATGATCGGCAACACCATCGAGGGGCAGCTCGAGATCGCCAACCTGCAGGGTGACGGCGCTGCCGCCTCCATCGCCCTGCTCGTGCTGTTGCTGCTCCCGATGATCTACTACGTGCGCTCGACGGCGAGGGCGTCGAGGGAGAACGCCTGATGGCCACGGCAGTGATCACCCCGACTGCAACTGCTCCCAGCGCGGCCCCCGTTCCGGCCAAGCGCAGACGGCGTGGGCCCTGGCGCCACCCCTGGGGGCTCGAAGGCTTCACCTGGCTCTACCTCATCTGGTCGATCGTGCCCATCGGCGTCGCCGTCCTCTTCTCCTTCAACCGGGGCAAGTCGCAGAGCTCGTTCCAGGGCCTCTCCCTGCGCTGGTACACCGGCACCTCGAAGGCCTACGGCTCCGTGCTGCACGACCCGACCCTGCACGCCGCCGTCGTGCAGACGCTGAAGCTGGGCCTCTTCGTGACGCTCATCACGATCCCGCTCGGCGTCGGCTTCGCCATCGGCATCGACCGCTGGCGCGGGCGGACCTCGAACGGCCTCAACCTCGTCATGATCTTCAGCTTCGTCGTCCCCGAGCTGCTGCTCGCCGTCGCCCTCATGTTCGTCTTCCTGCAGCTGCTCAAGTTCATCCACCTCGGCGACGGCGCCGAAACGGCCGCCCTCGTCGTCTGGAACATCTCCTGGCCGGCCATCATCGTGCGGGCGCGCCTTGTCACCATCGGCAGGGTGTTCGAGGAAGCCGCCGCCGATCTCGGCGCCTCCCGGTTCTCGGCCATCTGGCGCGTGCTCCTCCCGATGCTCATGCCGGCCATCTTCGCCAGCGCCGTGCTGACCTTCGCAAGTGTCATCGACGACTTCGTCATCGTCGAGCAACTCTCGGGCCCGGGCAGCCAGACGATGTCGGTTCTCATCTACTCACAGGCCCACGGTGGCAACAACGGGCCCGCCCTCAACGCCTTGGCGACGCTCATGCTGCTCTTCTCCCTCGTCGTCGCCGGCTTGGGCTACGTCGCCTACCGATTGATGACCAAAGGCGAGCGCGGCAACACCGCCGCGGCGCTCACGAGCATCGCCGGAATGTAAGGAGAAACCCCCTCGTGCCAGGAAGCCGATCCGCCCGCGCCAGCCAAGGCGGCCACGTCGAGCTCGTCGAGCTGACGAAGTCCTTCAGCGACGTGACGGCAGTCGCCGGCATCTCGGTCGAGATCCAGGCCGGGGAGTTCTTCTCGCTCCTCGGGCCGTCCGGATGCGGCAAGACGACGACGCTGCGGATGGTGGCCGGTTTCGAGGAACCGACGAGCGGGGCCATCCGCCTCGACGGCAAGGACGTCGCCAGCCTGCCGCCGAACAAGCGCAACGTGAACACGGTGTTCCAGAGCTATGCCCTCTTCCCCTTTCTCAACGTGTCCGACAACGTCGCCTTCGGGCTCAAGTACCAGTCGCTCCCGAAGGCGGAGATCCAGCAACGAGTCACCGAGGCCCTCGATCTCGTGCAGCTCAAGGGCTACGAGCGGCGCCGGCCCGGGCAGCTCTCCGGCGGGCAGCAGCAACGCGTCGCCCTGGCGCGGGCGCTCGTACTCAAGCCCGCCGTCCTCCTCCTCGACGAGCCCCTCGGGGCCCTCGACGCCAAACTGCGCCGCTCACTGCAGGTCGAGCTGAAAGCCCTGCAGGAGCGGGTCGGCATCACGTTCCTCTATGTGACACACGACCAGGAGGAGGCGCTCACGATGTCCGACCGCCTCGCCGTCATGTCGAACGGCCACATCGCCCAGCTCGGCTCGCCGCGGGAGGTCTACGAAGAGCCTGCCGATGCTTACGTGGCCGACTTCCTCGGGGTCTCCAACCTCATGGAGGCACGGGTCGTGACACCGGGGAGCGGGACGACACCCTGTCGTCTCAGCATCGGAGAGTTCGAGCTGACGGCCGAGTGCGGTCGCCTCGATGCCACGGGCGACGTCAAGCTCGCCATCCGGCCGGAACGAGTACAGCTGCGGCCCTACGAGGAGAACGGGCAGAACCGCGTGCCCGGCATGGTCGAACGGGTCGTGTTCCTCGGCTCCGCCACCCAGGTCTTCGTCCGCCTGGCGCCTGGTGCCACCTTGCAGTCCCTCGTGCACAACGACGGCGAGCCGGTGGGCTTCCAGCAGGGCTCGGCCGTCAAGGTCCTGCTTCCGCCCGACGCTCTGCGCGTGCTGCCGGGCGGCGGCGTCACCGTGGCCGAGATCCACGAGGAGACCTTCGGCGACCAGCCGCCAGATCTGGCCGTGGCGTCGACGACGTAGGGCCGCAGTCGCCCGCGGCCGTCGTCCGGCCGGCCTGACGGCCTCAGCTCAGCGGGCTCGCTTCTTGCGCGACGGGCGCGAGCGGGCGTCCCAGGCGAAGCCCAGCTGCGCCGCCGCCAACCTCATCGTGAGATCGAAGGCCCTCCGCTCGTCCACGACAGGGTCGTCAAGGGCGATCTGGATGGCGAAGCCGTCCAGCAACGCCGAGAGGGCGACGGCGAAGTCCTCCACGTCCACCTCGGAGAACTCGCCCGTTGACTGGCCCTCCCGCACGATGCGGCGGATGGTCTCGCGCCAGTGCTCGTCGAACTCCTCACGAACCCGCCGCACCTCGGGGTGCCGGACGGCCGTCGCCCAGAGATCGAGCCAGATCGCCCAGGACTCCTCCACATGGTGCTCCTGGGTGAGGCAGGTCATCGCCACGATCTCCTCGAGCCGTTTGGCGGCCGTCGGCAGGGCGGCAAGACGGCGGGCGCCGTCGGCATACCAGAGGTCTTCCGCAAAGCGCATCGCCTCGGTGAGGAGACGGTCCTTCGTCTTGAAGTAGTAGATGACCAGTGCCGGGCTGACCTCGGCTCGCTCGGCGACGTCAGCGATCCGAGTGTCGGGAAACCCACGCTCGACGAGGACGTCGAGGGCGGCTCGCAACATCTGGCTGCGGCGGGCGTCTTGGGAGGCGGGAGCCTCGGTGCTCTCACGGACCCTGCCCCCGACCTCCGGCGCTTCAGCCCGTGGCGTCATCGCTACCGCCCCTTCCCTCACGGCGGCCCGGTCCTCACCGGCCGCTTGTCCCAACGGTATCAGCGATCTAGACTGAACAGTCAGTCAAACCACCGGCGAACGCCCGGGGGGACGGAGGGACGCTTCAGATGACGTCGAACTTCGATGCGATCGTGGTCGGCGGAGGGCACAACGGACTCGTCTCGGGTGCCTATCTCGCGCGGGCCGGGCTCGACACCGTCGTGCTCGAATCCC
>Ga0181526_10002404_pt1 | contig 16385 bp, 10 predicted proteins | sample PEATcosm2014_Bin_35_FD_119750 | JGI IMG/M metagenome (GOLD analysis project Ga0181526, IMG submission 119750) | Peatland microbial communities from MTU Mesocosm Facility, Houghton, MI, USA - PEATcosm2014_Bin06_30_metaG | ecosystem: Environmental > Terrestrial > Soil > Wetlands > Peat | place...
AAATTCCCCCTGTCTTTCTCACAATCGACGTGCACAGCCTGCACCTCGGAAGAGAGAGTGAGGGCAAACCGCAGCCCCTTCCTGGCGATCCTGTTCCAGGACAGAATCGGAACCACTACCAGCGGAGCCCGCAACTCGCGCAAATCGAGAGGCACAGGGTCCGCGACCTCTGCCTCAACTTGGCGGTAGTGCCTTCGGATGTTAATCATCACAATCATGATGGCGGGAATGAGCAATACTGTTACCCAGGCTCCTTCAACGAACTTGGCGAGGGTTACCACAACGACGGTGGTTGCGGTGGCCGCGGCTCCCAGCCCGTTGATGAACATGCTGCGCCGCGATCCTTGGCCTCCGATTCGCCTCCAGTGAGCCACCATGCCGGCTTGGGAGAGCGTGAACGCCAGGAACGCGCCGACGGCAAACAGGGGAATCAACCGATCCGTGACCCCGCCAAACAAGATAAGCAGCGCGGCACACAGCACCGCGAGCACCCAAATACCTTGCGAGTACACGAGACGCCTTCCGAGCAAGGCGAAGCCCTGGGGAAGGTATCCGTCCTCTGAGAGGGCGCGGCCGAGTCGCGGAAAGTCCGCAAAGGCGGTGTTGGCCGAGAGCGCCAGCACGAGCAGGACTGAGCCCATCGTGATGTAGTAGAAGACGCCTTGCCCTGCCACCGCGGCCGTGAGCTGGGAAAGGACACTTTGGTAGCCTGCCGCCCCGGGATCGGTGGCGCCGATGTGGTAGGCGCGAACCAGGAAGGCGATTCCCGCCAGCAGCACAATAAGTAGAGCAATGATGGCCGTCAAGGCTCGTTGTGCGGATTTCACTAGCGGCTCCCGGAATGCTTTGACGCCGTTGCTGATCGCCTCGACGCCGGTCATGGCGGTGCAGCCACTGGAAAAAGCCTTGAGCAAAAGCCAAATGCTGACCGCGGCAATTGGCAGCGGCAAGTGCGGCGGAGCAACGACAGGCACGGGGTGGCCGCCGGCGGCGAGCGTCTTGCCCAGTCCCAGCAGCAAGGTGAGGAGCATGGTTCCTACAAATAGATAGGTAGGAACAATAAACACTGCCCCCGTCTCGCGAACGCCGCGCAGGTTGACGATGGTGATGAGCAGCAAGATCACGAGGCAGATCAGCAGGGTGTGCGGCAGGAGCGACGGAACCGCTGAGACGAGGGCCCCAACACCTGCCGAGATTCCTACCGCGGCAGTCAGAACGTAGTCGATCATAAGGGCCGCTGCCGCGAGCAGACCCGAGAATTCGCCCAGATTCTGGCGAGCCACCGTGTATGAGCCGCCTCCGGTCGGGTAAGCTGTGATAGTTTGGCGATAGGAGAAATAGACGATCACCAGCAGGATGATGATGCTGGCCGTGAGCGGTACCATGTAAGCAATTCCCGCGGCGGCCAGAGGGATCAGCAGCGTGAGCGCCGCCTCCGGCCCGTAAGCAGCGGAACTGAGGGCGTCCAATCCAAAGACGGAAACTCCTCCCACCGGCCCCAGCTTCTCTCCCGCTTCTTCCGAAGAACGCAGCGGCTTGCCGAAAAGTAGATCGTTCAGTTTCATCGCTCATCCTCGAAGGCCGAAGTCGCAGTGCATGATGCCCTTAATATGTGTGGTAAACCGGATTGTTTCGACCGGCGCATTCGTCTCAGTACTACTTCACGCCGGCCCGCTTCGCTGTGAAATGGTAGGAGGGCTGCTGAGAGATGCTGCTATCGATCACCATTGTAAACTGGATCGTGTCCCCTTCGACTGTGCCCTTGTAATGCTGCTTGTCTACGTAAGTCTTGTCATCCATCCCAGTCAAGGACGTGGTCATGAAGCTGATCCGGTCTCCGTCGATTCTGCCATCCAATATGTCATGACTTCCTCCGAGATATGAGGCGGTGCCGGACAATTCCGTGCCGGCAACTTCAAAGTCGAACGTCTCTCGGTAGGTGGCTTCGTCCCAATATTTAGCCGTTGCCGTCCACTTCCCTGCTACGTCCGTGGGCCGCTTGGCCGGGATCTTTGACTTATCAGCCTCGGCGGGATTGACGCGGACCGGCGCTGTGGGCCCATTAGCGCGTGCGATCTGCTTCTGGGAAGCGGAATCGGGATTCGCGGCAGCGGCCGGCTTCTTCGGTTGCCGAGACAGCAGAATTCCTCCCACAACTGCCGCAACCACCAGGACTAATGAAACCAAAAGAAGGAATCGCTTTGATTTCGCCTCCCACCGCCGATTGGCGATGCCGGGAACGGTCATCTTCAGCGTGTCGATCAAACGTTCCGCATCCGGCCGGAAATGTGCGTCCCTGAGATCCATCGCCTCGCGGGCAGACAGCGGACGCAATTCGTCAGGCAAATCGTCTTGGCGCGGCATGGTTGCTCCGCCCACGAGGACAGGAATAACCCGCACTCCGCGTTCGAGCGCCTTAGCAATCTCCAGGCGCACGAAGTCACCCGCCATGTCGAGCCGCCGGCCTCCATTGGCTGCGGTGCAGGTCAGCCACCTCTCACCGATTACCGCAAGCAGCGCATCGCACTGGCTGATCTTCTCCTCGATCACCGCCGGAAAATTGTCGCCGCCCATGATCGTGTCGACGTCCATGTACGTGTTCTCTCGACCGAAGTGGACAATGAGGATGTCAAAGAGACGTCCTGCATATCCGCTGCTGTCTTCACGGCGATAGCTTATGAAAACTCCTGGCATATCATCCCCGGTCAAGGTGTGTTAAAGCCACTATACTGCCTTTTGCCGACAAGTGAAACCTCGATCAGGGAAGCTCGATCACGCAAGAACTTCTGCGGCTAGCCCGTTAATCGGGCCCGCCAGTGCGATTGCGTTCACGGGCAGGTAGGTATACATTAAGCGTCGGGCGAGTTGTAGAAACTAAAATGTTGGCTCAGGATCCTCGCGGCAACTGAGCGGCTGCGTTCTCGCCCGCGGTGGTTGGAATGACTGGTAAACTCACTCTGTCCCGCCGAGAGCTGTTAAAGGGTTTGGCAAGCGCTGCGACGCTATGCTCAGCGAGCAGCGCTTCCAGCTACGCCGGGGGACCCACGGCCGGTCGTGAGAAGCTCTCGCCGATGCGTTACCGCGACGTGAAGCTTACGGGCGGTCCCCTCAAGGCACAGTTCGATCGCATTCACGCGGCCTATCTAGGCATGGACGAGGACGGACTGCTGAAGGAACTTCGTGTACGCGCCGGCCTTCCCGCACCCGGAGAATACCCTGGAGGCTGGTACGACCGCGACGGGTTCGCCCCGGGTCATTGCTTCGGCCAGCTCATCTCGGCGCTGGCCAGATTCTCCGAGGCCACCGATGATGAGGCGACTCGAGCCAAGACGCAACGCCTGGTGGAGGGCTTTGCGGCCACGATTGGGCCCGACGGCTACTGCTACCCCAGCCAAAAGGCATCCACGAATTTCCCGGCCTACACCTATGACAAGTACGTGGTGGGCCTGTTGGACGCGTACCGGTTTGCCGGCATCTCATCCGCCATCCAAGTCCTCGATCGCGCCACCCGGGGCGCAATCCGCTGCATGCCGCCTCGGGCCCTCGACAGAAACCTTGACCCTCACCCCACCGCGCCTGATGACGAGTCCTACACGCTGGGAGAGAACTGCTTTTACGCCTACGAAGTGACCGGCGAGCCGCAATATCTGGAGATGGCCCGGAAGTATCTGCTCGACCGGACTTACTTTGATCCCCTCAGCCGCGGCGAGAACGTCTTGCCCGGGCGCCACGCCTACAGCCACTGCAATGCGCTGAGTTCAGCCGCGCGAGCGTATCTGGACCTGGGCGACGCAAAGTATCTCGAGGCCGTACAGAACGCCTGGGACATGATCGAGCGGACGCAGCAGTTCGCCTCCGGCGGCTGGGGTCCAAACGAATCCTTTGTGGAGCCGGACAAAGGCAGACTCGGAGAGAGTCTGACAAGTACCCACGCCCATTTCGAAACGCCTTGCGGGTCCTATGCACATCTCAAGCTGGCCCGCTACCTGCTGCGCTTCACAGGCCAGTCGCGCTACGGCGACGGCTTGGAACGCGTTCTTTACAACACCGTGCTGGGCGCCAAAGACCCGAGCGGCGACGGTCATTTCTTTTATTACTCTGACTACCACTCTTCCACGCGGAAGCTCTACTTTCCCGATCAATGGCCGTGTTGCGCCGGAACCCTGCCGCAAGTGGTGGCGGACTATGTCATCAGCGCGTACTTCCAAAGTTCCGATGGGATCTATGTCAACCTCTTTGTGCCGTCCGAGGTGAATTGGAGAATCGACGGGAAGCCCGCCAGATTGATCCAGACCACGAACTACCCGGATTCAGAGGCTACGGAACTGAGGTTGGAACTCCCCGCCCCGGCAGACTTCACTCTCTACGTGCGGATTCCTGGTTGGCTGAAATCGCGCGCCGAGCTTCGAGTGAACGAGAGGCCCGTTTCGGTCGCCGCCGAGGCCGGAACCTTCGCAGCCCTACGACGCGTTTGGCATCACAATGACACCGTCCAGGTCGATTTGCCGTTTTCCTTTCGCACTGAACCCGTTGACAACCAGCACCGAAATACGGTGGCGCTGATGCGGGGGCCGCTGATGTTGGTGGCGCTCGATCCCCAGCCGAGGCTTGACGCGAATTCCCCTCAGGCGCCGAGGAAAATCCCCGGTTCCGTTCAGACGTTTGAGGTGACGGACCTTCCTTCGAAACTTCGCTGTGTGCCCTTCTACGAAGTTGGCGACCAGAGTTACAGCACCTATCTCGAGCTGGCATGAGGAGTGCCGGCATTTCCTAGTGCTTACTTGCAGAAGTAGGCGTTCTTTTTCGTTTAGCGTCGGAAGGGCGGGGCTTCAGCCCCGCCGCAAAGAGCACGCCGCTCCCTGGGGGCTTTAGCCCCTGAAGCCGCGTTGCTTCAGGGCCTAAAGGCCCCTTCTACCGTGCTCTGCGTACCGGCGGGGCTGAAGCCCCGCCCTTCCACGACGCAGAATAATTGCGCTTATTAACACAACTAAGCCCTAGGTCACCGCACGCCGGGCTAGGCCTCAGACTTTGTGGCGCTCCGGGCCCGGTAACCTATTGGCCACGCCTTGCGTCTTGTGCAAAAGAGGAAAACACCATGAAAAGCCTTGGCCGGAAACTCCTACGCGTGCCCGTGTGTCTTCTCGTGTTGGTTGTTGGAGCAGCCTGGATCAGAGGGGAACCCCAATCCGCCCTGCCAGCGCCCGCCACGCCCGCGGGTGAGCGTGCCGCCGCGCCCGCGCCGGGGGCCTACCGCCAGATTATGCTTGACGTCGTTGTCACCGACCACTCGGGGAAACCCGTGGCCGGCTTGCAGCAGCAGGATTTCACCATCCTTGACGACAAGCGGCCGCGCACGATTTCCTCCTTCAGCGCCTTAGCCAAAACCCGCGGCTCCGAGGACCTGCCGGAGCAAGCCGTGTTGGTGGTCGATGCCGTTAACACACCCTTCGACGCCATCGCTTTCCAACGGGAACAGCTCGACCGATTCCTGCGGCAACTGGGCAGCGAACTTCCTCTTCCCATGTCCGTGAGCGTTCTTACGGATAAGTCAGCGAGCCAGTCGGCGGCCTCGAGAGACGGAAACACCTTGGCGAACTCCCTGGATGCCGCGCAATCCGGTCTGCGCATCATCAACCGAGCGCAGGGATTCTATGGAGCGCAGGAAAGATTTCAGATTTCCCTTCCCGCCCTGAATCGACTCGTCGAGGGTGTGGCCATGCAGCCCGGCAGGAAGCTCGTGATCTGGGTTGGTCCTGGATGGCCCCTTCTTTCCGGACCGGGGATGGAAATGATGATAGCCCGGAAAGATCAAGCGCAGATTTTCGACACCATTGTGAAGCTTTCCGACCTCCTGCGGCAGGGTCGCGTGACCCTTTACAACGTCGACCAGCCGGGCGTGCGTGAGTCGATGTCTCGAGAGTTCTATTATGAGAGCTTTCTGAAGGCTGTAAGCTCCGCCAATAAGGCGCAATTCGGTAACCTGGCGATTCAGGTTCTCGCCGTGCAAAGCGGCGGGCTGGTGCTCAACAGGAGCAATGACGTCGGCAGTTCCGTGGCCGCTTGCCTGGCGGATGGCCAGGCCTTTTATACGCTCGCCTTTGAGGCGCCGGCGGCGAACGCTCCCAACGAGTACCATAGCCTACAAGTCAAGATGAAGAAGCACGGGCTTACCGCCCGCACCCGCACGGGATACTACGCCCAACCCTAGAACGGGCGGAACCGGGGATGGCGCATCGGAGCGAAGCTCTGCGGTGTCCGGGTATCGTGACTCCAACGGTCGCGGCTCATTGGGCGAATATGCGATCGACTACGCCGGTCCAATGCTCGCGGACCTTTTCGGCTTCGGGCTCGGATTCGCCGTACAGCAGCCAGGTCAGGGTCAACATCGCCTCCCCGCCGCACTTTTCGCAGAAGACGCAGAGCAGAGCGTGATTGCGGTCGGGGAATTCCACGGCGCAGACACCGGCCGCGGTTTTCGGCAACTCGGGAACTGCGGCCGTCAGCTTCCCCCAGGCTTCCGCGCGAGAGACGGGCAGCATGCGGAATAGCGTGACGTTCCGGCAACGCGCGACGCCCTGCTCGACGCTTTGCTTCATCATCTTCAGGAAGGTCGGCCAGGCTCCGCGGGTCGATTCAAACTCGCCGTCGAAATTGGCGGTGTCCCCAAAACCGGAATGCACCAGGCGCAGGACCGTCTTTCCGCCGCGTCCTTCGATGTAGTAATCGACCACGCTCGGCGGCGTGCCTTCGGCACGATCGCCGGTGATGCGGATATGCTTGTTCGGTTCCCACACCTCGATGCGCGAGGTGGCCTCCATGTCCGGTGACCAGCCGAAGGTGACGCTTCCTCCGCTACCCGGCTCCACGCGCGCGATGGGCGCAAACCAACTGGCTATCCCTTGCGCCGTGCTCACCGCTTCCCATACCTGTTCGGGGGTGGCGTCGATCTCGATTTCCATGTCGTGTTGTCTCATCGCTATTCTCCTTTAGTGAATTTGTATCGAGTCCGTTTCCACAGGTGCTTCTTTCGTAATCGCAGAATAGACGCCGCCGAAGAACCGGAACCTGCGCCCGCCCTCCGCCGACTCATCGTGATACTTCGCGGCAAGCCTTGCGACCTGCCCGGCCAGTTCCTCGGCAAACGCGTTACGCGACTCCGCCGAGGCGAAGCGGATCTCCACTTCCAGCGCCATCGTCGAGACGCGTTTGCCCGCTTTCCCCGCCCGGGTGCAAACCAAAGCCACGTCGCGGATCGCCCGCGCCGCCAGCGACAGGAGATACGCCGCCGAGAAACGGTCGCGCTGCTGTTCCGGACTGGCACCCAGCTTGCCAAGCGCCGCGGGACTGATGACGAAGCTGTGCGCCGCGGTTCGCACCAGGCGCTCGATGCAGTTGCCCTTGCGGCGCTCTTCGACCAGTTTCACCAGTCCGGCCTGCTCCAACTCGCGGAGGTGATACCCAATCTGCTGGCGCGGCAATTCCAGGCGGCGGGCCACGCCCGCGGCCGAATCCGGCTCGGCGAGATGCTCCAGAATCCGCATCCGCGCGGGACTCAACAAGGTCGCCGCGACGTCTGCGCTTTGGATCACTTGAATGTCGGGTGTGCTGGCCATGGAGAGATTACACACCAATACAATTGTTCTGTCAAGACAAACTTTTCTGTCGGTTAATCAAATACGAGACTGCCGCAGAGCGAAGCTCGGCGGTCTGCAGGTGTTTCGACTCCGGTGATCGCAGGGCTTCGCCCTGCACCAGCAGGCATCCCTCAGTAGGTTAACAACAAACGGTCGGTTACAACCTCATCACTTAGATTCCTTCCGTTCATCTGAAAACGCTTCAGCATTGAGCGTCCACAACTGATCGATACCTCGCGCTCAAATAGACCACTTGGAATAGGGAGGTTTACGCTGTGTTTGCCCGAACGTTTGGTCCCGTCGATACTGAGTGCGACAAAAACGGAGCGCCTCTTGCAGCCGGCGATTGCCTCGAATAGTTTAGGAAGGCTGAAGGATTGTGCTCCGTAGAGAATTGCTTGTGTGTCGCTATACGGCGGGTCGCAATAGACTAAGTCGCCGGGCGCGGCCCTTTGCATCGCATCTGCGTAATCCATCAGTTTGAACGTAGTTCCACGGAGACGTCGCGCCCATTCATCTACCCGCTTGCTAAAGCTGGATGGGTGAATTGGTCTGTGAATACCGCATGGCGTTGACATGTACCCGTCGGCATGTCGGAACCGAACGACTCCCCCATAGCAGGACCGACAGAGGAATAAGAGATCTGCGCCGTTGGGCGTTGAATTGAAGGATGCTTTTATCTTCTCGTACTCCTCGACATGGTTGCCGTTGCTGCAAAGCCTCCAACGCTCTTCGTACCATCGTTTGAGCAGCGCGGGCCTGTTCGACAGCGTTTGCCATATCTCGATGAGCGGCGCGAATGAATCGGACGCCAAGGCATGCTCGGGTGCCAAAGTCGCTAGCACCCCGCCACTGCCTACAAATGGCTCGAAATAGCTTCCGAATTCGGACGGGAAGTACGACACAATTTCTGGTGCGAAGCGTTGCTTATTTCCAATCCACTTCAGCAAGCCCTTCGTAAAGGGTATCACCTGCCTAGTTCCGATATCCGCGAAAGCGAGTTGTTCCATTTACGCTCAATCCTCAATTCACTTAATTCCTTGCTACCATATCCCAATTTGGGATGTGAGTCAAGCCTCAGGTATCATCCTCCGTCAATGGCCAGAGAACCATCCACTGAAGAGACACTACGGGAACTCCTGATTTCCTTACGTTCCGAAGCTGGGCTCCGCCAGCTTGACCTTGCTGAACGATTGGGAAAACCGCAGTCGTTCGTCAGCAAATATGAAAACGGCGAACGTCGGCTAGATCTTTCTGAAGTTTACAGCATCTGCGAGGCGCTCAACTTATCTTTCGTCAGGTTTGCAGAACGGCTTGAGAGCATTTTGAAATGAAACCCAACGAAGAATTCTTGAATCAGGATAAGAGCTTTTGGGCCTTCGTCCGAACGGTGAGTGAAGAAGTTGGGTATACCGTTCACGGAGAGGACAAGATTCGTGTCCCAACGCTAACGGAGGTCGCCGATGCGTTGACCGCGCTTAAGCTTGACGCGTCTTCAGTACGTGAGCGCGACCGGCCAACCGAGCTTGGCAGAAAACTGCTTGACTATTTCGCCCATCGAGCAGTCGCGATCTCTGAGATCAAGGACCACCTGAACAGTGCTGCCGAAGCCGAAAAGATGTTCAAAGAAGTGAGACGGCGGTTTTCCCACGTGTGTCACTTGCCTATGAACAAGCAGAAGGCCGAAAAGAAAACCCACGCTTATCTCACTGGCGTTGTCACTATGATCCTGGAAGAAACCCTCGAAGCGCTAGCTCCGTTGAAGACCCTGCCTGTTCCCGAGGCTGACACTTCTAAAGAAAGGATAAATTGGCTAGAGCGAACGCAGGTCGACCAGATGCTGCGACCCAAGAAATATGTTGACAAACTCATCAAGGACGGCCAAATCACAAAGGAACGCCGTGGTCGAAAATACGTCTTCCATCCCGGCGACGTTCAGCGCCTCTTACCCCACTGCGATTACGACCCGCGCACGCTTACCACAGTGACGGTTGAGGGCCGTCCCTTGCGTACTCTTGCGCGCCGTGTTGACGGCGCGTATCCTAGGCCTGTTAATCCAATCGCCATTTGGGAGATCAAAGAGTATTACTACACGACCACTTTCGGCAGTCGCGTCGCGGATGGCATCTACGAAACACTGTTGGATGGCGCGGAACTTGAGGACCTTCTCCAAACTGGACACGCCGTACGCCACTACCTATTCGTGGACGGGTACCGGACTTGGTGGGAGGATGGCAAGTCGTACCTTTGCCGTATCGTCGATTCGATTCACATGAACTACTTAGATGAGGCAATATTCGGCCGCGAACTACTGGATCGTCTTCCGGAACTTGCGCGGGAGTGGGCTCACGAAAAGATAGCGCGGGAGAGGGCCGATATCACAAGGGCAAGGCCTCAGCCTTAGCCTTATCTGGAAATGGCCATCCGCTCATTGACACAGAAAATACTGCCTCGGCGGCAGACAGCGGAGCAGGAATCGAAATCACCAGGAGAATGTGGATTTTCGAGACCGACCTTAGAATCACGCAGGCATGGTTGATCGAGATTCTTGGAAAAGATCAACGAAATCGTGGCCGATGGACTTGGTCTCACCCCTACTGAGCATGACACTATTCGGAAGCGCTGCTAGGAACTTCCCCCTTTCTGTCACCGTCGAGCGCCCACGATTTGCCTGGAGCGCCGATTGCAAGACCCGAGCCCGCCGCATCTACCGTCCCGGCGAACGATTCAAAACCTGAACGCACCGCTGCCCATGATTCGGGGCGCCAATATAGCCCTTGCTGGATTGAATTGAGCAGGTAAGGCAGTGCCCTACGGCTGTGGTACCGTAGAATGGCCGATTTCCCGTCACTTGGTCGTGTAGTCGAAACCGTAGAGGTGACCTCGGGGAGAACAACTGGCGTTCAGTGCCAGGGGCAGGCTGTAATTCCCGGCTACTGCCGAGCCGCGGAACGACAATTCGTCACAATCAATGTTCCTGGCGAGGTCTGGCCGGGCAGGGCGAGGAAATTCGGGAAAGCCCGCTCACTTGTCTTGCGCTGTAATTGTAGACACTGGACGAGTCCGAGCGGTGGGTTCCCGCTTTCGCGGGGATGACGGCCTTCACGGTGCGCGGCCTCGCTATCGTCATTCCCGTGAAAGCGGGAATCCATTCCTCGTGTCTGAATCGCAGTTTTTTTGCATTTTCCACTTGACAAATCCAGGGACATTTACTAGCCTATAGGTGTGGTCGTTCTGCGGACACCTTTTCGTAAGCAGGCCGAGGCCGGGACGGTGGCAAGGAGCCGGCTAGACAAGCTTAAGATTTGCATTGGCGCCGTCCCGGCACGTCGAGGGTATGAAATCGGCTGTCATGCTGAGCGAAGCGAAGCATCTGCATTTATCTCCTTGAAAACAACAAATGCAGATTCCCCGCTACGCTCGGAATGACACGGCTGGCCGACTTTTTCACACCTTCGTCGCGGCTGGCTCATGTTGTGAGTTGTAGTTACACTACTCCGAGTCGAGGAGAGCCGAAATGCAAAGACGAAGTTTCATCAAAGCCGGAGCGGCGCTGGCGGGCGCGCTTGGCGTTGCCGGGCCCGGTCTTATTCGTGCCGACGTACCTGACCACAATTGGGACCGGTACGACTTCGGGTCAGGTCCTCCGGTGCGAAATCGGCTCAACCAGGGGCCATTTGGGATCGAGCAGGACGAAGGCTGGCTAACCCTCGCGACGACCACGCCCTCGGACCAGCACGTCAAGAACTTCGGACTGGGACTGGTGGGCTACGCGTGGGAAGAGGGCGGCCCTTCCCTTGCCGCCCGGCAGGGGAAGCAGACGCTGGAGCAGCACGTTGAAAAGCTGGCGGCGCTGCCATTTGTCGACGTGCTCTACATCCGCTGCGACTGGCGCGACGTGCAGAAGCGGCCCGGCAAGCTTGATCCGATGCCCATCTGGAGGCTGGCGTTCGAGGCGGCCCGCACCTACCACCTGCGCGTCGCATTCCGGGTGCAGCTCTCCAGCCCCAATATCCAGCCCAAGCTGGTCTCCATGCCTGACTTCGTCCGGGAGAAGGTGCCGCTCTTCAACATCGGAAGAAAATCCAAGGACGGCGACAGCGATTTCGACTTTTACGAACCTCAATATGACCACCCGGAATTCCAAAAGGCTTTCCGTGAACTGACCGAACTGTTAGCCGCGGAGTTCGACAACCATCCGCTGGTGGAGTTCATGGACCTCATGATGTATGGCTTCTGGGGAGAAGGCCACACCAGCGATCACCAGCCGACGCCCTTCCGCGACTACCTGACCGCGGAGCGGACCTTCGTGGGGATGACCCAACTGCAGATCGAGGCCTTCCAGCGCGTTCCAATTGCAGTTAATACGCAGCCGGATATCAGCCGCGTGGGTAATCGCGAGGTGCAGGACAGGGTGGTGCGGGCGGGCGGCTGGCTGAGGTCCGACAGCGTCATCGTGGACGAACCCATCCAGATCGAAGCGCTGGGCAATCGCCCACCGTGGCTCGCGGCGATTCTCGAGGACGGCGCGGCCCGGCAATACCTCCTTTCCGGCGCGTCCCAAGAGAACGAGGACGACATGGGGTATCGCATCGACGAGCGCTATCGCGAAACCGTAGGCCTGCACGCCCTCGACATCGGGGCCAACTACTTTGCGCTCTGGACGGAGGCGGACAACATCAAGCGTTATTACGACAAATACCCGCGTTCGCTGGAGGGGATGCAGCGCCGGCTGGGCTATCGCGTTCGCCCCTCGTGGATCTGGCAGCGGAAGCGTTATGACACGGCGGAACTCGTCCTGGGCATCGCCAACGATGGCGTGGCGGGCGTGCCGGGCGTCCTGGGTGTGTGCGCGGAAACTCCGGACGGAACAGTAAGGGTCGGTGGAAACCTGGATGCCGGCCAACCTTACGCCGGGAAAGTTCGCCAGGCTTCGCTCCTGCTCCCGCCCGGATTCGATGGCAAGGAATTGCGCCTGCGCGCCGAGATCGAAGTGAAGGGAGTAATTCGCCCGGTTCGCTGGGCATGCCAGGAGGCCCTGAATCCGGACGGTTCGTTGACGCTGCGCCTGCGCCGGAACGACGACCCGCGATTCCGGAAGGGAGTTTGAACGGCGGCTCGGTGGCCGAGGCGGAAAGAGGCGGAAAGAGAAGGGTGATAAATAAGATAGAAAAAACGAATAGAGAAAGCACTTGACAGGCGGGCGAGCGTCAGACAAACTGTCGTTATCCGGTTAAACTGCACCTGGGCGTCGGGCTCGCCCGGGCTTGTTTTTTGCGTCTCTTGGGATCTGGGCTGCAAGCACTTTAATATGCCGTCGGCGCAGGGGCCGTGTGCGCGTCAAGTGGAGCACCCGGCAGGGGAGTCGTGTCTGCGCCAGCGTCCAAACAAACGGAGGCTACAATGCTGCACTGCGGCAGTCGTGTTTGTGTGCGTTCTCTCTCCACAGGTTTTCTGCTCCTTGCCCTCACTGTTTTCCTGGCCCCCTCGTTCAGTTTCGGCCAGACGTTAAACGCCAGCCTTTCCGGGACCGTGACGGACAGTTCAGGCGCCGTCATCCCTGGAGCTTCGGTTATTGCCACCAACACTGCGACAGGGATCGCAACCAAGACCACCAGTGATCCCTCCGGCAGCTACACTTTCCCTTCTCTGCCCGCCGGCAACTACGATCTTACCTTTCAAAAAGAGGGGTTTACGGAAACGGTTCAGCATGGGGTCATTTTGCAAGTGGACCAGCGAGTGACCTTGAATTCCACGCTGAACGTTGGCAGCGTCAGCCAGCAGGTTGAGGTGGTCAGCCAGGTTCCCATTGTCAGCACGGAAACGGCCACGGTCGGCACGGTGATCGACACGCGGCAAGTCGTAGACCTGCCGCTGAACTTGCGGGAATTCGGATCACTGGCGACTCTTGTGCCCGGCACGATGACGGACAACGGCGGCTTTGCCAGCAGCACCTTCGGGTCGCCTTTCAGCCAGACCAGCTACAACTCGAACGGCAATCGCTCCTCGAGTAATAACTTCCTGATTGATGGTGTGATGTCAAGAAACCTCACTTTCGGCGGCTTTGCCTTATCACCTCCGCCCGACGCCATTCAGGAGTTCAATCTTGAGACGAACAATTACGATGCATCGTTCGGCATGACGGCGGGCTCGACCATCAATCTCGCAACCAAGTCCGGTTCCAATCAGATCCACGGCGCCGCCTACGATTTCCTGCGGAATAGCGACCTTGACGCCCGCAACTTCTTCGCGTTGAACGGGACAAATCCCGTAACGGGCGCTGAAATTCCGGGTTCCGCCCGGCCCGCTTTCCGCCGCAATCAGTTCGGAGGCGCTTTGGGTGGACCGATCAAGAAGGACAAGAGCTTCTGGTTCGTAAACTACGAAGGCTTGCGACGCGTGGAAGGTGAAGAATCGCTGACGACGGTGCCCACGCCGGCTGAGCTCAGCGGCAACTTCGGCGCCGCGCTGACGGGAAACACCGTAAACCTCTGCGGCGCCGGCGGGCCCGCGAATCTGAATTTCGATAGCGGCCAGATTTTCAATCCGGCCACCGTTTCGGCCTACACTTGTCCAGCCGGAAGCGCCAACGCCGGCTCCAGTATTCTGGTCGGCACACCCGTTCCGGGCAACATCATTACCAGCATCGACCCGGTGGCGGCGCACACCCTTTCGCTCAACCCGTTTCCCGGGGCAAATTACCCGACCGGAACAAACTTCGCGCAGACCTCTCCGATCACCGAGCGGGATGATCAGTTCATCGTTCGGTTCGATCAGAACTTCAGCGAGAAGGATCAACTATTCGCCCGTTACATGTTTGGTCAGTCGACCTGGAACGATCCTTACTCCGGGTACTCGATCCTTCCGACTTTTGGCGACAAACTTTATTTCCGCGGACAGAATATGGCTGTGGGCTGGACGCATAGTTTCAACCCCTCGCTTCTGAATGAGGTTCGCCTGGCCTTCCAGCGCGACTGGGATAACAACAATTGCGCATCCTGCCCGCGCGCCCCGAACTTCATGAGCGATTTTGGCATCCAGAATCTGAACGGATATTCAGCCAACTCGATCGGATTTCCAATTTTCAGTTTTGTGAACTTCTCCACGATCGGCGACTCTGAATACCGGCCCGTGATCAGTCCTGACATGGTGGAAACTTACGGCGACAACATCACCTGGACCCACGGCAAGCACACCACCCGCGTCGGGGCCAACCTTCAGTTCTGGCAAGTGTTTGGTGAGCAGGCTGCTTTCTCGCCTCACGGCCAACTCGGATTTAACGGCCAATATTCGGGCCTTAACGGCGAGGTAACCCCAGCAATCCCGATTAACGGGACATCCGTGCATGTGGCGGACCTGGCAGACTTCCTGCAAGGTTACCCCAACAGCGCCAATGAAACTCTCCGGTATTTAGGCACGGAGCAGGCAGGTGGGAAATTCTGGTCTTTCTATGGGCAGGACGATTGGAAGGTGAGGTCAAACCTGACGCTCAACCTCGGCTTGCGGTGGGAGTACCGTGGTTTCCCCTTCGACAAACGCAACAACTTTGTTAGCTTTGTGGGTACCGGGCCGGCGTTTTCCGGTCCTGGCAACGGTGTCTTGGTGTCCGCCGAACCCGATGCTGTGAATGACGCCTATTGCTCCAACCCCCAGTATGCCTTCCTGCTTTCGCCTGAAAATGGCAGCTGTCTCCTGGCGAGCTCAGCCCTGCGGTCTGCGCTGGGATTTACGGGGGGAACGCGCCGCTCGCTGGTCTTCGCGGATCACAAGGATTTCGATCCGCGCCTGGGTATCGCGTGGAGGCCCATGAACACCGACAAACTGGTGATCCGAGCCGGGGCGGGAGTTTTCACAGACCTTCCAAATTTCAATAATCAACACTTTGTGAATAACAACCCGCTGAACGGCACGTCGATTCTCTTCAACGCCCCCGGGGCCGCGCCTCCGGTGGTGACCAACGGGTCCCTCGTCACCTCGGAGAATGCCCTCGCCGCAGGCGGTACCCCGCCTCTTTCCGAGCAGTTTATTTCCCTCTACGTTGCTCCCCACTACAAGGACCCCCAGGTCGTCGAGTATAGCTTTGGCATCCAGTCCCAGCTTGCCCAGAACTGGGCGGTGGAAGTTGATTACGTGGGCAACAAGGGCTACTTCCTCGGAGATCTGCACCTTCCGGGCAATCAACCGGCTCCGACGGCACCCAACGGCAACCTTCAGGCCGATCGGCCCTATCCTGACTTTGGCACGATGCTCTTCACCAGTGCCAACGCTAAGGGCAATTACAACTCACTGCAGATGAAGTTAACCAAGCGTTTCTCCTCGGGGTTCACCTTCCTGGCGAGTTACACCTGGCAGGCGGCCCTCGATGACAACGAAGGCGACGAAGGCTTTGGAGGCGGAATCGGAAACGGCGACGGGCAGAATGATAACTGCATTCCCTGCAACTACGGTCCCAGCTACAGCGACGGTCACCAGCGCTTTGTGGTCAGCGGCGTCTGGCAGTTGCCGTTCGGAGTTGGGCAGCGGTACGGCAACCGGAAGGGCATCATGGACGAGCTGATCGGGGGTTGGAGGGCTTCCGGGATCTACAGTTACCAGACGGGCTTTCCCATGACCATCCTTTCGCCAGTCGACTACTCTAATAGCCTCTCGGCCAATCTCTACGCCGACCGCGTTTGCAATGGCAACAACGGTCCCAAGACCGCGGCCGAGTACTTCAACACAAGCTGCTTTACCATTGACTCCCTCGAGGCC
>Ga0181526_10002409_pt1 | contig 16372 bp, 11 predicted proteins | sample PEATcosm2014_Bin_35_FD_119750 | JGI IMG/M metagenome (GOLD analysis project Ga0181526, IMG submission 119750) | Peatland microbial communities from MTU Mesocosm Facility, Houghton, MI, USA - PEATcosm2014_Bin06_30_metaG | ecosystem: Environmental > Terrestrial > Soil > Wetlands > Peat | place...
CGATCGGGCTGTCGCGTCCGGGCATCCGCTTTCATCTGGTGCCGCGGCGCACCAAGCACGATCGGGCGCACGCCGAGGCGATGCGCCAGTTCTGGGCCCAGGGCCTCCACCTCACCCACCGACGCACCGGCGTCCTCATCTTTGCGTCGGTCGCCGAGCGTTGGGCCGAGATCGTCGCCGACGCCGGCATCAACGAGAAGGTGACGCCGCAGGTGTGGGACGGCGCGATCCAGGCGCTCACCGCCGCCATCAAGGCCGGCCGCCCCGGCGACGGCTTCGTCGCCGCGATCGAGCAGTGCGGCGCCGTGCTCGCCGAGCATTTCCCGCTGGCGCCCGGCGCCGTCAATCCCGACGAACTGCCCGACAAGCTGGTGGAGATCTGAGCGGCCATCGCCACCTCATCGCGCCTGCCCGTGATAGACGGAGTTCGGCCGCATGTCGGTGGCCGAGGCCACCCGGTTCGACATGTTGAAGAACGCCGTGACCGCCGCGATGTCCCAGATGTCGCGGTTGGTGAAGCCGGCGCGCCGCACATCCTCGCGATCCGCCTCCTCGACCGCCCACGGCGTGTCGGTGAGCTTGACGGCGAAGTCGAGCATCGCGCGCTGCCGCTGCGACAGCCGCGCCGCCCGATAGTTCATCACCATCAGCTCGCCCAGCACCGGGTCGCCGGACAGGCCGCGCACTGCGGCTCCGTGCGCGGTCAGGCAATAGTAGCAGCGGTTCTGCGCCGACACCGCGACCGCGATCATCTCGCGCTCAAGCTTGCTCAATCCGGACGGCGCCAGCATCAAGTCGTTGTACATGGCGACGAACGCCCCGAGCTTGGCGGCATCGAACGCGTAGGCGCTGAGCACGTTGGGCACGAAGCCGAGCTTCTCCATGCATTTCTTGAAGTAGGCGTCCATCGCCGGACCGAGCGGGGCGGGAGCGAGCGACAGCGCCGTGATCTCGGTGTCGTCTCCGGTCGATTGGCCCGGTGACGCGACGGCAGTCGCCCGCCCGCCGGTCCTGCGGATTGGCTTCTGTTTCTGCTTGGCTCGATTCGCCACGATGTGCTCTCCTCCTGGCCGCGGTCGGGCCAAGTCTACAGGCTCGGGCGCCATGCCGGGAATATCCGTCGGGCGGGGGCGAGGCGACATGGCGGGCGAAGCTGTTCTCGACACCGAGGAAGCGCGCGGGGCGCGGCGGCTGATCGAGCAGGCCGGCACCATCCTCACCGGGCTGCACGGCGACATGCCGGAGAGCTTCGCGGCGCAGCTGTTTGCCCGGGCGGCGCCCGAGGATCTGGTACGCTACGAGCCGCGCGAGCTCGCCGCGCTCGCCGAGGACGGCTGGCGATTCCTCAAGGAGCGCAAGCCGGGCGCGCCGGCCGTGCGGCTCGATTCGCGCGCCGGCCCGATCGGGGCGGACCGCATCAAGGCGGTCTCGATCGTCGAGATCGTCAACGACGACATGCCGTTCCTGCTCGACTCGGTGATGGGCGAGCTGACTGAGCAGGGGCTCGAGATTCGCCTCGTCGCCCATCCGATCTTCTCCATCGAGCGTGATGCTCTGGGCACCCTCGTCGGGTTCCACGGCGAAGGCCCGGCGATCGGCGCCGCCCGGCGCGAAAGCTTCATCCACATCCACGTCGAGCGCATCGACGACGCGGTGCGCCGCGACGAGATCGTTCAGGCGCTCGAGCCGACGCTCGCCGACGTCCGGGTCGCGGTCGAGGACTGGCGCCCGATGCTGACGCGCGTCGGCGAGGTCGTCGCCGAGCTGCGCGACAGCCCGCCCCACCTCCCGGTGGACGAGATCGCCGAGGCCGTTCAGTTCCTCGAATGGCTGCTCGCCAACAACTTCACCTTTTTGGGAGTCCGCGAGTATCGCTATGCCACGGCCACCCGCGAGATCGAGCCGCAGTTCGCGACCGGGCTCGGCATCCTGCGCGCGCCCGACGCCCGGATCCTGCGGCGCGGGAGCGAGCTCGTGTCGATGACGCCGGAGATCATGGCGTTTCTCGCCGAGCCCAGGATGCTGGTCATCAGCAAGGCGAACATCCGCTCGCGGGTGCATCGCCGCATCTACATGGACTATGTCGGCATCAAGCGCTTCGACCCCGCGGCCGGTCTCTTCGGCGAGCTGCGCATCGTCGGCCTGTTCACCTCGACGGTCTATACCCGATCGACCCGCAGCATCCCGTACCTGCGGCGCAAGGTGGACGCCGTGATGCGGCGCGCCGAGTTCGATCCGGACAGTCATTCCGGCAAGGCCATGGTCAACGTGCTGGAAACCTATCCGCGCGACGAGCTGTTCCAGCTCGACGAGGAGACGCTGTATCGCTTCGCCCTGGAGGTGCTCTATCTCGACGAGCGCCCGCGGGTGCGCGTGCTGGCGCGGCGCGATCGTTTCGACCGCTTCGTCTCGGTGCTCGTCTTCGTGCCGCGCGAGCGCTACGACTCGAGCATCCGCATCGCCATCGGCGGCTATCTGGCCGGCGTCTACGAGGGACGCGTGTCGGCGTTCTTCCCGTTCTTTCCCGAGGGCCCGCTGGTTCGCGTCCATTTCATCATCGGCCGCTCGGCGGGCGAGACCCCGAATCCGTCGCGCGCCGAGCTGGAGGATGCCGTCAGCACGATCGTGCGCACCTGGACCGACGGCCTCGCCGAGGCGCTGGCGTTGGTCCACGATCCGGTCAGGGCGCAGGCGCTGCTGCGGCGCTACCGCGAGGCCTTCCCGCTGGCCTATCGCGACGCCTACCTGCCGTCGCTCGCGGTCGGCGACATCCGGATGCTCGAAGGCCTGTCGCCGATGCGACCGCTCGGCGTCGAATTCTACGGCCGGCGCGGAGAGAAGTCCTCTGCCGGGCTCAAGGTGTGGAGCCGGGAGCGGCCGATCCCGCTGTCCGAGCGCGTGCCGATCCTGGAGAACATGAGCTTCAAGGTCGTCGACGAGCGCACCTACCGGATCGAGCCGAGCCTCGGAGAGATGCCCGAGGTCTGGCTGCACGACATGATGCTCGAGCGCGCCGACCGCGGCGCGGTCGACCTCGAGGCGCTTCGCAATCGCCTCGAGGCCTGCTTCATGGCGGTGATCCGCGGCCGCGCCGAGAACGACGGCTACAACGGGCTGGTGCTCAGCGGCGGGCTGCAGTGGCGCGACGTCGCGCTGATCCGCGCCATCTCGCGCTACCTGCGTCAGATCCGCGTCGCCTATTCGCAGGACTACATGTGGGCGACCCTGCGCCGGCATCCGGGGATCGCGGCGCAGATCGTGCAGCTGTTCCACACCCGCTTCGACCCGCGGCTCGATGCCGCCGAGGCCGAGCGCGTCCAGCGGGAAGCCGCTGTCGTGGCGGAGATCGAGACCGCCCTGCAGGCGGTCGACAGCCTCGACGAGGACCGCATCCTCCGTCGCTTCGTCAATGCGATCGTGGCGATTGTGCGCACCAATTTCTACCAGGTGGATCCCGGCGGCCAGCCCAAGCCGACCATCGCGATCAAGCTCGAGAGCGCCAGGGTCGACGGCCTGCCGCTGCCACACCCGCTGTACGAGATCTTCGCCTACTCGCCGCGGGTGGAAGGCGTGCACATGCGGTTCGGCAAGGTGGCGCGCGGCGGCCTGCGCTGGTCGGACCGGCCGCAGGATTTCCGCACCGAGGTGCTCGGGCTCGCCAAGGCGCAGCAGGTCAAGAACGCCGTCATCGTTCCGGTCGGCGCCAAGGGCGGGTTCATTCCCAAGCAGCTGCCGGCGGGCGGCGCGCGCGATGCCATCCAGTCGGAAGGCACCGCCGCCTACGTGCTGTTCGTCTCCAGCCTGCTCGACATCACCGACAATCTCGGGCCCGAAGGTCTGATCCCGCCGGCGAACGTACTGCGTCACGACGGCGACGATCCCTATCTGGTGGTCGCCGCCGACAAGGGCACGGCGACCTTCTCGGATACCGCCAACGCGATCGCGTTCGAGCACAGGTTCTGGCTCGGCGACGCCTTCGCGTCCGGCGGGTCGGCCGGCTACGACCACAAGCGGATGGGCATCACGGCGCGTGGCGCCTGGGAGGCGGTGCGCCGCCATTTTCGCGAGATGGACATCGACATCCGCACCCGCCCGTTCACCGTCGCCGGCATCGGCGACATGTCGGGCGATGTGTTCGGTAACGGCATGCTGCTCGATCCGACCATCCGGCTGGTCGCTGCTTTCGACCACCGCGACATCTTCATCGATCCGAGCCCGGATCCGGCATCGAGCCTGGCGGAGCGACGGCGTCTGTTCGAGCTGCCGCGCTCGAGCTGGCAGGACTATGCCAAGACGCGGCTCTCGCGCGGCGGCGGCATCTACCCGCGCGCCGCCAAGGAGATCATGCTCGGCCCCGAGGCGCGGGGGCTGCTCGGCCTTTCTGTTGCCCGGGCAACGCCCCAGCAGGTGATCGGTGCGATCCTCCGGCTCGATGTCGACCTGCTGTGGTTCGGCGGCATCGGAACCTATGTGCGCGCCTCGACCGAGACCGACGACCAGGCGGGCGACCGCGCCAACGACGCGATCCGGGTGAGTGCCGCCGAGCTTTGCTGCAAGGTGATCGGCGAGGGCGCCAATCTGGGCATGACCCAGCGCGGCCGGATCGAGGCGGCACTGCGCGGCATCCGGCTCAACACCGACGCGATCGACAACTCCGCCGGCGTCAACACCTCGGACGTCGAGGTCAACATCAAGATCGCGCTGGCCGGCCCGGTGCGCGACGGCCAGCTCGGCGCGCCGGAGCGCAACGCGCTCCTGGTGGAGATGACCGACGAGGTGGCGGGCCTGGTGCTGCGCAACAACTATCTGCAGACCCTGGCGCTGTCGCTCGCGCAGCGCCGCGGGCTGGAGGATTTGGGATTTCAGCAGCGGCTGATGCAGTCGCTGGAGGCGCGCCGCCTGCTCGACCGCGCCGTCGAGTACCTGCCCGACGACGGCGAGATCGCCGAGCGCCGCCGCGCCGGCCGGCCGCTGACACGGCCCGAGCTCGCGGTGCTGATGGCCTACGCCAAGCTGTCGCTCTACGCCGACCTGGTCGCCTCGCCGGTGCCTGACGATCCCTATCTCGGCCGCGAGCTCGGGCGTTATTTTCCCAAGGTGCTGAGCGAGCGCTTCCCCGACGCGGTGGCGCAGCATCGGCTGCGTCGCGAGATCATCGCCACCCAGTTGTCGAACTCGATGATCAATCGCGGCGGTCCGACCCTGGTGATGCGCATCTCCGATCAGACCGGCGCCGCGCCGGCCGGCATCGCGGCCGCGTTCGCGGCGGTGCGCGACAGCTTCGGGATGACGCAGCTCAACGCCGACATCGATGCGCTCGACGGCAGGATCCCGGGCGCCCTGCAGCTCGAGCTCCACGCCGCCGTACAGGATCTGCTGCTCGACCGTCTGGTCTGGTTCCGCCGCCATGTCGACCTCTCGGGCGGGCTCGCCGACGTGGTGGCGCACTATCGCGCCGGCGTCGGTCAGGTGGCGGCGGCGCTCGATCGCGTCACTGCGGGCGAGGCCGCCGAGAGCCGTGGCCGGCGCCATGCCGAGCTGCAGGCCGCCGGCGTGCCGGAGGATCTTGCCCGCCGCATCGCCGGGCTGTCGGCGCTGGCGGCGGCCCCCGACGTGGTGCTGGTGGCCGACCGCACCGGCAAGCCGGTCGCCGACGTGGCGGAGACCTATTTCGCCGCCGGCGCCTACTTCCGTCTCGACCGCATCGTCGGGGCGGCGCGCGGCATCGTGGTCACCGACTATTTCGATCGCCTGGCGCTCGACCGGACGCTCGATTCGATCGCCGAAGCCGAGCGCCGCATTGCCGCCGAGATGCTGGCCGACGGCATCGCCGGCGCCGGCGCCGTCGAGGCCTGGGTGGCGCCCCGCGCGAGCGAGGTCGAGCGCATCCGCACCACGGTCCACGATATCGCCGAGTCCGGCCTGACGCTGTCGAAGCTCGCGGTCGCCGCCAGCCTGCTCGGCGATCTGGTGAAGCATTAATCGGTCGAGAGTGTTTGGTCCATTTGCGTATTGATGGCGTTGCAGCGCCAACAGCCCCTTCTCCCGTGGGGAGAAGGGGCGCGCGGCAGCGCCGGATGAGGGCGTACGGCGGATGGAATCCAAAGGCCCGTTCCCCCTCACCCCAGCCCTCTCCCCGTCGGGGAGAGGGAGTCCGGCCGATTCGGTTGAACCGGTCCCATCTCGAGCAGGCATCCTCGGGTGGCTGTTGTTCGAGTGGGCGACGCAGCCGTTCTTCACCCTGGTCACGACGTTCGTCTATGCGCCCTATTTTGCCGCCGCGGTGGCGACGACGCCGGCGCAGGGCCAGGCGCTGTGGGGGTTCGCGGCGAGCGCCGCCGGGCTGATCATCGCGTTGCTGTCGCCGCTGCTCGGCGCGATCTCCGACGCCACCGGTCCGCGCAAGCCGTGGATCGCCGGCTTCGGCATCCTCCTGGTGCTCGGCTCGACGCTGCTGTGGCTCGGCGCGCCCGGCGACACCGCGAGGGTCCCGATCGTCCTCGTCGCCTTCGCGCTCGGCGCGGTCGGGGCCCAATGCGCCAGCGTCTTCGCCAACGCCATGATGCCGACGCTGGTGCCGCCCGAGCGGCTCGGCCGGCTGTCCGGCACCGGCTGGGCGATCGGCTATCTGGGCGGCCTGGTGAGCCTCCTGCTCACGCTCGGCTTCCTCGCCGCCAGTCCGCAGACCGGGCGCACCCTGCTCGGCCTGTCGCCGCTGCTCGGGCTCGATCCGGCCCTGCACCAGGGCGACCGCCTCGCCGGGCCGCTGTCCGCCCTGTGGTTCCTGATCTTCGGGCTGCCGCTGCTCTGGCTCACCCCCGACCAGGCCACCCGGCAACCGCTGCGCACCGCCGTCCGCCAGGGCCTGGTGTCGCTCGCCGGCACGCTGGCGCAATTGCCGCGCCACCGCGACGTCAGTCTGTTCCTGCTGGCGAACATGATCTACGCCGACGGGCTGGTGGCGCTGTTCGCCTTCGGCGGCATCTACGCGGCCGGGACGTTCGGGTGGGGCACCATCCAGATCGGCATCTTCGGCATCCTGCTCACCGTCGCGGGAACCTTCGGGGCGTTCGCCGGTGGCCGCCTGGATGACCGCGTCGGCTCCAAGCCGGTGATCCTCGGCGGCCTGGCAATCCTGAGCGCCGCCGCGATCGCCATCCTGTCGATCGACCGCGACCGCATCGGCTTCATCATCGAGGTTGCGCCGCCGCAGGCCGGCGGCGGCCTGTTCGCGGCCGTCGCGGAGCGCGCCTATGTGGCGATCGGGCTGGCGATCGGCCTCGTCGTCGGCCCGCTCCAGGCCTCGTCGCGCACCCTGCTGGCGCGCCTCGCGCCGCCCGACCGGCTCACCCAGTTCTTCGGCCTGTTTGCGCTCAGCGCGCGGGTCACCTCGTTCGCCGGACCGTTCCTGGTCGCCGTCGTCACCGCCGCGACCGCGAGCCAGAAGGCCGGCATGGCGGTGCTGGTCGCGTTCTTCGTCACCGGAATGGCGCTGCTCACCGCCGTCAATGCCGGAAATGGCGCACGCCGGTGAACACCATGGCGATGCCGTGATCGTCCGCCGCCTTGATCACCTCGTCGTCGCGCACCGAGCCGCCCGGCTGGATCACCGCGGTGGCGCCGGCCTCGATCGCCACCAGCAGGCCGTCGGCGAACGGAAAGAATGCGTCCGATGCGACCACCGAGCCTCGGGTCAGCGGGGCGGAGAGCCCGGCGTCGCGGGCGGCATCCTCGGCCTTGCGCGCCGCGATGCGCGCCGCATCGACCCGGCTCATCTGGCCGGCGCCGATGCCCACCGTGGCCCTGTCCCTGGCGTAGACGATGGTGTTCGACTTGACGTGCTTGGCGACGCGAAACGCGAAGCGCAGGTCGTCGATCTCCTGCGCGGTGGGTGCCCGCCTGGTCACCGGCCTGAGCTGCAGCTCGTCGGCCACCGCGTTGTCGCGCGACTGCACCAGGAAGCCGCCGGCGACGGTCTTCATGGTGAGCCCCGGGGCCCGCGGGTCGGGCAGGCCGCCGGCAAGCAGCAGCCGCAAGTTCCTGCGCGCCGCCACGATGGCGACCGCCTCGTCGGTGGCGTCGGGCGCAATGATCACCTCGGTGAGGATCTCCGTGATGGCGCGCGCCGCATCGGCATCGAGCGTGCGGTTGAGCGCCACGATGCCGCCGAACGCCGACACCGGATCGCAGGCGAGCGCCTTGCGGTAGGCATCGAGCAGGCTACCCCCTTCGGCGACGCCGCACGGATTGGCATGCTTGACGATGACACACGCGGCGGTGCGGGCAGGATCGAACTCGGCGACGCACTCGAACGCCGCGTCGGTGTCGTTGATGTTGTTGTAGGACAGCTGCTTGCCCTGCAGCTGGCGCGCCGTGGTCACGCCGAAGGGCTGTTGCGTGCCGCGATAGAACGCCGCCGACTGGTGCGGGTTCTCGCCGTAGCGCAGCGTCTCGACCAGGCGGCCGCCGATCGTCCGCCACGGCGGTGCCGGGTCGCCGAGGGTCTCGGCGAACCAGCCGGAGATCGCCGCGTCGTAGGCGGCGGTGCGCGCATAGGCCTTGGCGGCGAGCGTCCGACGCAGGGCGAGCGTGGTGGCGCCGTCATGGGCGGCGAGCTCCGCCAGGACGCCGGCATAATCCTCCGGATCCACCACCACGGCGACGTCGGCGTGGTTCTTGGCGGCGGCGCGGATCATCGCCGGCCCGCCGATGTCGATGGTCTCGATGCACTCGGCGAGCTCCGCGCCTTTGGAGACGGTCGCCTCGAACGGATAGAGATTGACCACCAGCAGGTCGATCGGGACGATTCCGTGCACCTGCATCGCGGACGTGTGGCTCGCCTCGCCGCGGATTGCCAGCAGCCCGCCGTGCACGCGTGGATGCAGCGTCTTGACGCGCCCGTCCATCATCTCGGGAAAGCCGGTCAGCTCGGAGACGTCGCGCACCGCGAGGCCGGCGTCGACGAGGGCCTTGCGGGTGCCCCCGGTCGAGATCAGCTCGATGTTGCGGGCGCCGAGCGCGCGGGCGAAATCGACAAGCCCGGATTTGTCGGACACCGACAGAAGCGCGCGGGTGACGCGGCGTTGCTCGGTCATCGGGACGCAGGCTCCGGCTCGCCACGGCGGCGGGGCGGCGTCGCCTGAGTGGTCTGGGTGAACGTCCAGCGCACCCGATCGGCCTCGCGGACGCGGCCGTGGATCACGATCTGGGCGGTGCGACGTGGCCCGTCGGGGCCGGCCAGGTGGGCACTCTCCTCGACGTCGACCTTGTCCTCATAGGCGGTGAACGTCCACACCTCGTGGTTCGGCAGAACCAGCGTCGCGCCCTGGCCGTCGGCGGTGCGGGTCGCCTTCACGGTCGGATGCAGGTGGAAGCGGATCGCGAACTCGTCGTTCGAGGTGTCCGGAAACGCGTCGCCGTCGGCCGGCTTGAACACATCCTCGCCGTCGAACCGGATGCCGTCGGCGGCCAGCTGCAGCGTCCGCTCGTGCACGATCCCGAAACGCGCCGCGTAGCCGTTGTGGAAAGCGCGCAGCGACGCTGCGGCGGCGTCATCCTGGCGCAACACCGGCACCTCGGTCGGTCCCGATACGATCGGCGTTCCGATCAGCCGGCGCAGCGACACCATGGTGACGAAGCGGCACGACGACGCGCCGTTGATGGTGACGGTCGAATGCGCCGGCGTGGCGCGGGCGACGTGGCGCCAGCTCTCCCGGTTGGCCGCCGGAAGTCCGCAATTCACCACGATGCGCTGTTGCCGGGAGGAGAGCTCGAAGGACAGGCAGCCGGCATGGGCCTCGTGGCTCACCGCGATCGGCGGCGGGCGGCCGGTATCCACCAGCACGATCGTGCCGTCGGACTGCAGGCGCTGATAGCCGCTGTGCGGTGCGTTGGCGACCGGCGTGCCACGGGCGTCATCATAGGCGAGCGCGGTGGCGAGCAGGTCGGGCGGAGTCGGACCCATGCCGTTGAACAGCGCGAAATTGCCGTCGCCGTGGCGGAAGAAGCGCAGCATCGGCATCATGCGGTCGATGGCGTTGAGCAGCGCCCGCGGCGGCGGCACGTTGCGGGCGGCGAACGCCTGGCGCAGCGGCAGCAGGTCGAGCAGCAGCTCGATCAGCGCACCCGGATTGCGGCTGATGTGCCCGCCGTCGGGCAGGATCTGGCGCTCCAGCGCATCGGCCATCTGCCGGGTCATGCCCTTGAGCGCGCGTCCCTGGCCGGCCATGCACAGCGCCGCATAGGTGAGCGCGATGATCCCCTGCAGCCGCGGCAGGCCATCGCGGCTGGCGCGCAGCGTCTTGCGCAGGAAGCGGACCTGGCGGGACAGCTGACGCAGGAAGCGGCGGTAGAACCGCGCGTCCGCCTCGTGGAGCAGCAGCGGCGCCTGGCTCAGCCACGAGATGATCCGTCGCGACACCACGTCGGCGCGCCAGGCGATCGAGCTCCACGAGCCCTGCAGCGTCATCCATTCGTCGACCAGGGCCCGCGCATTGGCGCGCGTGATCGCCGACTCGGTGGCACGCAGATGCCGCAGCCAGCCGAACCCGAACAGCGTTTCCGCCCACTCCTCGGACGGCGGCTCCATCTCGAACGGCGACCGACCGTCGCACACCACAATCTTGCCGGCGAAGGCGAAGCGGCCCGCATAGATCTCGCTCGCCCGGGTCGGATCCGCCGTGCGCAGGTCCTGCGGGGCGATCAGCAGCCGATCGGTCGCGCCGGACGAAAAGCGCCAGCGGACCAGCGGATTGGCGTTGAGGCGGCAGCCGAGAGTGCGCAGCGCCCGGCGCGCCACGTAGGAGGAAATCCGCAGACGCTCCGCGATCGACCCGCGGGACATGGCCGCGCTTGCCCCTTCAATCATCTCCACGCAAACACCCAAGTCCTCGCAGGTCGAGCATCAAGCGACGCGCGAGCCGACAGTTCGATTCGATCCCTGATGCTTGTATCGGGCATCACCCCTCGGCGCCATGTCGGGCAGGCTCTCGCCCGCCTGTGACGCCTCCCCCCACGATATCGGATGCGGGACGCACGGCCAAACCCCGGCGCCGGTTGCAACTTCACGAGGCCGCAACGCGGCTCCGGGTCGCCCACATGGAGCGAAGCCAAATGCGGGAACGGCGCCGAAAATGCGGCACGGTCCGCTCCCGGATTTCGCCATGGCCCGTCGAAGACGGGCGTGAGCGCCCTCACGGCTCAAATCCGGGCTACCCGAGTCGCTCCAGCCTCGCCGCATAGAACCCGTCGAGCCCGGCCATGCGCGGGTCGGGGTCGGGCAGGTGGCAGGGCAGCGTGCGCAGGTCGCCGCTGGCGGTCACCAGCTCTGGGAGTCCGCACACGTCGCCCGGGGTGATCGGCCGGCGCCTGACGCCGGGATTGCGGTCGAGCAGGGCCGCGATCTGCATTTCGCCTTCCTCCGGCTCCAGCGAGCAGGTGCAGTATACCAGCGTGCCGCCGGGGCGGGTCAGCGCCACCGCGCGGTCGAGCAGCCGGCTCTGCAGCGCGGCGAGCGCGCCGATGTCGGCTTCGCGCTTGAGCCACGGGATGTCGGGATGCCGGCGGATCGTGCCGGTCGACGCGCATGGGGCATCGAGCAGCACCGCGTCGAACGGCTCGCTCTGCCATTCGGTGAGGTCCGCCGTCACGGTCCGGGCCTCGAGCGCGAGCCGCGCCAGATTGTCGCGCAGCCGTGCCAGCCGGCTTGCCGAGCGGTCGATCGCCGTCACCCGGGCGCCGGCCTGCGCCAGCTGCGCGGTCTTGCCGCCCGGGGCGGCGCACAGGTCGGCGACGCTGCGTCCGCGGATATCGCCCAGCAAACGGGCCGGCAGCGCCGCGGCGGCATCCTGGACCCACCAGGCGCCTTCCGCGAAGCCGGGCAGCAGCGTGACCTGCCCGTGCGCGACAGTGCGCACCGTCCCGGTGACGATGACCCGCCCGCGCAGCCGCGCCGCCCAGCTGTCGGCATCCTGTTTCACCGTCAGGTCGAGCGGGGGCTCGTGGCCGTGCATGATGGCGATGGCGCGGGTGGTGTCGGCGCCGAACGTGCGGGTCCAGCGGGCAAGCAGCCAGCCGGGCGTATCCAGGATCGGGGCGTCGAGATCGACGAACGCCGCCGGGCCCTGCTGGGCGATGCGGCGGAGCACCGCGTTGACGAGGCCGGCATAGCGCGCGGCGCGCCGGTCGGCCTGGACGAGGCGCACCGCGAGGTCGACCGCCGCATGGTCCGGGACGTCGAGCAGGAGGATCTGTGCGGCGCCGATCAGCAGCGCCGGCTCGACCCGCGGCGCGTCGTCAGGCAGGCCGCGATCGAGCGCGCCGCCGAGCAGGACGCGCAGCGAGCCCAGCCGCCGCAGCGCGGTGGCGACAAGCTTGCGCACCAGCGCGCGGTCGCGATCCGACAGCGACGCGAGACCCGGATGCGCTTCGGCGCCGTCGAGCTGCTCGTCGAGCGGACGATGACGCCGCAGCACGCCGTCCAGGATGTCGGCAGCGACGCGTCGGGACGACAGCCCGGGAACCTCGGCGGGAGCCTGGCGGCGGAGACTGGACATCGGGCCGGGACCTCGGTCGGTTCGGCAATCGGCAGTGATTCGCCCCAGCGTGTCACCGGGGCGGTCCCATTGTAAGGGTTGTGGGGGGCCGAACGATGACGCTTGACGCCGCAAGCGCGGGGCGCTCTGAAGGCGGCATGACCGATGCCGACCATGGCGAAGCGGACGACGGCGCGAACCGACCGCCGCGCCGCCGACCGTTGACCGCTGCCGCCGAGCGCGCGCTCGCCGAAGCCGCCGCGCGAAGGGCCGAGATCGACGCCAGGGTTGCCGGCCGCCCGAAGGAGCTGGCCGGCCGCGACGGACCCGATCCGGTCCGCTACGGCGACTGGGAGGTCAACGGCCTGGCGTCGGATTTCTGACGACGTCCCTACCGCACCACGACCACCGGGGTGCCGACATTGACCCGCTCGAACAGGTCGACGATGTCTGCGTTGTACATGCGGATGCAGCCGTAGGAGACAAACCCGCCGATCGAGCCCGGCACGTTGGTGCCGTGGATCGCGTACTCGCCGCCATTGAGCGTCATCGCCGCGGCCCCCATCGGGTTTTTCGGCGATCCCCCGGGGATGACGTCGGGCAGCGATGGCTTGTCGTGCCTGACCTCGCGCGGCGGCGACCACGCCGGCCTCAGGTACTTTCCGTCGATATGGGTCTGGCCGGCCCACTGCTTGCCGGCCTTCCCGACCCCGACCGGGTAGCGGATCGCGCGGCCCTCGCCGACCACCAGATAGAGCCGCCGCTCGTGGGTGCGCACCACGATGGTGCCGGGCGCCGCGCCGCTGAAGGCGACGACCTCGCGGGCCTGGACGGGTGTGGCACCGAGCACGCGGAACGCTATCGCACCCGCACAGATGAGCCCGAGAATCGGGCGAGACCGATCATGCATGATGAACCCCCATCCCCCGTCGCAGTCCGAGCCGACAAAATAACGTAACCTCCGGCCGTCCTCAGCCGGAACTCTTCAACATCGTAAATTGAAGCTGAATGTCCCGCGCCCCGCCACGGCGGGCAGGACTTGCCCGACGTTTGTCCGGACGTCGTGATTGTGTTGTCACGTCAGGTGCGTGGCGTAGCCCGGATGGAGCGAAGCGCAATCCGGGAACGGCAGTGCCGCAACTCCGACGCCGCCCCCGGATTTCGCTTTCGCTCCATCCGGGCTACGCTTGATCGCCAGGAATCTCCTCGATGACCCGACCGGCGAGCCCCGACGCAGGCAGCCGGCACTGATCGTAGCGTCCAAACAGCCGTAGCGGTTGCGTGCGATCAGATCGTAGATTCCGTCGCGCGGCGGCTGCGGAACCGCCCGCAGCACCGCGGTCCAGGCAAAACCGGGGAGCCGCGACAGGATGCCGAGCGCCGCGTCGGAGCGGAACGCCGCCCGACTCCCTTTGCTGCATCAGCACGCCGATGGCGCAGACCATGACGACTTCGCCACCGCGACCGAAGCTCACCGCAGCTCTTGATTTAGAAATTCGCTCGTCCGTTTGTTGGCGAGCGCTGCCGCTGTGGCATCGTAGTGCAGCCCATTGTGCCGAGAGAACGCGTGACGTTGGCCTGGATAGCTGTAAACCGTCGCGTTCGCTTTTCCTGCCAGCGCCGCTTTGATCTGAGCTTGCGCCGCTTTCGAGATGAACTCGTCCTCCTCGCCGAGGTGCATCAGCAAGGAAGCGTCCAACCCGCCAACCTCGCCGAGGTATTTCTCCGTGTCGCCTCCATGATAGCAAACGGCGGCGTCGACTTCATAGCGGGCGGCCGTGATAAAGGCCATCAATGCACCAAGGCAGTACCCCTGCAGGGCAACCTTTCCGGTCGACTCTGGCAACTCGACAGCGGTACGGACCGTCTCCATGATATCTTTCGCGCCCGCGTCTCGATCATACGCCCCGTAAAGTCGCAGACCGTGTTGCCAGTCAAGTTCGGACCTTACGTTGAGATTGATGCCAGGGTCTTGCCGCCAGAATAGGTCCGGCGCGATTGCGATGAAGCCCTGCGCTGCTAACTCATCGCAGGTCGCCCGGATATCGGCGTTGACGCCGAACAATTCCTGGAGAACGACCACGGTCGGCGCCGGTAGCTTTGCCGGCCGCGAGATGTAGGCGCGGAACGTTCCGTCGGGAGACTCAATGACAATTTGATCTTTCATGGTGCTCTCCCGATGAATTGTCCTGAGATGGGTCATTTCCTGATTTAGCTGATACCCAGCCGTGGGTTGGCACATGAACTGGTTTCAGCCAGAACGGAGGCGATGGTTAGGTCGACCATCAGTTTCGCGGCGTTAAGGGAAAAAGCTTGCTCCACTCTTGGGGCGAATTCACGCGTCCCAAGAGTCGTCACAGGAGAAGCATCGCTTCATTTATCAGCCGATGCGGTGGAGGCAGCTTCCTCGATGAGCTTGGCCGTTTCTTTCGGATGAGACATGTATGCCACGTGGCTGGCATTCACTTCGACCGTTTTGGCACGGGCCCGCTTTGCCATCATGCGCTCCTGCTCCGGATTGATCGACCGGTCTTGGGTAGCCACCATGTACCAAGTGGGTTTCGACCTCCAAGCGGGGTTCGTGACCTTGTGGGTGAACGCGTCGGTGGAGATCGGCACCTGCGACACGGCCATGAACTCCGCCTTATCCTTCGGAAGATCCGCCGCGAAGTCGGCCGCAAAATGCTCCGGTTCTATCCACCAGTTGCCGTTGCTGTCCGGCTTGAACGCCTTGGAGGCTTGCGGCAAGCCTTGCTCGATCGTGGCGCAGCTTTCCCCGGCGTCAAGCGCGAATGCGGCAATGTAGACAAGCGCCGCAACGTTTGGATGATTGCCGGCCTCGGTGATGACGGACCCGCCATAACTGTGACCTACCAGAACAACTGGGCCGCCCATGGCGTCGATGGCCGCCTTCGTATACTTCTGATCCTCGGCGTACGACGTCTCCGGGTGCTGCACCACGGACACCTTGTATCCATCATTCTTGAGGATATTAGCGACCGATTCCCAGCCGGAGCCGTCGGCGAAAGCTCCATGCACGAGGACTACATTCTTAATTTGCTGTGTCATGATCATTCTCCCTTGCAGTTGAGATCCACTCGGACCCATTGACGTTGGTGTCGAACGCCTTCGCGCCAAACCGCTTCTGTCTTGCGCGCAGGAAGTAGCCGGCTACTGGTTGAAGTGCGCGGAGCCGGCAGCTTCCTCGATCAGGGCACCTACGATATGGCCATGAAGTGCGACACGGCTGGCGGAACGTCCGCCGCGAAATGCCCCTGTCCTATCCACCAGTTGCCGTTGCCATCCGGCTTAAAGGCCTTGGAGGCTTGCGGCAGGGCCTGTTCGATCGACGCACAGCTCTCACTGGACGCGGATTGCGCCGACGCGGGTTCCGCAGTCCCGACCGCCAGCGTGGCTGCGAGCATGGCAACGACGTAAAGGTTCTTCACGGCATCTCTCCCGTCAGCGGCTTCGACGAACCGTCCCGAGTTTGACGGCCGGGGATGGGTAACCGGCCTCCAGCCTCCCATTCCCGTATTTGGTCCGCCCGTGAAGGGATGTGATTTGTTGTTACGGGGTGTTATGGGCGCTCACCTGCGCTTTCAGACGGGCTCCCAAACGACCCATCTTGCGCCATTTTTCCGGCCCAACAGGGCCCGGCTTGCGAAGAGCCACGCGGAAGCCGATAGGCGTTCGGCGGCCGTGCCATCCTCCATGGCGATTTTCGCGACGGCATCGACCTCACGCTGAGCCACCTCCGCGACTACCTCGACCATAAGCTCAGCCTTGGAAGAAAAATTGCGGTACAGTGTTCCCAAAGCAACGCCAGCGGTCTCGGC
>Ga0181526_10002410_pt1 | contig 16372 bp, 10 predicted proteins | sample PEATcosm2014_Bin_35_FD_119750 | JGI IMG/M metagenome (GOLD analysis project Ga0181526, IMG submission 119750) | Peatland microbial communities from MTU Mesocosm Facility, Houghton, MI, USA - PEATcosm2014_Bin06_30_metaG | ecosystem: Environmental > Terrestrial > Soil > Wetlands > Peat | place...
AGTGGAGTCAGGAACATCATCGCCCCATCCTTCTGGGCGAATTCGGCTCCTATGACAAGGCTCCCATGGAGAGCCGCGTCCGTTGGGATGCCTTTATCCGGAAGATCGCCGAAGATCGCGGTTTCAGCTGGGCTTACTGGCAGTTCGACTCTGACTTCGTGGTTTACGACGTGGAAACCGACAAGTGGAACGAGCCGATACTGAAGGCCCTGATTCCGAAGCCGCGTTGATCGCCAGCTACGCAATCCGCCGGAGATGGAAGGGAGGATGTCCCCGGTCCTCTCCCTCTCGCCCTTTTGGGCTGCGCGATGCCTTTAATCCAGCCATGTCAGATATGGGGGGCGGCTACAGGGCTTGTAAGATTGCAGTGGAATCTAAAGAAGATTCTGCCTGGCGCCGAAGGCGAAAGGACACTATTCATGCGATTCACGCATTCACTGCGCTCTTCCCTGGCATCGCTTACCTTCTCTTTCTGCCTTTTTGCACAGGCTCAGAGCGCTCCGGCTGTGCATTTGTCCAACTACGACAAGGTCGATCCCTTCATAGGGACAGCCGGCGGCGGAAACACCTTTCCCGGTGCGACTTTGCCCTTTGGCATGGTGCAATGGAGCCCCGACACCGGCCACGACGCCTGGTATTTCTACAATGAGAAGCAGATTCAGGGCTTTGGACTGACCCACATCAGTGGCGCGGGCTGCCCGCTTTATGGCGACTTCGCCGTGCTTCCGACGACATCCCCGCTGGCCTCGAGCCCAGGGAGCGATTCTGCACCCTACGCCGCCGGCTTCAGCCACGACAAGGAAGAAGCTCACCCCGGCTACTACGCCGTCACGCTGGCGAACGGAATCCGCGTCGAGATCACCGTCACCGAGCGCGCGGGCATCGCCCGCTTCATCTTCCCAGCCGGCGCCGCCGCGCGCCTGCTGGTCAATGCCGGCTCCAGCGCCGGCTCCATCCGCAACCTCAATGGCGGGCCGCCCGACCCGATCTTCGGCAACAGCATCGAGCTCACCTCCGCCGCCTCCTATGCCGGCTCAACCACTGCCGGCTCTTTTTGCGGGACCAAATCACAATACAGGCTTTATGTCTCCGGACGCTTCAGCAAACCCTACAAGAACTCAATGCTCTGGAGCGACGATTCCATCCTGCCTTCGGCCAAATCGGCCCAGGGCAAGCATACCGGCGCATGGCTCGACTTCGGCAACCAGCATGAAGTCCTCTTGAAAGTCGGCATCTCGTTTGTCAGCCAGGAGGGCGCTCTGGCAAATCTCAACAAGGAGATCCCGGGCTGGAACTTCGACGCTGTCCGCTCGAAGGCCCGCCGCGCCTGGACCGCCCTCCTCGATCGCGTCGCAGTGGAAGGCGGCACCGCTGACCAGCGCAAGATCTTCGCCACCGGCCTCTACCACTCCTTCTTGTCGCCCAACCTCTTCAGCGATCGCGATGGCCGCTACATTGGCTTTGACAATCAGGTCCACCTCCTCGCCGGATCGAAACAGGCTGCCCAATACGCCAACTTCTCTGACTGGGACATCTATCGCAACACCGTCCAGTTCCAGGCCCTGTTCGAGCCCTTGCGCTCGAGCGACATGATGCAGTCGCTGGTCAACGATGCGGTTCAAAGCGGCTGGTATCCCCGCTGGCCCGCTGCCAACGACGTCACTTACGTCATGGGCGGCGATTCAGCGGCCCCGGTGATTGCATCGTCCTACGCCTTTGGCGCGCACAACTTCGACACCGCAGCCGCTCTCAAGTACATGGTCAAGGCTGCAACCCAGCCGGGCGTCGGCCCCCACAACAGCTCCGAGCGCCCTTTCCTCGAGGACTATCTCAAGCTCGGTTACATTCCTTCGGAGAAGGACCGCACATCTGCCTCGCGGACGCTGGAATACGCCAACGACGACTTTGCCATCGCTCAATTCGCCAGGTCGCTCGGCAACACATCCGCCTACCAAACACTGCTCAAGCAGTCGGAAAACTGGAAGAACCTGCTCGACCCGGAGACACACTGGATTCGCCCCCGCCTTGGCGATGGAACCTGGCTGCCCGGATTCGACGCCGAGCGCTCCATCCCCAAAGGCAAGGGCTCGGATCAGCTGGGCTTCGAGGAGGGCAACACTTACCAGTACTCCTTCATGATTCCCTTCGACTACCCCGCCCTGTTCCAAGCGATTGGCGGAGACGATCAGGTCACTCCCCGGCTCGACAGGTTCTTTCTCAAGCTCCGGTGCTGGGGCGACCCCTGCTACAACATCGAAAACGAACCCGACTTTGTTGTTCCCTATGCCTACGTTTTCGCAGGCCAACCGTGGAAGACCCAGGACGTCGTCACCCGGATCGCCAAGGAAACATTCAAGGCCGCGCCCGACGGCATCCCGGGCAACGACGACCTCGGCGCGACCTCAGGCGTCTACGTCTGGAACGCCCTCGGCTTTTATCCTGCCATCCCCGGCGTTGGAGGCTTGGTGCTTGGTACGCCCATGTTTGAAAAGGCCACCCTGCACCTGGCGGGAAGGAGAATCGTCGTCATCGGCAGCCGCGGCAGTGGGATTTTCGTCCAGAAGGTCACTCTCGACGGCATGGAGTACCCGAATTCCTGGCTGCCCCTGGAAAAGCTGCACCCGGGCGCCGCGCGCATCGAATTCACCACCGGCGATGCACCCAGCAAGGAGCGCGGCCGGGATCTTGAAAACCGCCCGCCATCCTTCCGATAATGCGAGTTGAGAGCGGGACCGGAGTTAGCGGGGTCCAGTGTGCCTTCGGGATATATCCACCAGGGCTTCCCCCGCAATCGTTAGAGGGGTTACCTCCATCAAGTCCGGTGCAGACATTTCTCTGTTGCGGCCGGCTGCCTAAAAGGGAGCAACCGTGCTTTGCTTTTTCGGGGAGACCTTGAATCGGTAGACGAGGCTGATTGCCGGAGTATTGGTGACCGTAAACAACCGCTGTTTGGGAAAACCGTTGTCGATACCAAAGTCGGGCATCTTGTAGAACAGCCCTCGGTACTCAGCGCGAACTGAGAAATGACGGCTGACGTCGTATTCGCCGCCGATCCCGAATACCATGGCCGGGCGCGTTTGCTGGTGGGCAAAGGAGGCATCGATCGGGTTAAAGAAAAGGCCTCCGCCGCCGATTTGCCCAAAGGTCCGGAACCGCTTCGAACGCGGTCCACAAAAAGCGTATGCCAGCGTCAGCTCATTCATGCGCGTATCGAGGGAGCCTGCAGAAAAGCTGCCGCCCGCAAGAGGAGGATTGGTGCCCTGCCCCGGTACGTATCCCGATCCCTCGGAGTCAATCTGCGTGAACCGTGTGTAACTGAAATTGACGTTGTAGCCAAAGTAGGGCTTCATGGCGCCGTGAAAGGCAACCAGAGCGCCGCCAGAAGGCGATTGAGATTGAGTTTGCTGATTAACCAGCGTCCACTCTGGATAAGCAGTGAATATGGCCGGATTCCTGGCAAACGTCATCTGTCCAAGAAGGCCAAGCGAGAGGTCGGCGCCGGGAGTGAAGTTGTCATCCTTGGCAGGCTGAGAGGATTGCCCAATGGCGGAATGGCTCAAGAGCAGCAGGGCAAGGGCGAAGACTGTCGAGGGTTTGAGAGGGCTGAATGACCGGTTCTTGAACAGCATTTGAGTTTCTCCTTTAAGGCTCCGGTCTTGAAGAGAGTGGCGCGGGCCGGAATCTACCCTTCAACCGCCAGAAAAACTCCCCCGAATCGCTCGGGGAGCCAATCTCCAAGGGCGCGTCTCATAAAATAGAAAACCTGAAGGTTTTTCTCGATTCCAGGGTAGATTCTTGCCGGAAGGCACTCTTCAGCAATAGATGAAGCCTGTTCTCAAGCCAGTTCGTTCTCCATTCTCGCCCGACTCAATCGAGCGGATACTGAGCCGCTATTACCAGCAGCTTGTAGAGTGGAGCAGAATGCTTGCGCGAGGCGACTATTCCTCCGCGGAAGAGACCGTGCAGGATCTGTGCCTGCATCTGACTGTTGCGCATCCGGACTTAAGCCGCGTTCAGAATCTCGACAATTACCTCTTTATGTGCCTCCGCAACATGTATGTGTCCAACCTGGCGCGGGTGTCGCGAGAGCGGCTTCGCGTGATTCAGATAGAGGACTACGATGCGGTGGGCATGGTTGCTTCCGGCGGCGGGCTAGACACCGTAGACGTCCAGAACGACCTGATTCGCACCAGCGATTACGTGCTATCGAGGAAGTACGTTTCAAAAAGCGCCAGCCACTTCATCCTGCATTTTTTCCTCGGCTATCGAAGAAGCGATGTTGCTCTGCTGGCGCGTTCTCCCGTCGCCGCCGTGTACAACAGCCTCAAAGATGTCCGGAGCGAGCTGCGAGAGTATCTGCCCGCCGGTGAAGGAATCCGCCTTGTCCCCCGCGGTGCGGCGCCAGAAAGGAAGCTGCTCCAGACTGCCATTTCCAGCGACCTCTTCTTGAAGGAACTGCGCTCGATCATCCTCGATGCCGACCCCACAAGCTGTACCGAAGAGACGGAACTTGCCGATGCCTACAAGCAGCCTGGCGTCCCTCCGGTTGGCTGTCGCGAACTCGCGCACCTTGCCGGATGCGAGCGTTGTCTTAAGATCCTGGAGCGCGCTTTACAGTTGAACGACCGCGACGGTCCCTTCGACGGCATCGATTCCGACCTCGAAAGCATTCCCAAGCCGGAGGTGACAAAGAGCTTCGAAGCTACGATGCGGGTAGTGCAGAGGCGGCGCGAGCAATTGCTTGAACGGCGTCCCGCGCTTCTGGCCATCGCCGTGGATGGACATGTTGTCGCATTTCATGCCGTCGAAAGCGCTCACAATTCGTTGTCGTCGCGCGTGGAAGCGGTCTCCAATGTGCATTTCATCGAAGTCTTCGACGAATACGGCGATCGCCTGGCCCACATTCCGCTCGATCCCGAAACCGCAACTGTTCCCAGGAACCAACTGTCGCAGCAGGTTCTGCTTAGCGACGATCGCCGCTTGCGGCTCGATGTTCGCTTTGATGGTCTCGGCATGCATGCCGAAGTGAACTATGCCGATCCCGCTCTTGCGGCCAGTTGCGAGCTGGAACTGTCTCCTCGCCCCAGCAAACGGCTTGTGTCCTTCTGGGAACGCTTAAAGTGGCCGGGGCGATTTCGCTTTGCTCCATGGGGCGCCGTTGCCTTCGCGCCTTTATTGCTTGCGGCCGTCGTGGGAATCGCCGGCTACCGCTACGCGCATCCCGGCTGGCGCGATGTACTTGCCCGCGCCCAAGCCGCCGCTCAGGTTCCGTCGCCGGCCGAAGCACTTCATCAGACTCTTCGCGTCGAGCAAACCATGGGACCGGAGGGGGGCTCTGTTCTTGGCTCGGTTGACGTCTGGCTAAGCAGCGACAAGAAGGCGGTGCGACGTCTCTACAATGCCCAGCAAGAACTGCTCGCCACGTCAATCGAATCCGAGGACGCCGCGAGCTCCGTTCACCTTGAGAACGGCGCGGCACTCACGCAGACAGACCGCCAGTTCGTTGAAAGCGGCGTGTGGCGAAGCGATGTTTCCGCCGCGCCTTTTGATTCCCGTGAAGGAACGGCGGCTGAGGCGTCTCGGAGCTTGAGTGGATTTGAGCTTACGCAGCATGAGAACGGGCGCGACGGAATTCTCTCGCGGACACTCGTGCTGGACCGCCATTATCGCGTTCTGGCGGAGAGAGTGCGATTCCAGACCGAAGATGGTATTTCTGAGGTTCGGCTGGTGCAAACTCTGCTGCGGAAAGTCCCCAACAGAGACGTCCCGGCCTTGACGTTTCCGCAGTCGCAGGAGATGACGGCTCCAGGTATGCATGGCGAACGCAATCCCCCGGCCGAATCGGGCGCCAATGCAACGGAGGATGCCAACGGTGCAAACCTTGAGGTTGCCGTGCTGTTCGAGTTATTCCGGCAGAATGTAGATACCGGTCAACCGATTGAAGTGAATCCGATCGCAGGCGGCCGCGTTCGCATGACTGGAACACTTGCCAACGCGCAGTTGCTCGCAGCAATTCGAGAGAAGGTGGCCACGCTTCCAAATGCAAACCGCGTGGATTTTCAGATTTACTCTGCCGCGCAGGCTGCTTCAGCAGCCCGCCGCGGCAATGTACTCGGCCAGGAACTTGCGGGAACCAACGGCGATGCACCAGCCGCAGGGCTGGTGCGGGATGCGTTGCTGGCGCGCGGCCTCAAGGGAGCCGCCTTACAGAATGCAGAGCAGGAGTTTGCAGCTTCCGCGCTCTCTCATGCGCAAACAGCGTTGCAGCATGCATATGCTCTTGACCGTCTTGGAACCATCCTTCGACGCGCGGGCGAGTCCTCGCTGAATCCAGATGCACGGGTCAAGTGGACACAGATGGTCGAACGGCACTCCGCCGCGGCCCATACAGAACTTCAGGTGCTGCGACTGCAGTTGGATTCGGTTTCCGCGGGCATTGCGGGAATCCCCTCCGTTGACGCGCCTGGAATCACGGATGCAACCGCATTTGCTCATGCCGCATCCGAGCTCCGTGCGAAGGCGCAATCGGTGAACGAAGAGGTTGTGAAGCTGTTCGCAGGCAGCGCGGCTGACCTGTCTGCTGCGCGGGCGCGCGAGTCGATCGCTCGCCTGCAAACCGCCCTGCCTGTCGCCGAAGCAAGCCGTATGCGTTCGTTTGCAAGCCGCTTGACAAACGGGAATACCTCGGGTCAAACCGAGGTGGGAGAGATGCGTCCGAGGTGAATTCCTCCAGGTCATGGATTCCGTTTCTAGCAGAGCCGCTGCGCATTCTGGCGGTGCTTCTCTTCGCGTCAACGCCGCTCTGCGCTCAAGTGAGCACGGCCAACGTCTCCGGCGAAGTGGAAGATACATCGGGCGCGCGTCTTCCTTCCGTTGCTGTCAAGCTGCTCAACCTCCAAACCGGCAACGAGAACGCGGCAACTACCGGCGTGGCCGGCGAGTTTCTCATACCTGGCGTACTGCCGGGTCTCTACAGCATGCAAGTGCAGCGCGATGGATTTGCCGCCGTTCATCTCACCGGCTTGAGCCTCAGCGTTGGCGAATCGCGCCAGTTTCTGATCAAGCTGCGTCTGAGCACCGTAGAACAGACTGTGGAGGTGGATGCGAGCGGTCAGAGCTTGAATACGGAAGACGCGCAGATGACCACGGTCGTCGACGCGCGTCTGGTGCGGGATCTTCCCCTCAACGGGCGAAGCTTTCAGGATCTCATCGCAATGACGCCGGGTTCGGTTTCGGTAAGTCCGCAGGTGCCCCGCACCGGCGGATTCAGCGTGAATGGACAGTCGTCCGACACAAATACCTATTGGGTTGACGGCATTTCGGCAAACTTTGGTTCCGGCCCGGTCGATGCGGATCTTAAGGTGCCGGCGGCGGGCCAGTACGCGAGTGTCACGTCTCTCGGAACCACCCACGGTTTAGTTGCACTCGATGCTCTGCAGGAGTTCCGAGTCGTAGCTTCCACTGCCTCAGCGCAGTACGGAAGCGCACCCGGCGGACAATTCAGCCTCCTGACCCGCCAGGGCACCGATCAGATACACGCCACCGCTTATGCCTACCTGCGCAACGGGTACTTCGATGCCACCGACTGGTTTGGCAGATATGATGGCGAAGAGAACAATCTCTACTACCACCAGCAAGATATCGGCGGCTCCCTGGGCATGCCGCTCCTCTTCGGGCGCAAAAAAACAATTCAGAGCCTGACGCAGCTCTTCGGATCGTACGAAGAGATGCACGTGCAGCAGAGGACGGCTCCGCTGGTGCTATATATGCCCAGCAATCTGTGGATTCTCGAAGCACCGGCTCCGGTTCAGACTGCGTTCCTGGCTTTCTTTGGCTTGTCCATTCCACCCGGCGGACCCAGTGGACCGGCACTCATAAAGGACATTGATTTCCAGTCCAGCCCTCCGAGCTTTTTGAAATCGATGGATTTCCGCGTCGATCGCACGTTTGGCGCCAACCTGTCCGGCTTCTTACGGTTTGGAAATACGCCCAGCGGCAGCCAGGCTTCGCTCCTCCTGACGACGACCAACGCAAAGCTGTCAAACCAAAGCCTTACGCTGGGACTCGATGGACAGGTCTCCTCGCAGGCGGGCAATGAGTTCAGGCTCGGCTGGTCCCGCGCCGGTTCGAGCACCATATCTTCGTTAGGGCTAGGTTACTCGTCACTCTATGCCCCGCCCCCCGGCGCCGCACCTGTCGATCTCCCCGCTGCGCTGGGCTCCCCGGGCGCGTCGAACGACACGCGCAGCGAGTTGTACATGCGCATCGCCGGCATCGGTGATACCTCCGCGTGGACCGATGGCGGATCCAATGCGCTTCGCCAACTCGAACTCCGCGATACGTTCTCATTGCAGCGAGGGCCGCATCTGATTCGAGTTGGCATGGATGCCCGTAATCTGCTTAGCGCAGTGCGTCCCTTACCCTGGACCATTGAAGCCGATTACTTGAACACCGATTCCATCCTGGCGAACAGCGCTGACTTTCTGATCTTGAGGAGGAACGAGCCGGCGCATCCCGTATTTGAGCAATTCGCCGCATTTATGCAGGATCAATGGCGAGTAGCGCGGAATCTCACCATGAGTCCCGGCCTACGGTGGGACGTCAGCCCTCCACCGTCCAGCTCCGACAGCCGCAACGCATTTCGCGTAAATGGCGATCCGGACTCGCCTGCGACCTTGTCCGTAAGTCCGCGCGGAACCCCGCTTTGGCAGACAGACTGGCGGGCGTTCGGTCCGCGGATCGGCATTGCCTGGCAGCCCGGCCGCGAAGGCGGAGGCGAACCTGGGCAAGACTTGATTCTGCGCGGCGGTCTCGGCGTCATCTTCGATACGCCAAACCGTGCCGCGGCGCCGGCATTTGCCGCGCTCGGATTTTCAAGCGCCTCGGTGCTGCAGAACGCCAGCATCCCGACTACTGCAACCGCTCCTCCTTCTCCGGATGCTCCGAGCGCGGAAAGCCTGGGTTATGTCTTTCCGCAGGCGCTCCGAGATCCCTTTTCTTTGCAGTGGAACATGTCGCTGGAACGAGCAGCCGGCGAACACGAGTCCGTCACTGTCTCCTACGTCGGAGCATCCGGGCTTGACCTGCTTCTGCCGCAGCGGCGCCAGATCGCAAGCCCGACGACGCCTCTTCAGGAGGTGGTCACCTTTCCCTCCGGCTTCTCATCGCGGTTCGATTCCTTCCAGCTCGCATACCGCGGCCAATACCATTCGCATCTGGCGTGGATGACATCGTATGCGTGGGGTCACGCCCTGGATTTCGGCAGCCCCAATCCATGGGCCGCGCCGGCGCGAGGCAACGCGGAGACCGATGTTCGGCAGAACCTCCAGGCCGCCGCCTCATGGACGCTCCCTACTGCAGGCGCTCGCGGCTTTGCCCACAACGCACTCTCCGGATGGGGCGTCGACGGACGCTTTTTTCTGCGCAGCGCCTATCCGGTGGCCGTGCTCGGAAACCTCTTCCACGACCCTGTGACCGGCGAGCAATTCTACTCCGGCGCCGATCTCGTTCCCGGCAGGCCGCTTTACTTGTCCAACAGTTCGCTCCCAGGCGGCCGCATGCTGAATGGCGGTCCCGATGTTGCCGATGGCGCCTTTCAACCTCCAGCGGACGACTCCCAGGGCAACGCCCCGCGAAACAGGGCGCGCGGCTTCGGGGCACAACAGCTCAGCCTGTCATTGCGGAGAGACATACATCTCTATGATCGTCTCTCCTTGCAGGTTCGAGGCGATGTATTCAATGTGTCGAACAGTCCTGATTTTGGCTATATCGTTCCCAATCTCAGCGATCAACTGTTTGGACAGCCCACCCTCTCCTTAAATCAGAGTTATGGCCAAAGTGGATCGCTGTATCAACCTGGCGGCCCGCGGTCGTTGCAATGGATGTTCCGCGTCCGCTGGTGAGCCATCGATTTGCCTGAGTTTGCACAATCGCTGCTCGCAATTCGCCGTTCTTAAAGAATGACCGGCTAACCCGACAATGGATTTCTTCTAAGCGGGCGGGCCCTCGCTTAAAGTGAGAATTCACCGTCGGCTCATAAAGCTCGCAGTCGCATAACAAGATGACTTTTCGACGTTTACGGCCTCCAGAAAGGGATTACTCCACCGATTACCCCCAAAGTCGCCAAGTATCATGGAACCTGACAGATGTGCTCAAGGTGGAAAATGACAGGCGTTGCGGCGTCTTCGGGGATTCATCGGCCTGACGGGCGGAAAATGGATGAATCTGGGGTGTGAGGACGGCGTAGACCTGGCCATGGCGGACCTTCGGTCTTCCCAATTCACGGCAGGTAGTGACTACAAAATAACTCTCGGTTTGGCGACGATAAACCCGGAACGCAAGTCTATTCTCCGTCGGCGATCGGGACGCGCGTCTGCCTGTTAGAAGAAAACGAGAATCGACCAGGCGATCCCCATGAATCAGGATCTGCGGCTCCTTTTCCTGTTCCCCGCGTTGCCGCAGTCGCGCGGCGTTGTTGAGCAACGTGCTCGGCTTGGATGGGTGATCTTGCTTCTGCGTAATCTGAGGCCGGGTATGCACCCGAGCGACTCGATGTTCAGTGGCCAATTCTCGATTTTCAGAGCCGACCTGTTCCGCCACTCGCCGATTGACACAGCCAAGGCAAGCCTCATACGATTTCGGTGGTTTCCAGTCACAAAGAAAGAGGCGCCATTCCCAAGTGGCGCGATGGGGTACAAGGCGGATGCGACCCTTATCTCGAACTAAATCCATTGCGTGGCCCGGCCTTCGACCCATTCGGACTTTGCTACAGGGATCTCTGCGCGCAAGCGCAACCATACTGATTGTGCTGGCGGCGGCCATCGTCGCCGGCGCTCAGAACCAGACCAGCAGTTTCGTGCTTGAGAGAAATGACAGAACGATCGCGCTGGAGCCTTATGCGGACAACATCGTTCGCATCACGTTGAGCACAGCGAAGTCTGCCGCGCTGGGAGCGCCCGGCTATGGAATCGTGGGCACTCCCACGATGACCGGATGGACCCAGGAGCGAGAGGCGGACGGTTCCGACGTTATCCGCTCCGGCAGATTGATCGTCCGCGTCGCTCCCGCGAACCTGCCGCCACCCCACGCTTTCCCGCTGGATGCGTTGAATCAGTCGCTCAGGGATCACTACTTTGGCGGCGGCGGGAGTGGGCAGGGGCCATACAACGACATCGTTTCCGTAGCCACCTCCTCCGGCAAACCGCTTTTGAAGATGTGGCGCTGGTCCATGTTCCCCAACCGCACCGGGGCCTCGCCTGCGAATGCGGGCGACGGCGGCAAGGACGGCCCTGGCTACCGCGTTTCCGCCACCTTCGACTCGCCGCAGAGTGAGCATTACTACGGCCTTGGCCAGCAGCAGCAAGGGTTTTTCGACCTGCGCGATCATCGCATTCCATGCTGGCACGATTACGGCGGGATCGGCGGCGAGAACGTCTGCGTTCCTTTCATGGTGTCGAGCCGCGGCTACGGCCTGATCTGGGACAACCCGTCCAAGACGACCATCGATCTCGGTATCAACCAGCAGAATCTCTGGTCGTCCGAGGTCGGCAACCGCGTCTCCTTCTTTGTGATTGCCGGCGAAAAAAGCGACGAAATCTACTCGGGCTATCGCCAACTCACCGGGGTGACGCACCTGCTGCCCAAAGCAGCCTACGGCTACATTCAGAGCAAGGCCATCTATCCCACCCAGGAGCAGGCGCTGAATGTTGCCAAGGGATATCGCGACCGCCAGTTGCCGCTGGATGTACTGGTGGTGGACTTCCTGAACATGACGCGCCAGGGCGAGATGGATTTGGACCCCGCCCGCTGGCCCGATCCCGCCGCCATGAACAAGCAGCTCCACTCCATGGGTGTGACGACCCTTCTCAGCGTGTGGCCGCATTACGCCGTGGGCACCCAGTTTTACGACATGCTGATGAGCAAAGGCTGGCTGGTGCACACCCCCGATGGAAAGCCGGACCCAGGGTGGACCAAGGATGTGATCGGCCCGAACCTGGACACAACCAACCCCGAGGCTGCCAAGTGGTTCTGGGAGGAGATTCGCGATCGTTTTGTGAAGCCCTATGGCTTCGATTACTTCTGGCTGGATGAAACCGAACCGGATATCGATGCGGCGAACGACGTCTTTTGGATCGGTTCAGGCACCCGCTACTACAACGCTTATCCCCTGTTCCATACAGCCTCAGTGTACGAGGGCTCTCGTCGGGATTTTGGCGATAGCCGGAGGGTCATGATCCTGGCCCGGGCGGCGTACCTGGGAGCGCAACGAAACGGAACGGTCTTCTGGTCCAGCGACATCGTCTCAACCTGGGACATGCTGAAGCGTTCCATCCCTGCCGGGCTGAACTTTACCGCCAGCGGCATGCCGTATTGGGATACGGACATCGCCGGCTTCTTCTCGCCGCAAATCTACGCCAATTACCACGCGGCCCATCCGCCTTTGATCGATGCCTCGGATGCAAGGGACAACATCGGCAACTATGAAGACTATCCCGAGTTATTCGTGCGCTGGTTTGAGTGGGGCGCTTTCCAGCCCGTCATGCGCGCACACGGCGAGAGGATGCACAACGAAGTATGGTCCTACGGCAAACAGGCGGAAACGATCCTGGAGAAGTATCTGCGGCTGCGCTACCAGTTCATTCCGTATATATACTCGCAGGCCTACCGCAGTTACCAGACGGGCGCTCCGTTTATGCGCGCGCTTTTCATGGACTATCCCGGCGATCCGAATGTTGCCGACATTCGCGACGAATACATGTTCGGGCCCGCTTTTCTGGTGGCGCCGGTCACCGAGCAGGGGGCAACGAGCCGCAAGGTCTACCTGCCCGCGGGCTGCGATTGGTACAACTACTGGACCAATGCGCGAATCCAAGGTGGCCAGACCATTACCGCCGACGCGCCGATCGACACCATTCCGCTGTTCGTGCGGGCGGGGTCGATCGTGCCGCTGGGAGCTCCGGTTTTGAGTACGCAACAAACGCAAGCCATTGCTTCAGTCCGTATCTACCCCGGAGCGGACGCGGACTTTACGCTCTATTCCGACGACGGGACCACGTATTCCTATGAGAAGGGTACGGGCTCCACGACCACGCTGCACTGGGATGACGCGAGGCAAAAGTTGACCCATACGGGCGCCGCGGCCTGGACCGAGCACGATTCCAGGATCGTAGACATCGTGCATCCGTAAGAAAGGCAATCGGCTGGCTTCTATGCCTGCGCCGGAAAACGCGCGAGAGCGGCCATTTTTCTTCCACCCGCGATTGGCCCGTAATACGCGTATCTTGCCGTATTTGGGCAGCCCACGAATCCTCGTAAGTAGTTGGAAACACATGTTATTAACGCCCTGAGAAGGCCGGCGTCGGCGGTTCAATCCCGTCTCTGGAACCCACATTCTAAAGCATTTAGCGGCAACCAAAGAGTCAAGGTTTCCACTCCGGGAACAATACGGCAACATCCTCAAGCGATGTTCTGTTTGTTCCCATTCCCTTGCTCCATCTCTCCCGAGCAGGGCTGCCGGTTTTTGCCATGCGCTGCCACCCCAGTGTGGCAAGGCGCGAGGCCTTCTCGATGCTCGCATGGCCGAGGATCCTCGCCAACTCGCAAAGATTGCCGCCATTCATTGTGTTCCAGGATGCAAGGGTATGGCGGAGATCGTGAAAACGAAGATCCCGAATCCCCGCGTGCTCCAGCAGGCCTTCGAAACTTCCTTCCGCGCGCTGACGTACACTTATTGCACCTTTCTTTGGCGTTAGAATTCGAATTTCGCCATTCACGACAGGAGGAGAGAACAATCCATGTCGAATTCATACAGTTACGAAGCCATCGCCAAGATGATCGACCACTCGTTGCTCAATCCCACGCTCACCACGCCTGAGTTGGAGGAGGGCTGCGCCCTGGCGCTGCGTTACAATGTCGCCAGCGTCTGCATCCTGCCTTATGCCCTGGCGCGTTGTGCTGAGATGTTGTCAGGGAGCACCGTAAACGCCAGCACAACCATTGGCTTTCCCCATGGCGGCCACACAACCGGCATCAAGCTGGCTGAGGCGCACAGGGCGCTTCAGGACGGGGGTCAAGAGCTCGATGCGGTGATCAACATCGGCAGGGCGCGCAGCGGAGATTGGCAGTATGTGCGCGACGAGCTTTGGGCTTTGACGCAGGCCATCCACGCCGGCGGAGCCAAGATCAAGGTGATCTTCGAGAATGCCTATTTGGAGGATGCCGCCAAGATTCGTCTTTGCGAGATTTGCGCGGAGATCGGCGCCGATTGGGTAAAAACCTCAACTGGATATGCTCCCAGCGGAGCGACGATCCCCGATCTTGTACTCATGCGCAAGCACTCCCCCGAAAGGGTACAGGTGAAGGCGGCCGGGGGCATTCGCGATCTCGATGCGCTGTTGGCCGTGCGCGATCTGGGCGTGAGCCGCGTGGGTGCAACACGGACCGAGTCCATGCTGGAGGAGTGCCGCAAGCGGTTGGGCCTGACGCCGATATCGCCGCAATTGGCTCCGGCTGCGCCAGCGCCAACAGGATACTAGGTTTCTGACCGTGTGACTTCGTAGGTTTGGTTTCGCGCTTTCTCACCCCTTCGCCAGGCTCGATCACGGATTCTTCGACCCTCATCGCCGCGCTCAGCGTCGCTCACGATGACAAAAAGGGCGGGGCGCGAAGATGGCACAGAAACAGGCGGTCAAAGTTATAGAGGCGAGAACTTGAAGACCAAGATTGTACATGGATCGTCGACGGCTTTGAGAAGGAATGCGTCGATCTGGCCACCGAGCCCAACCTGCAAGCGCCGTAGCGCTCGTTCCATGATTCTGAGGTTCACAGCATGAGCGACCATCGCAAGCCCATCGCCGTCGTGGGTAGCATCAACATGGATCTGGTTGCGCGGACCCGGCAGATTCCTCGCCCCGGCCAGACCGTCACTGGCACGGGATTTGCCACAACTCCCGGCGGCAAGGGTGCCAACCAGGCTGTGGCCGTGGCCCGGCTGGGCTACCCGGTGGAGATGGTGGGCGCGGTTGGCGAGGATCTCTTCGGCCAGTCGCTCATCCAGAACTTGATCCAGTCGGGAGTTGGAACGGCTGCCGTAACACGGGTGGCCGGGCCCTCAGGGGTCGCTCCGATTCTGGTGGCCGAGAACGGCGAGAACTGCATTGTTGTGGTCCCCGGCGCCAACGGCAGGGTCGATCGGGCCGCCATCCGGAAGCAGGCCCATCTCATCTGCTCGGCAGGTATGGTGCTTTGCCAGCTTGAGCTTCCGCTCGATACGGTGAGCTTCGTGCTCGCGCTGTGCGCCGAAGCGGGTGTGCCGGTGATGCTTGATCCCGCCCCCGCTGCCCCGCTCCCTGACGAGGTATGGAGAGAGGTAGCCTGGTTCACGCCCAATGAGAGCGAAGCGGCTCTTTACGCGGGGGATGGGCTGACCGCCGAAGACGCTGCGCAGAAGCTGTTGGGTAAGGGGCTTCGCGGGGTGGTGCTGAAGCGCGGCGGCGAAGGGGCTTATGTCGCTGTTGAGGGTGGCAAGGCGGCCTGGGTGCGGCCTTTCCCGGTCGATACTGTAGACACCGTGGCCGCGGGCGATTGCTTTAACGGTGCCTTTGCAGTTTCTCTGCTGGAAGGCAACGACCCATGGACGGCGGCGCGGTTTGCCTCGGCAGCGGCAGCAATCTCAGTAACCCGGCATGGCGCGCAAGCCTCCATGCCCACCAGAGCCGAAGTGGATGCCTTTCTCGCGCAGCAAGCCGGGTGATTTCCGGCTTCCAGCCGGTGGGCCGCAGCTCAATCACGCGCCCTCAAGCTGCATCATCAACTCTTCCCACTCGGCAGTGAGCGAGGCTAGCTGGCTGCGCAGATCCTCGGCGAGATCGGTGAGCCGCTGCGTCTCGGCGGCGGAGACGTAGACGCCCAACTGCTCCTCGGTGTGGGCAATGGCGGCCTCGATGCGGGGGGTCTCTTCCTCCAGAAACGCGCATCGCTCTTCCATCTGCTTCTGCTTGATGGGATTCAGGCGGCGCGGGCGGTCATTAGCGGCCGCATTGGGTTCCGCACCGCCGGTGTTGGCCTCGGTCGCGTCCTCAGGGGCTAGAGCCCTCTCATTTTGGCCGTTTTTCGGCACGACTGAAGTCGTGCCCTGACGCAAACCGTCTCCCAAAGCGCCCTTGGGAAGGCTGTCGATTTGGCTGGCCCCGCCGGCCAGCGCCTCTTTGCGGCGCAGATAATCCTCGTAGTTGCCCTCGTGGCTGGTGACCGTGCCGCCTTCCACTTCCAGCACCCGCGTGGCCAGCCGGTCAATGAAGTAGCGGTCATGCGATACAAAAACCACAGTGCCGCTGAATGCTGCCAGAGCTTCGAGCAGCACGTCCTTGGCGCG
>Ga0181526_10002411_pt1 | contig 16366 bp, 8 predicted proteins | sample PEATcosm2014_Bin_35_FD_119750 | JGI IMG/M metagenome (GOLD analysis project Ga0181526, IMG submission 119750) | Peatland microbial communities from MTU Mesocosm Facility, Houghton, MI, USA - PEATcosm2014_Bin06_30_metaG | ecosystem: Environmental > Terrestrial > Soil > Wetlands > Peat | place...
GTCTGCTCGGCCACCCTCGGGCCTGGCGCCATCAACCTCCTCCTGGGAACCGCCGACGCCTATACCAACAGCACACCGGTGCTGGCTCTCTCGGCCCAGGTGGGACTCAACCGGATCTACAAGGAATCGCACCAGAGCGTCGACCTGGTCTCCATGTTCTCGCCGGTGACGAAGTGGGCGGATCTGATCCTGACCCCCGGAGCGATTCCCGAAATGGTCCGCAAGGCGTTCAAGCTCGCCCAGACCGAGCGGCCGGGATCGGTGTATCTCGGCGTGCCAGAGGACGTCGAGGCTGCCTTCGTCCCCGATCAGCTGGTGCCGCTCCACGTCAACACACCCCGAACCGATGAGCCATCGCCCTCGCAGATTGCGCGGGCGGCCACCGTGCTCGACGCGAGCCGGCGACCCATCATCCTGGCCGGGCACGGAGCCGCCAGATCGGGAGCGGCCGACGCACTGCTCCGCTTCTCCGAACTTCTGAGCGTCCCGGTGGCCACCACGTTCCACGGAAAGGGCGTGTTCCCCGACGATCATCCGTTCTCCCTCGGTGCCGTCGGGTTCATGAGTCACGACTATGTCAACTTCGGGTTCGACGACGCGGACGTGATCGTCAGCGTCGGGTACGAACTGCAGGAGTTCGACCCGGTCCGGATCAACCCCGACGGGGACAAACAGATCATCCATTTGAGCCGAGTCCCTGCAGAAGTGGACGCCCGTTACGACGTCGAAGTGGGAATCCAGGCCGACATCGGGAGCACGCTGGCCGCCCTTGGTGAGGCGACCACTCGCCGCTTCGAGCAGGGAACGAGAGGAGAGAAGATCCGCCGGCTCCTGGCTGACGAGTTGGCCCAGGGGGCAGCCGACGACAGCTTCCCGCTGAAACCTCAGCGAGTGGTTGCGGACACCCGGGCCGCCCTGGGCCGCTCCGACATCGTCCTCGCCGACACCGGAGCCGTCAAGATGTGGATGGCCCGCCTCTACCCCACGTACGAGCCCAACACCTGCCTGATCTCCAATGGGCTCTCGACAATGGCATTTGCCCTGCCCGGCGCCATCGGTGCCAAGCTGGCAGCGCCTGACCGCAAGGTGCTCGCCGCAGTCGGAGACGGGGCGTTTCTCATGAACTCCCAGGAGCTCGAGACGGCTCTCCGGGAGCACGTCCCGGTGGCCGTCCTGATCTGGGAGGACCACGCCTATGGCCTGATCGGCTGGAAGATGGACCTCGAGCTTGGTCATCACGTCGAAGTCGGCTTCTCCAACCCCGACTTCGTGGCCTACGCCGAGAGCTTCGGAGTCCGGGGCTACCGGGTGGGTGCCGCGAGTGACCTGCGCCCGATGCTCCAAGAGGCCCTGGCCGCCGACACGGTGTCGGTGATCGACTGCCCGGTCGACTACACGGAGAACCTCCGCCTCACCGAGGCCCTGGGCGAGCTCTCGGGACCCTTCTGACGATCTTCACATCTGTTCGACCGCGAACAAGTCATCGTGGTCCGCCATGGCGGTGCCGAGCCGCAGCAACAGTGCGGTCGTGATCTGCGGGGCCACCTTCAAGGTGATGGCCGAGAGAGAAGCCGACGTTCTCGAATCTCCGAGGTGCGTCTCTCGCGGGGGCAGCGATCCATCGTAGAGTTGAAGACGGGTGTGAGGGATACCGCTCACGCGAGGGCAGCATTGGAGGTACCCACAGTGTTGCGAAGAGGACTCGTTGAACTGCGCAGAACGGCACTGCCGATCACCATTGCCACCGTCGTGCTTGCCGGTACGTATGTCCCACTCGCATCGACTCCCTCCGCAGCGGCCACCTCGGCCAGCCGCGCGGTCACCTCGAGCGTTGCCGCCAACGGTGAGTGGCCCGGAGTGGGCAAGATCTGCGAACCCGGTCCCGGTGGTGCCTCTTCGGTGCGGGGCGTGGGCGCCAAGACCATTCACATCGCCGTGTTCAACGACGCCGCCAACACCGTCGAGCCCGGACTCGAAGAGGAGCTCGTTCAGCAGGCCATGGCTTTCGCAGACTGGTGCAACGCTTCAGGGGGCATCAACGGGCGCCACATCGTGATCGACAGCCGCGATGCGGCGCTGTTCAACGCGGCCCAGGTGACCGTGCAGGCCTGCCAGAGCGACTTCATGGCGGTCGGCGGCGGCATGGCGCTCGACCAGCCGTCCGTCCCGATTCGAGAGCAGTGCGGACTGGGCCAGATCAGCGGCTACCTGGCCTCCGACGCCTCGGAGGTCGCCTCCGATCAGGTCGATCCAGGCGGTGGCAACACCGACACGTGGCCTTCGGGATGGTTCCGAGAGCTGGCCAAGGCGTACCCGCAGGCCGTCAAGAAGGCCGGTATGGGTGGGGCGAACACTCCCTCCGTCCTCGAGCCAGAGCACAAATACGAGTTCGGCGCGGAGGCGCAGGGGTGGAAGGTCGTCGACTTCCAGGAGCCGCCCATAGCTGTGACCGACTGGGCGCCCTACGTCGAAGAGGCGCAAAGCAACGGGGTCGAAGCCCTGTGGCCCTCCCTGGACGACAACATCGTCCCCTACTTCCAGGCGATGACGACGGCCGGCTACCACCCCGCCTTCGTCATCCTCGGGGTCCAGTTCTACAACTCCACGACCAGTGGCGGCGTGGCCGCCAACCCCGGCCTCCCGCCGGTCTACCTCGAGACATCATGGTGGCCGCTCGAGATGGCCTCGCAGAACCCCTCGACCGAGCAGCTCGTCAACGTCATGCACACATACGCCAAGGGCGACGCCGTCGACTTCGACGACGAGGAGGGCGCGGAGTCCTGGCTCTTGTGGGCCAAGTCCGCCTCCGCGTGTGGTGCCGACCTGACGGTGTCGTGTGTGCTGAGCCACGCGGCCGCCACGAAGAACTGGGACGCTGGAGGCATTCAGGCCCCGATAGCGAGCTTGACCATGTCCAACCTGGACCCTCAGCCATCACCGTGCTTTGCACTGCTCAGGGTCGAGCCCAACAAGTTCGTCTACGACAAGGCGCTCACCCAGCCGACCCAGTCCATCTGGAACTGCAACCCGGAGAACGTCGTGCATCTGACGCCGCAGGAGCTGCAGCAACTGGCGTCCCTGTGAGGTGGACTCCTGGATGAGCGCTGGCGAGACAGAGGTCAGCTCAGGTCGAAGGCCAGAGTCACGAGCTCGAAGGGTCGGAGCTCGAGCTCGACTGCCCCGTCGTGGCCGACGAGCGGGGACAACGAGCGCTCGAGCAGATCGGTGCGGGCCACCGACACAAAGGGGCGGTGCAGCGTGACGCGCACGGGACCTCGGGAGCCCCACACCTCGCAGAGGCGGACTACCACTGCATCGGAACGGTCGGCCCACTTGACCGCCTCCACACTGACCCCCGGGCGATCCACGGAGACCACCCGACCCTCACCCTGACCGGCGCGCAGCGACAGGGGGAGGTTGAAGTGCTCGGCCTCGGCGATGATTCCGGCCTCCCGCAGGTCACCCTCGTGGGGGACCAGCGCGTAGGCGAAGTGATGAGAGCCCTGGTCCGCCTCGGGGTCCGGAAATCCGGGGGCGCGGAGGAGCGAGAGGCGGATGGTGTGCCCACGGATGTCGTAGCCGTATTTGCAGTCGTTGAGGAGGGCCACCCCGTAGCCGGGCTCACTCAAATCCGCCCATCGGTGGCCGCACACCTCGAAGCGCGCCTCGTCCCAGCTTGTGTTGGCCACGGTCGGCCGTTCGAGATGGCCATGTTGGATCTCGTAGGTGGCGCGCGTGGAGCGGACCGCGACGGGGAAACCCACCTTCAGGAATTGGTGTCGTTCGTGCCATTCCACGTCTGTGTGGAACTCGAGCCGCCGCTTCCCAGCGGATAGGCGCATGGTCTGGGTAATGCTCGAGGACCCGAAGGATCGGGTGAACCGGACCCCGCTCCGAAGAGGATGGCGCTCCACCACCTCGATCGAGTCCACGGCTACCAGGTCGGTGACGTGGTCGAGATAGCTGCGGTCGACATCCCAGGCGTCGAAGGCCATTGGATGGTCGTCGTGGAGCTGGAACAGGTTGCCGCGCTCGTCGTCGGCCAGCACCTGACGGTCGGCGACGAGGTCCCGCACCGAGGTCAGCAGGCCGTCACCATCCCAGTCCACCCGAAGGAGCCCGTTGTCCAGCCAGCCCTCGCCGATGGCCACCTGCTCTAGGCCGACCGACCGGTCGGGCGGCACCATGGACCAGCCGCACGCCGGTGCCGACACCAGGGCGAGCGAACCATCGGGCATTTCGACCACCTCGGTCCGGTCGGTGGACGACGGGTTGAACGCCACCATGCCCCCGGCTCCGTCTCTCCCGGCTACGACGGACTGAGCCTCGTCGATGACCGAGGCAGCGATGGCGAGCACCTCGGCCTGCTCACGCGCCGTGTCTTCGTAGACCCAGTGGATGCTGGAGCCGGGGAGGATGTCGTGGAACTGATGGAGCAGGAGTATCTTCCACGCCCGGTCGAGGTCGGGACGCCTGTCGAGTGAGGCCGCCACCGACCACAGCTCGGCGGAACGGAGGCCTTCCTCGGCGCGGCGGTTGGCCAGCTTGACCTCGGCGTGCGTGGTCAGCGTGGCCCGGTGCGCTTCGAGGTAGAGCTCACCGACCCAGACGGGGAGGTCGTCGGCCTCGTGTCGCAACTGATCGAGGAAACGTCCGACGCTGCCGATCTCCGCTTTGGGCAGGCCATCGAGATCGGTCATGCGCCGGAAGCGCTCGACCATGGTGCGGTTCGGGCCACCTCCCCCGTCGCCGTAGCCGAAAGGGTAAAGGTTGAGTGCGGTGCCATCAGGCCCCACACCCCGGTCCTCACCAGCGGCAACCTCACCAGCGGAGAAGTCGCCGTTGTATGTGTTGGCCGGTGGGAAGTGGGCCAGCAGGCGGCTGCCGTCCTGGCCCTCCCACCAGAAGGAGGTGTGCGGAAAGCGGTTGGTGTCGTTCCAGGACATCTTCTGGGTGATGAATGAGGTGACGCCGGCACCACGAGCGATCTGTGGCAGGGCTGCGGAGTAACCGAAGACGTCCGGAATCCACAGTTCATGCGTCTCGACTCCGAACTCCTCGGCGAAGAATCGCTTTCCGTGGACCAACTGGCGCACCAGGGATTCGCCAGATGGGACATTGGTGTCCGGCTCGACCCACATGCCTCCGACCGGCTCCCACCTTTCCAATCGGACCTGTTCCGCGATCTGCTCGAACAGGTCGGGGTATTCGTCTTTCATCCACTTGTACTGCACGGCCTGGCTGCACACGAAGTGGTGCTCGGGGTAGCGCTCGAGCAAGCGCAGCTGGTTGGAGAATGTCCTGGCGCATTTGCGCCTCGTCTCGCGTAGCGGCCACAGCCAGGCGCAGTCGATGTGGGCATGACCCACCGCCACGACGATGTTGGCCGAGGAAGTGGGCCGGTCGAGAAGCGGGGCCAGCACGTCCCGGGCCGGGACCACCGAGGCTGAGACGTTCTCGGGGTCGATGATGGCCCGTGTCTTGTCCAGCGCCAGATTGATCTCCTCGGATCGGTCGGGGCGCAGTTCGGCCAGTCCGACCAGGATCTGCATGTCGAGCAGGAGTCCCTCGACGGAGCGGTCGGCCACGGCCAACTCGGCCGCCTCGAGGGTATAGAGCGGTGTGCCCCCGTACTCGGGCATGAGCAGGGGCCAGTCGGCCAAGTGCCACGGCGGGATCGGATTCGCCGCGGCCTCGACGAAGAACTCCACCGGCTCACCCCCGCGAGCCTCGGGGGTGAGCACGAACTCGCGGTGCCGGTGGTGGAGTCCCTGGACGGGTCGGAGCCCGGTGTCCCAGATCTGGCCCTCGGCCGTGAAGCCGACCATCTGGTCGCCGCCAAGGTGGATGAGGGCCACGACTTCAGCCCCGGCCCACGAGTCCGGGATCGATCCCCGGAGCCGGAACCACGTGGTATCCCACATCCCTCCCCAGGCGTCGCCCACTTCGAACGGAGTGAACGGTCGCCCAACGGCATCCGTGGCCGGAATTGGCTCGCCGTGCAGGTGGTGGGCCGACACCTCCAGTGGGGCACGCCACCCGTAGATCGCCGGGCGCACGACTGTCTTCAAGAACTGCCGAAGCGAGGCGGGATCGTCGGCCATCGGCCCCAGTCTGGCAGCCGTGTCGCGTCCCGGGCACGCCAAGTGGGCATGCCCGGCCGAGGCACGGCTATGCCCGTGGGAACGGGACCAAGGGTGATGTGCTCAGCCACGAAGGGTCGACGGTGTACGCCTCGACCAACCACCGCGCGCCGCGTCGGGGCGCAGCTGCCCGTGCCGGCGGGTACAACGTGATCGTCTCGGAGTCGTGTGGCCCCAGCTCAGCGAGGCCCCGCTCCGAGGGCGCCCAGAATCCCTCGTAGTTCTGACTGGTCGCCGTGTTCACGAGGAAGTGAGGCTCGAGTCTATCGGGCGTCCGGTTGACTACCGAGACCGTCACCGCATCCAGCTCTGTTCCGGCGTGGGACGTGATGATGCTGCGCACCGACAGCTGCAGGGGCGGCCCGATGAAGGCCATGGAGGACGCGATGACGACGCCGACGAACGAGACGGCAACCACCAGCACCGACGGGCGCGCAAGCAGATGATCTCTCCACGCGGTGCGATCCTCGGACGGATCCGGGGGCACGCCGTCCACAGAGAGTGCTGCGACGAGAGCAACCGGAATGAGGTCGACGAGGTAGCTCGACAGACTGCGCGGCGAAAAGAAGAATGGGATCGTCAGGAGCAAGGGCCAGATCCGCTTCAACTGCGGGTACCAAGCGACGAGAGACGCGACGACGCCGACCATGGCCAGAGCTCCTGCCAGGCTGAGGAACTCCAGATCCACGCCACCCGTCAGACCGTGGGTAGCCAGCGTGACGAGCCCCTGGCCATCGGCGACCAGCCCCCCGGTCAAGGGAATGACCGTGCCGTGCAACCATGCCCCCGGATGCCATGCGAGAAAAGGGAGATTCACGCCAACGAACACGGCGAAAACCGTCAGCAGGTAGCGCACACTCAAACGAATTGGAGCCGCCCCCCGCCGACGCGCTTCGAGGAAGATAGCGGTGACCAACATGGGGACCGCGAACCAGGGGGTCTGCTTGATGGCGCATGCGACTCCCAGCGAAATTGGTCCGATCCATCGCGCCAGTCCTGGCTCGCTGGTGCGGCCGTACCTGTCCCAACGCCAGACGGCCACCACAAGGAACGGCAGGAACATCGCATCGGTGCCTCCCGATGAGAACGAACCCAAGAAGAACGGCGTCAAGCCGAGCAACGCAACGAGCCACCGCAGTGATGCGGGGACAAGCGCGAACAAAAGCACGATCGTGGCAAGCCAGGCCACGAAGTCCGTCCAGTCGACGGCCATATGCACGCCCAACGCCGTGGCCGGGAGGCTCAGCAGGAACGACCCCGCGGGGTAAGAGAATTGGGTGACGTGACCACCATCGACGGTGTACGTCCAAAATCGGGACGGAACGCTCAGCAAATGAGCGACGCTGGACATGGATGCCACATACGGGTCGGCGCCATGCGCCAGTGCACGTGCTGCCACCTGGTCGAATGCCGCGGCGTCCGTGCTATAAAACGAGCGCGAGCTGATCTTGATCGACTGGGGAAACAGCGCCGACACGATCACTGCTCCGAGAGTGATTCCCTGGAAGAGGCGTGAGCGAGGGTTTCCGACCAGCCAGCACGACGCAATACCGACGAGGCCGCCCGCGATCATCAACGGAGCGAGGGCGATGACCGCGGGTGACCACCACCAGAAGCCCCAGAGGTTGACACCGCCGGTGACGACAGCCAACCACACGAGACTCCACGCTCCTCTCTCGGCGAGGAGCGTGCGGCCGTAGAGCCGCGACGCGGGTCGTGCAAGTTCCGGATCGACGCGAGAAGCCTCGGCCGGGCCGGCGCCGGGAGCGGTCAGCACTCGTCAAGTATGGCCAGGCAGGGGAGGTCGAGCCAGGCGCGTTGGGTAGCGTTGGGGTCGTGCTCCATGACCGCGATCTGCCAGAAGGGCAGCTCAGCTCTTCATTTCGGTGAACGTCACCGGAACGAGGGCCGCTTTGGCCACGCGCCTTCCGGGTCTCGATGGCCACGGCCCTTCCTCAGCGGATGGCCCGGTCCGCGGGCACCGTGGATCTCGTCTGGTCGTTCTGGCGACTGTCGTAGGCGGCTACCTCGTCCTGGTGGCGATCTTCTATGTGTCGGCGCGCCACGCGTTCGCCGGAGACTCGGACGGGGCCACCGTCGTGCTGCAGGGACAGGCCATGGGTGCCGGCAATCTGACACTCCACGGCTGGGCGCTCTCGCTCGACTCCTTTTGGACGGTGGATGCCGTCGTGTACACGCTGGTGGAGCTGGTGACGGGCGTGCGCGGCAGTCTGCTGTTCCTGGTCCCTTCGATGATCGCCGCAGGTGTCGTGGTCCTGGGCGCACTGTTGGCGCGCGAGGGTCGTAGAGGGATCGCTGCCCTGGCATCGGTGGCAACGGTCGTGATCGTCCTGGGGCTCCCGAGCCACACGCTGGCCAACGTCTTCCTCCGTGGGCCTCTGCACGTTGGTACGGCGTTGCTGTGCCTCGGCGCATTTGCGGGGCTTCGTTCGGGTCGCTTCGGATGGGGTTGGATCGCTGCGGTTCTTTGCCTGGCGGCCGGCGTCCTCGGTGATTTCCAGACGGCGGTGCTAGGCATCGGTTCGGTGTGTGCAGCCGGCTTCGTTGCCATGCTGCGAACACGCGACTGGCGTTCGGGCGCACCCGAGGTGACTGGAGCCGTGGGTGGTTTGATCCTTGCCGCAGTGGTTCGAATGGTGTTGGACCTGGTGGGTACGTTCTCTGTGAACACCGGCCATCCACGGGCCTCTGGGTCGCAGATGATCACCAACCTCCACTACCTCCCGTCGTGGGGCGCCAACATGCTCGGCGTCGGAGGTGGACAGCTCGGCAACGGCGGCGTGCCCGTGGCGCTCGAGGCAGCCCACCTCATCGGCCTATTTGCTGTGGCCGGCGGAATCATCGCGGGCGCCGTGGCAATGGTCGGCGGGGCAATTCGTGGGCCGGTGTCGCCGGTGGAGTCGAGCGCGGCATGGAGGCTCGAGGACCTCCTCGTCCTGGCCGTGATCGCCGACCTGGTCGTCTTCATTGTGCTCACGACCTCGGACGATCCCGGCTTCCTGCGCTATCTGACCGCAGCGGTCATCTTCGGAGCTGTCCTCGCGGGTCGCTGGGTGGGTCGCCTCGCGGCGTCGGTCCCGTCGGCGCCGCTCGTGAGGAGGAGTGCAGCAGCCGTCTGCCTTGTCGTCGTCGCCGCCGTCGCCGCGGCCTTCGGGTTCACCCTCAGCGGTCCGATGCCCACGCAATCATTCGCCCAGCTCGACAAGTTCCTCGAAGCTCGCCAACTCGATGTGGGGATTGGCGATTACTGGAGTGCCTCCATCACGACGGTCGCGAGCGGCGGTGTCGTGACCGTGCGTCCCGTCATCAGCACACCTGACGGGCGCGTGGTGCGCTACCAGCGACAGTCCGCTGCGACCTGGTACACGAATCAACCGTTCGAATTTCTCGTCTACAACACCGCGAGGCCGTGGGGGGGTATCGACGCCATCACGGCTTCGTCGACGTTCGGCCAAGTAGGCAGGACCTACGTGGTCGGCCCATACCGGGTGCTGGTCTGGCGGCATCCGCTCTACGTGCCGGGCACGCGAAGATCCACCTAGGACGTGGCGATTGCGGACACCGGGGCGACCAGGTGACTCGCGCCGGGTGCGCCGAGGAAGGTCGCGTCGCCGTATGAGTACACGGCGCCGTTCGCTCCGGCCAGCCAGTACCCCGAACCCGTCGGCGTCGATGCAATGGCGACGACCGGTGGTTGCCCGGTGATGCCCTGACCCGGCACGGAGCCGAAGTAGGAGGCGTCGCCATAGGTGAACACACCGCCGTCGGAGCCCCCCAGCCAGTAGCCCTGGCCGTCGGGCGTCGCCGCCATGCTCGTCACCGGGGCGTTGAGCCGGGTCCCGCCGGCGGAGCCGTAGAAGGACGCACCCCCAAAGCTGAAAACGCCACCGTCGGAGGCGGCGAGCCAGTAGCCGCCGTGGTCAGTGGCAGCCATGGCAACGACGGGGGCGTTGAGATGCGTGCCGCCCATGGAGCCGTGGAAGCCGGCGTCGCCGAACGCGAAGACCCCGCCATCGGCGGCAACCAGCCAGTAGCCGCGACCGTTGCGGGTCGGGGCAATGCCAACGATCGGCGCGTCGAGGTGCTGGCCTCCCATGGAGCCCTCGAAGGGCGCGTCGCCGAAGGCGAAGACCCCGCCGTCACTGGCGACCAGCCAGTAGCCCCCCTGGCCGGCGGGCAAGGTGGCGACGCCGACGATCGGAGCATTGAGGTGCTGGCCTCCCATGGAGCCCTCGAAGGGCGCGGTGCCGTAGACGAACACGCCGCCGTCCCGTGCCGCGAGCACGGTGCCCTGGCTTGACGCCGGAGGGAAGGTCAACTGTGCGACGAAGGAACGCAGCCCGGGGTCACCGTTGCCGTTGGGATCGGTCAAGGAGCTGCCGTCAGCCAGGCAACCGACGCTCGGTACGCAGCTGACGGAATTGAAAAAGCTGAGGGCAGTCACCGTGGGGCTGGGTTGCACCGACCAGGACGACCCGTTCCAGAAGTCCACCACGCTCTGCAGCTGTGTGCCCGAGCCGCCGTTGTTGAACGATCCCGTGGAACCGACGGCCCAGCACTGCACCGCGCTGACGCAGGAGATGCCGGCCAGCAAGCCCGGCGCCGTGGAGCCCGGTACCGACGCCGACACATCGGTCCACGTGCCACCGTCCCAGTGCTCCATGAGGATTCCCGAGGCGTTCCCAGTGTCGTCGGTCGTCGCGCCCGAGGCCCAGCAGTCGGCGTCACCGACGCATTGAAGGCCGCTCAGGTAGCCGCCGTTGGGCAGTGGCTCGGTCGCGCTCGGCACGATCGACCAGGCCGATCCGTCCCAGTGCTCGATGAGGCCCTGATCGCCGACGGCGCCAGGGAAGACCGGTAGGAAGCCCGACATCTGTGACATGGGACCGGCGTTGCCGACGGCCCAGCAGTTGCCGGCCGAGAGGCACTGCACGCTGAGCAGTTGGTCGAAGGCCTGACCGGTGGCCGCACCGGGGACGATGGTCCAACTGGATCCGTTCCACTGTTCGACGACATCGGTGAGATTCTTCCCATTCACGTCTGTCGCGTAGCCGACCGCCATGCAACTCGACGCCGACGCGCAGCTCACACTCGAGAGGATGGCGCCCATCACGCCGGGACCGCTCGGGGTGGGGCTCGGCACCACCGACCAGGACGTGCCGTTCCACTGTTCGATGAGCGTGCCGGTCGGGTTCCCGCTGCCTCCCGCGACCACGGCGCCGACGGCCCAACAGTCGGAGCCGTTGACGCAGGTGGCGTCGAAGAACCCACCGCCCTCCCCGCCCGGCAACGGCATCGGGACGAGCCTCCACGTCGTGCCGTTCCAGGCCTCCACGAGTGGGCTGACTGACGACGGGCCGCCGCCGCCGAGGCCCACCAAGGAGATGCCCACAGCCCAACACTGGAGCGCGTTGGCGCAGGTCGAGCCGAGCAGGACATCATCCGCGCCGGTTCCCGGCACCGTGGCCACGTACCACCCAGACGTCGCAGCCTCCGCCGTCTGCGTCGATACGACGCCGGCGCCGCCAAGCAACGCGGCGACGATGAGGACGACGGTCGAGAGCGCAACGGCGCGGCGCCGCATGTGCCGGATACGTGGCGGAAGATACACACTCCGTTCCATCTCACTATCGTTGCACTGAGTCCCAGGGCGAGGGCGGATAGCCGTTGGTATCGGGGCACGGCCTGACCTCGTCAATGGGTCTGGGATCCCCGGTCTGGGCTGGGGATGTCCACTTATGGACGATCCAAAACGGCCCATACCGTCGTGTCCCGGCCCCTTGGTCCGTCGTGAAGGGACCCACCGAGCGCTCCCCTACTCCCCGATCCCGTAAAGAAAGTCGTCCAGCGTTCTCCAGCCGTCCTCAGTGATCAGCCCCCCGCCGGGGTGCCGCGCCACGACCACGGCCACCCCGTCCGGGTCGCGGCCCACCACTGCAGTCCACTCGCTGTGATCACGCCGGCTGATAAGGAGTCTTCGGGAGTCGAACTCGCTCGAGATCCGCGCCATTTGATCGGCTGACTCGACCTCCAATATGAAGGCTCGCAGACCGATGTGTCCAGCTCCTCCGACTACGCGGCTCCCGAGCGCTCGCAACACGATGACCTGAGTCCGGTCGCTCCCTGGAGCACTCACTGCGGCCAATTGCTCCTTTTGGGACAGCAGCGTAAATCCGAGCACCTCACGATAGAAGTCAATCGATCGATTGAGATCAGCCACATTCATCACGACACCCTGAAAGTTCATCCTTTGCTCCAAGTCTCAATAGAGCGGAGGCACCGTGCAAAGCCCCGTATAGCCACGCTGCACCCACTATCCAGAGTCGCACGGGTCTGGCGGTTCACGAGTCAACCCTATGTAGGGACGACCGTCAACGACGCACGCCCCCTGCGTTCCACGACCTCCGCGGCGATCCCCCGTGGCTCTCCGTTCTCGGGACTCTCATGGCGAGCGCTGTTCCCTTCCCTCCCGCTGAAGTTGTGGGTACGCTCAATATCCCCGGCCCATAGCTCGGATCTCCGACCACGATGGGCGGGACCCGACGTTTCACCGGACTGCCAGATACCGTCCCGCGGATGTAGGGGCGAAGGAGCCCACATGAGCACGACCCCCATAGGCGACTATGCGCTCCTTTCGGATCGCCACAGCGCTGCTTTGGTGAGCCGGGACGGGTCGATTGACTGGCTGTGCTTCCCACGCTTCGACAGCCCGTCGGTCCTCGGTCGCCTCCTCGATGACGAAGCTGGCCACTGGTCGATCCGGGCTACGAACGCCACACAAGTGACTCGGCGCTACCTGGACCGCACCATGGTGTTGGAGACCACCTTCCGCACGCCGACAGGCACGGTCGCCATCACCGACGCCTTGGCCATGGGCGAGGGCAACAGGGGGCATCAGCTCGGCAACGGAGCGCCCCATCTTCTGCTGCGCCGAGCGACGTGCCTTGAAGGACGGGTCGAGTTGTCCCTGGAGTACGTCCCGCGCCCTGAGTACGGGCTGGTCCATCCCCTGTTCGATCCTGTCGACGGCGGAGTGGCCGCATTCGGGGGCGCCGACGTGCTCGTCCTCTCTTCTCCGGTGGCCCTGACCGTCGACCAGTCGGCAATCTCGGGCCAGATCCGGCTTCATCGCGGCGAGAGCGCTGGCTTCGCGCTCCACCACGCCAAGCGCGCCGAGACGGGCACGGCCAGCGTCTGGAGTCAGTCCGACATCGGCGCCCGGTTGGACGACACCGTCTCGGCGTGGGAGTCGTGGTCGGAGCTCCACCAAGCCTACGTGGGTCCGTGGCGAGACCTGGTGCACCACAGCGGGCGGGTGCTCCAGGCACTGTCCTTCGCGCCCACCGGTGCGATCTGCGCGGCGGCCACCACGTCGCTGCCGGAGGCGGTGGGCGGCGCCCGAAACTGGGACTACCGCTACACCTGGGTCCGGGACGCTTCCTTCACGATCGAGGCGCTGTGGGTGGCCGCCTGCCCTGACGAAGCCAACGAATTCTTCGATTACGTGACCACCTCCGCGGCCGGCTCGCTCGACCAGGGCGGCGACCTGCAGATCATGTTTGGCATCGGCGGCGAGCGAGACCTGACCGAGCGGGAGCTGCCGCACCTCGACGGCTGGCGAAACTCTGTCCCTGTCCGGGTCGGCAACGGTGCCTGGAACCAGCGCCAGCTTGACGTCTATGGCGAATTGCTCAGCGCCGTGTACCGCCTCTCCGACCACCTGTTCGACGACGCCTCTCGGCGGGTTGGGCCGATGGCCGACCCCGACAAGTGGGGTGCGCCCCCCGATCTGGCACCAGTCACACGACGGTTCTTCGTCCAACTGGCTGACACCGCCGCCCGGCGCTGGCAGGAAAAAGACCAAGGAATCTGGGAGGTTCGTGGCGAGCCCCGCGACTTCTTGTACTCCAAGCTGATGTGCTGGGCGGCCCTCGACAGGGCGGTGGCCTTGGCCGACAAGCTCGACGCCTCCAACCGAGTCGGGGCATGGAGGAAGACCCAAGACCAGATCCGTGAGGCGATCCTGACCAAAGGCTGGAGCGACCGGGCCAACGCCTTCACCCAGTCCTTCGGCTCGGACGAGCTTGACGCCTCCAGCCTGATGCTGCCCCTGGTGGGGTTCCTGCCCGCGGACGATCCCAAAGTGCTGGCCACAATCGACGCAACCGAAGAGCGTCTCACCGACGAGCGGGGACTCGTGTACCGCTACCGGTCCCACGACGGGCTCGAGGGCGAGGAAGGCACATTCCTTCTGTGCACCTTCTGGCTGGCCCAGGCGCTGGCCCGGGCCGGAGAGCCAACTCGGGCCCGCACCGTCTTCGAACGCGCCGCCACCTTCGTCAACGACGTCGGCCTGCTCGCTGAAGAGGTCGATCCCGCCAGTGGAGAGCTCTTGGGCAACTTCCCCCAAGCCTTCAGCCACATCGGGCTCGTCAACGCGGCCTGGGCCATTTCTGAGATCGAACTCCAGCAGACGCCACAGGCTGAAAGCAACCCCGGCACATCGGGTCCGCCGGATCGAGCCCCGGGCTGATGGCGGGAGCGCCATCAGCGTCCCGGTCCATCTCGAGCCTCGCAGTCGGCCCCGATCGCGACCGGACAGTTCCTCGGTCCGAAAAGGCCGCCACAATCTGCAATTGACCGCCACCTGCTCAGACAGCAGGCCCTGGACTTCGACGAGGAGCCGCGCGAAGGTGATGCGGTGACCCGGCTCCGGTGGGCGGGGCAGTGACCATCGGCCCGACGGAGAGGAGCATGGTGGACGAACAGTCCGAGCGAAACGGTCAGGCCAGCGCCGGGGCGAGCACATGAGCAGCTATGACGTCATCGTCCTGGGCGCCGGCTCACCGGGCGAGCACTGCGCAGGCGAGTTGGCCGACGGTGGACTGCGCGTCGCAGTCGTCGAACGCCAGCTGGTCGGCGGCGAGTGCTCCTATTGGGCGTGCATCCCTTCCAAGACGCTGCTGCGCCCCGGGGAGGCGGCCCAGGAGGCACGCGAAGCGGCGGCCAGCGCCCAAGTCGATGTCGAGGCGGCCCTGGCATATCGCGATTTCATGGTCTCCAACTACTCCGACGCCGGCCAGGAGCGCTGGTTGGCGGACAAGGGCATCGACCTGCTGCGCGGCACCGGCCGGCTGGCCGGGGTGGGTGTGGTCGAAGTGGACGGTGTGCCCCACAGCGCGGGACACATTGTCGTGGCGACCGGCTCGGATCCGGTCGTGCCACCGGTCCCGGGCCTGGCCGAGCTGGAGGGTGTCTGGACCAACCGCGAGGTGACCGGCATGAAGGCCGTGCCACGGCGCCTGCTGATACTGGGCGGTGGGCCCGTCGGCGTCGAGATGGCCCAGGCGGTGCGCCGTCTGGGCGGCGAGGTGGCCCTGGTCGAAGCGGCGGGACGTGTGCTCGCCCATGAGCCGGCACCGTTGGGCGAGGCGCTGGGCGAGGTGCTTCGCGGCGACGGCGTCGAACTGATGTTGGGCGTCCAGGCGACGGCGGCCCGACGCGACGCCGAGGACTACGTCCTCGCACTCGGTGACGGCCGCGAGGTGCGCGGCGACCGCTTGCTCGTTGCCACGGGCCGCCGCCCCCGCGTGGACGGGATCGGCCTCGACACAGTCGGCGTGCACGCCGACCGGCACGGCATTCCGGTCGACACCCACTTGCGCGCCGGCGACCGTCTGTGGGCCATTGGCGACGTCACGGGCGTACGCCTGCTGACCCACGTAGGGAAGTACCAGGGCGAAGTCGTCGCCGCGAACATCCTCGGCGAACCCCGAGAGGCCAACTACGAGGCGATTCCCGACGTCGTGTACACGGACCCCCAAGCGGCGTCGGTGGGCGCCGCAGAGGCCCCCTTTAGCGCCACCACCCCACTCTCCGAGGTGGCCAAGACCGCGACGTACACCCACGACTACGCACAATCCAACGGCTTCTTGACCCTCCTCAGCGACGGCGACCGGTTGACCGGCGCGTACGCCTTGGGCCCCGAGGCCGGTGAGTGGATCCAGCAGGCCACGTTGGCGATCCGTGCCCGCGTGCCGCTCCAAGTGCTGCGCGACACGATCCAGCCCTTCCCCACGTTCTCCGAGATCTATGTCGCCGCGCTCAAGGCGCTGCGCGGCCAGATCACGGCATCTGGCCAACCGGCCCAGGGGGGATAGCCCTGAAGGAACGGCCTGCCATCGCGTCTCCGGTCCGTCATA
>Ga0181526_10002414_pt1 | contig 16358 bp, 13 predicted proteins | sample PEATcosm2014_Bin_35_FD_119750 | JGI IMG/M metagenome (GOLD analysis project Ga0181526, IMG submission 119750) | Peatland microbial communities from MTU Mesocosm Facility, Houghton, MI, USA - PEATcosm2014_Bin06_30_metaG | ecosystem: Environmental > Terrestrial > Soil > Wetlands > Peat | place...
CGGAACGTAGGCGCCCTTCGGCAGATCGATGACCACCGCATCGCCAAGTCCCTCATCCTGATAGTACTCCGCCAGCTTCAGCCGCAACCGGCGCGCTTCCAGCCGCACTACCGGGTCGATCCGCGGATCGAAGGCTTCCGGTCGCTCCAGCACGGTTACGCCCAGCGCATATTCCTTCAACTCGCTGCTGCGCCCTTCCAGAGTGATCTTGGTCAGGTACCGCAACAAACGCAGGCAGCGCTCGGCCTTGCGAAAACAACTCGACGAGGCCAACCGCTCCAACTCACCGGCAACAGCGGCGTCGTCGGGTGCTATTCCGGCGGCGCTGACGTTGTTCGGCATCTTGCACTTTCGTTACCTCCACATCATGGCATGATCGCCTGATCCCCCACAAGTCCAGCCGCTCCAGTACGTTACTCCACGTAGCCTACGGTTGTCTTCTTGCTTCGGCGGTGGTCGAGTCCCTAACATTGAGATCATGTTTCTGAAATTGGACAAGACCGCATGCGCGGTTTCCATGCTGTGTGCCGCGATGACGACAACAACTTTGCCGGCACAAACCATCACGATGCTCGAGAGCTTGAACAATGCCGACGGCGCGTACCCGTTCGCCGGGTTAGTCCAGGCCATTACTGGGGAATTCTACGGAACAACTTACACTGGCGGGGCAAACCTATCTGGCGCGATCTTCAAAGTCGGCGCAAATGGTTCGCTGGCTCTGGTGTACAGCTTCTGCTCCGAGACCAATTGCACCGACGGCGCGCTTCCCAGGGCGGGGCTGATGCAGGACAGCAATGGGAATCTGTATGGAGCCGCGGCGAGTGGCGGAACGAATAATCGAGGTACAGTTTTCAACATAACCCCGGCCGGCAGACTAACCGTGATTTACAACTTCTGCAACCTGGCAGGCTGTGCCGACGGCGCCGAGCCGTACGGCGGGTTGGTCCAGGCCAGTAATGGAAGTTTGGTTGGCACCACCGAATCGGGGGGCCAGTACGGATTCGGGTCGATTTTCTCAATCACGCCGGCCGGTTCGTTCAAGACCTTGTATAGCTTTTGCGCCAGCACGGGATGTCCGGACGGCGCCAGTCCCTCCGGGACGCTGGTGCAGGTCGCCAATGGCGTTTACTATGGGACCACCCAATCTGGCGGTAAGAGCGCGAACTGCGGCGCATATGCTTGCGGCACTGTGTTCAAATTCACCGGGGCCGGCGCGCTGACCACCCTACATAGTTTCTGCGTGAAGAGCGGGTGCGCGGACGGCAAAGCCCCCTACGCGGGGTTGACGCTGGCAAGCGACGGTAACTTCTACGGGACGACTCCGTTCGGCGGGGCCAACGCCAACAATGGCACGGTTTTCAAAATCACCCCAGCCGGCAAGCTGACCACGCTGTATAACTTCTGCTCGCAGGTGGGGTGCGCCGACGGCCAAGTCCCCAACGCGGGACTGATCCAAGCGACCGACGGCAACCTATACGGCGCCACCTCCAGTGGCGGCGCCCAAGGCTATGGATCGCTCTTCGGCATCACCTTAAGCGGCGCACTGACCACGCTGCACAGCTTCGATAACACGGACGGTGCGGCACCTGACGGGACCCTTATTCAGGGCACGAATGGCGACTTCTATGGAACCACATCCGACGACGGGGCGAACGGCGCCGGAACAGTCTTTGGCCTGTCCGTAGGTCTCGGCGCGTTCGTCGAAACGGTGCCCACCTCAGGCAAAGTCGGTGCGGCCGTCAAGATTCTGGGAACCGGTCTGACCGGTGCCAACAGCGTCACCTTTAATGGCGTAGCCGCTGTCTTCACCGTGGTTTCAAGCTCCGAAATCACTACCACGGTACCCACTGGCGCGACTACCGGCCCCGTGAGCGTGAGGACGTCTGCAGGCACGTTCACGAGTAATAGTGCCTTTCGGGTGCCCTAGCAGCCCGTGGTAATAATCAGATTTTTTCAATCCACAACATGTGACCTCGGAAATGTTTTGAGCGTCTATATGGACATGGCGATGGGAAGCCGGCGAAAGCGGGAGCGACAGCAAGATCACCAGCCGGTCCTGGGCGGTCTCGAAAAATATCTCAATAGCGCGCGGCGGCACACTTCGCGAGCCAGGCGCCCATTGCCGCCCGCGACCGTTGCCGGCACGCGACCGTCAGGGAGCGGTTTGCGTGCCCGAATCACTGCACCGTAACGTTGAACGTGGTCGAAAGCATGGTCTGCGGATTCCAGACTCCGAATTCGACCAGGTCCCCGGACACCAGCGGGCACTTGCCGCCCGCATTGACGTTGGCCACCAGTTGGATCGTCCCGGTGTCCCATTCGCCGACCGATAACTGCCTAACGAATAGGCCCTGGGCGCGTTGAAGTTTACGGGAAACAGCCGCGATTGCGCCGCCAGAATCCAGAATAAGGTGAGCGTGAGCTTCAGCAGCCCCCGCGCGGAACGCTCAATAAACATTCTCCCTCCTGCCCCGGACCATGCGACCGCCGCAAAGAGATTCCTTGCCGAGGTGCTCGCCGTGTCAGCGGGCGTCGAGGTCGGCGGACTCTCCGTACGCGAGCTGGGTGATCTCTGCGGCGAGACGCGGTACTGCGATGCGGAGGACAACCTTGACCTCGGTGTTTTTTGGGTTCTCGTGGAGTCCGCCGATGCTACATAAACGATTCTCGGGAGTCTAGCTGCCTTCGACGTGATGCTCAGGTCATAGAGCATTTTGGATCAGGGTCATCCTGGTGGAGTCGATGATCCAAATCTTAAAGCTTCTCTAGTGCGCCGTGCCGCTGGCAGCAATAATCTCTGCCACCAGCGCGATGCGTCGTCGCGCGCGGGGTTGCCGTCAACGGCGCAGCGTGCGGCGAGAGGGCCGGCACCGATGAGGATGCTGGCGGCGAACAGGAGGGTATCGGCCACGTAGTTTAGCGTCTCGACGGTGGGCTGGGCAAACATGATGGGCTCATAAAAGACAGCTACGAGGAGGACGAGAATCGTGCCGAGGATGGTGGAGGTCTTCCGGCGTGTCGTATCCCGGCCGAGCATTCCGATGGCGCCGAGAATGAGGGCCGCTCCGGTAATGTAGCCCCAGGCCGGGCCGCCGGGCATCCAATCGGGATTGCGCTTCTCAAGCGGGACGCCCGGAGCGAAGCGCGGGTACAAGAAATGAACGAAGCCGAACAAGACGCCACCACAGCCATACCGCGGCAGGCGTAGCGTTCGATGCGATGCCGCAAATCTGCTCGGGAAGCAGCGACGGCGAGCACGAAGGCTCCGCAGCCGAACGCAAAGTCCCGGCCCGCAACCCCCAGGACGGCTCGCTGGCCTGGTGCGATGAAGAGATGTCCGCCGGCGGCCAGGCGAATAAGGCTGGGAATATGCATCAGGGCTTCAAACAGGAAGAACATGATTCCCAACAAAGTGGTGGAAAGCTGGCGTTGGATGCCGAGGAGGATGCTGAATCCCGCCAAGATGAGGGCTGCGCCTACGAAGATGGTCCAGAACATCTTGCCGGGCATCCATGAGGGCACGATACGCATGACTTCTTTGACGGAAGACAGATGGTCGGCCCCGAAGATGACGAGGGGAATGGCATAGGCCGCAGGCGCTAGGGCGCGCAACTTATCGAGTCCCGACGCTCGCGCGGCGGGCTTCCAAAAGGCGCCGATGGCGATGGCGAGGGATACGACTGCCGCGCAGTACGGCCAGAACACCTGCGGTGGAACCGAGAAAATTGTGGACCTCCCGGACTGCAAGGGCTGCGCCAGAAACTGGTGCGAGTTTCGGCGGCGCGGCTACCTATTGTCCAGCTTATCCTGGAATATGGAGGTACAGGTAGTCCATTTTGAGCGAAGCTCTTGTACCATTCCGGGCTGCTCTTGCTGATTCACTGACGCGCGGCCGGCTCGTTCTGGGCCGTTTTCTTCCTCCGATATGAGTGACAACGCCGCGTATGCCGCCGCACCTGCCTGAAACCAAATCGGGGAAACTGCTTGAATCGTTGATCGTGAAACGTGACGCAAACGTGACACAAACGTGACACTCTCCAGGCCGAATCTCTACAAAGATCGCTTAATGTGGTAGGTGGGGAGGCCTCTGCTGGGGCCGGAAACGACGCAGGCCACAGGCTTCGAGGAGGACACCATGAAGCTTCATACGATGACGATTGCTCCGACGTTGGCTTTGGTTGGAGCCCTGGCCGCTTTGAGCTTCGGCCAGGACACCTCGCAACCGGCTACCCCCGGCCCCAGCCCAAGCGCTGGTACTGGTCAGGGTTTGCCCAGAGTCGGTATCCAGGCTACCGCCGGGACGCTCGGGGCAGGCATTCAGGCCGCCACCGCGGTGACGCGCCGTTCGAACGTGCGGTTTGGCTTCAACTATTTCAACTACAGCGCCAGCACCAGCAAAGACAATATCGTTTTCAAGGGTTCATTGCGGATGGAGTCCGCCGAAGCGCTCTATGACCAGTACATCGGCGCGGGCTTCCACATTAGTCCGGGTGTGGCGATTTACGATGACAATCAGGCGACCGGGAAAGCTTCGATTCCCGGAGGCCAAAGCTTCACGCTGAATGGCGTCGGCTACTATAGCGCGGCCGCCAGCCCTGTCACTGGCACGGCATCCGTCACTTCGCGCAAAGTTGCGCCCGAGATTCTCTTTGGGTTCGGCAACCTGCTGCCGCGCAGCGCGCGGCACTTTACGCTCAATTTCGAAATGGGAGTAATGTTCCAGGGCACCCCGAATGCCAAGTTGAATCTGACCGGCAGCACCTGTGCCATTAGTGCTACCGCCGGTTGCTTGCCCATCGGCATCGACTCTTTGGTGCAAAGCAACATTCAAGGGGAACAGACCAAGATCAACAACGCCCTGTGGCCTTTCAGGTATTGGCCGGTGGTTCGCGTGGGCTTCGGGTATAAGTTCTAGTAACATCCTGCGTGCCCCGCGCACAGAGAAACATATGGATCGACGCGTGTTCATGCAGAGTATCATTGCTGGCGGGCGGCGCTGAAGGCGGGCCGGCGGGCGCGGGGTGCCGATGGTCCGGAACAGGAGCCGCTGTTCGCCGAGACTGAAAGGCGCTATGCTCCTTTTGTGCGCTAGCCCAGGACTCCTTGCGCCCTCCTGGATGCAGCAGGCGAGCAGGAGGACTTTCGTCCGTTCTTCGCCTACGTGCTCGCTCTTCGCCTTGAGATAGTAAGGGCCGGGGCTTGCAGCCGCATAGACCGTAGTTCTAGTTTAGAATTTCTCAAGGCTTCGGGGGCCGCCCGCGGTGGATGGGCTAGCGTTCCGCGCGCCGAGTTGTTTGAATCGGTCCTCCGCTGGCTGGCGAGGTCGCGCGAGACAAGAGGACCTAAGCCAAGCGGCCACAGGGCTAAGAGCGGCACCGGGAGACGGGGGATTGGCCTTTTGTGTTCAATCGCGGCTTAAATCCGTGGTGTGCGGCAAACGCCCGTAGCGTGCGGCCAACGTCCTATGTTCGCACAGGCGACCGCGCCACCCGTGGCCGACACCGGCGTGGCAAGCATAAGTAGCCTATGATGCCCATGGAATCCCTGTAATCATTGACGTTTGTGCCCGCGAAGGCGAGCTTTGAGATTTCAAAAATGGGGGGTCCAAGAGGACCTAAGGGCGACCGCTATTGGCCGGAGGCGAGAGCGCGCCTACTCTCCCGGCGCCACGCAGATCCCCGCGCCATCAAACGAGATCTGCCCACCCACGCTCACCGTCAGGTTCGACTGCACCGTCCCGGAGCAGGCCGGCACGCCCACGGGCGGCCGCAGCACCACGAAGTTGATCTGGTACAGTCCCACGTATCCCGGCACCAGGCCGGAATACAGTGGAAAGCTGCTTGTCGGCAACGGCTGCGGTGCGAGTTGCAAGGGCCGCGTCGCCAGAGCGTTCGACCGGAAATTGAAATCGAGGACGAAGGTCTCGCTCGTCGGCGTTGCTGCCGTCGCCGCCTGGCCGGTCTTAACGGGCGGAGTGGTCAAGCCCAGCCCGACTGCATAGGCGACGATCTCCTCGCCGCCTTGTGCCGGGCTCCCCGCCGACACCAGCGACCCATTGGCGTGCGTCACCAGGGGCTGGCAGGGCAATGCGTCATATGGCACGGTTCCGCTCGCGCCGGGAACCACCGTGTCGCAAGCGGTCAGAATGTGGACCTGGTCGGCCAGCGGGGTCAAGTCAACCGGCGTTCCCGCAACGCCGTCCACCGTTACGACCATCTGGGTTAACACCACTACAAGGCACACCGGATTGATAAACCCGCACCCAGGGTTCAGCTCGTAAGGGATCTGGATGGTGATGCCCGTCACCGAGGAGCAGATCGTCGGCGCCGAACAACCAGACGGCGGAAGCACTTCCAATACCGGCGCCACGATGTTCTGTACCGTGACGCCGATCGTGCCCTGGACGTTCCCCGCCAGGAACACCGTAATCAATTGCCCAGGAGCCACGCTGACGGGTGGATACGAGTATCCCATGCCTGTGACCAGGTTGGCGGATGCGCTCTGGCCGAATGCGTGGGGCGAGAGGGCAGCGCACAAGATAATAAGTGCCATTAGTCGCTTCATACTTCTAAGACCTAGTGTGCTTCATTTTCCCGACGCTGCGCAGAGGGAAGGGCGGCCTGCGAGGCCGGGCGCAGAGGGCACTCCGGCCAGGAGCCTGAGGACTTCTACATTTGCGTGGCGCAGGCACTCTGCCTGCCGCGACCGCACTCCTGCGGTCGCCAGCGAGCGGGCCTACGAGGCCCGCGCAAGCTACGAGCCTGCCCCACGGCGCAGAGCCGCCGGATCGGCACCTGTAGGAAGTCCAGAGGCGCGCCACGAAGTTCAGAAATGCAATCGCAACAGCAGTTGCAATGATCGCGGCCCGCCCGTCTGAAACGCTGGAGTGAGACCGCTCGACGGCGTGCCACTGCCCAGCATCAGGTTTTGCATGGAGGGGGAGAGCCCGAACAGCGGGTCGATCAGAAACCGCACCGGATCGGCGAACGCCGGCTGATTGAGCGCGTTGAACGCCTCGGCGCGCAGTTCGACCGAGTACTTTTCGGCGATCCGGAACGTGCGCCGCACCGCCAGGTCGATTTGCGACATGCCGAAGCCGGTAATGGCGTTGCGGCCCAGGTTGCCCTGTCCGTCAATCGCAGAGAACGCGGCGGGATTGAGTCGCCGGCCTCCCGGCGCCTGCGGGTCTGCAATCCAAACCGGCGCCCCGGCCACCAGGTTAGGACGATAGATATCGGCGAAGCTCAAACCCAGCGCGGTTTCGTTGTCGAGCACGGTCACCGGGAATCCCGTGCGCGCGCGAAACAGCCCGTCGAGCGCCCAGCCGCCCGGCAGATCCACCGAGAAGGCCGCTGCGAGCGAATGCCGCTCGTCGAAATCCGACGAGCCCGCGTCGGACGGGGCGGATGCCGCCGGTGGCGCCCAGTATATCGCGGCGTCCGACGAGCTGTTGTCGATGGAGTGCGCCCAGCTATACGAAACCTGCGCCTGCACGCGCCGCGACAGACGCCGGCGGTATTGAGCCTGTAGCGCCTCATAACGGGACCAGCCGTGGTTGGTGGCAAACACGATCTCCACCGGCGCGCCGCTGGACGCCTCCGCCTCCTGGCGCAGCAAATCGTTCGACGCCGATCCGACCCAGGCGACCGAGAGCAAATCGTCGCGAGTAAGAGCCCTTTCCAGCGTGACATTCCACTCCCATGTGGACGGCACGCGCAGGTCAGGCGCGAATCCGTAGGTAACGAGGGTGGCCGCCGAAATTGTGGTCGATGGGGTGGTTGCTCCATTGTTGAACAGCCAGGAGTTGTACGGCGCCCCGTTGATGCCGTCGACAGCCGCGCCGAAATCCGCGTCGAAGTAACGGCCGGCGCCCGCGCGCAGGATGGTGCGCCCGTCGGCGGTCAGCCGGTACGCTATCCCGAGGCGCGGCGCAAGGTTGCTGTAACGCGTCTTCCAGATCGGAACCGCGCCGTTCGGTGCGCCGGCCAGCAGAGCGGGTTCGAGCGGCGGCGCAGACGCCAGCGGCGACGGGTCGAAATCCCAGCGCAATCCGTAGGCGATCGTCAGCCGCGGACTCACCCGCCAGGTGTCTTCTCCAAACGCCGCGAACTGCGCGATCGACGTGGAATTCTGCGCGGATTCGAATAAGCCAACGGAGAAGCCGGAATTGAGGAGCGCCTGGAGGCTCGCGGCCGTGACCGTGACGCTCAGCGGCGGTTCGTTCTGTCGCAACCCGAGGCGCAGGTAGTCGATGCCCGCCCGGATGTCGTGCGCACCTTTGCGAATCTCCGCGGCGTCCACCAGATTCCATTGCCGCTGCGCGTTGCCGGTGTTGGCGCCCGCGATCAGCGGCTCAATTCCTCCGATCTCGAAACGAAAGAACGAAACGCAAGGCGTGGCGCCGCCGAACAGAGCGGCATCGCTATAGCATCCCGCGGCGCCCGGAATGCCCGCGACCTGCCAGGTGGAGATGCCGCTGGCGTCGGTCGCATTGATTCGGAATTCATTAGCCGTGGACGGCGTCAGGGCGGCATTCAGCCCGACCGTCGCGGCGCGGTCTTGCAAGGTCACGGAATTGGTTTCGGAAAAACCGGATGCGGTCGAAGAGGGCGTGTCGCTGAACCGGCCGAACAGCAGCAGCCGGGACGTCAGGGCATGATCGATGCGGACGCTCAGGCCATCGAAGCCGGCTGGCAGCGAGCTGTAACCGGTCCATTCCGCGACGCCTCCGCCGAGGTCCGGCCCGTTCGGCGCCGGAAAAGCGTCCAGGATGGGCTGAAATATCGGCGGAGCGCCGCCGCGCGCCGCGAGCGAGGGAACCGTGGATTGCCAAGTGTAGGGCTGGCGCAGCCGTAGCCCCTCGTAGGACAAGAAGAAGAAGGTCCGGTTGCGGCGGATCGGACCGCCCAATGCGCCGCCGAAATCCGCGAAGCGCAGGGGCTGCCGCGGCTGGCCCGTGCTGTTGGCGAACCAGTCGTTGGCGTCCAGCGCTGCGTTGCGAAACGCGCCGAAAGCCGCACCGTGAAAATCGTTCGATCCCGAACGGGTGCTCAGCGCCACTTGGCCGCCCGGTGTGGGGCCGTACTGTCCAGCGAAGGTGGAACTGCGCAGTTGAAGTTCATCGAGGGCCTCGAGGGAGGCCAGCGCCTGCAGGCTGCCGAAAGCGGTCATGTCCGGCAGAGAGCCGCCCGGCATTTGCGCGGGCAGTCCGCCGCCGTTGGCGCCGGTGTTGGCGCTCACGCCATCCACCGTGAAGTAATTCGCGTTGGGACGCTGCCCGTTCACGCTGAATTGTCCGGCTTCACCCGCGGCGGCGGGCGTGATGACAGTCCCCGGCGCCAGCTCCAGCAGATTCAGGATGCCGCGCCCGTTCAGCGGGAGGTGCTCGATCCAGTTGCGGCCCACCAGCGTGGCGGTCGAAACGTCGCCGGCGTTCATCGTCGCGGGCGGACCGGCGACGGTCACGACTTCCCGCACGTCGCCAATCTGCAGGTGAAAATCCACGCGGGCCGATTCGCCCGCATGCAACGGCACGCCAAACTGCACGATGGTGCGGAACCCTTCCCGGCGCACCGTAAGTTTGTAGCGGCCGGGGTAGAGATACGGCGCTTCCCATGAGCCGGCTGCGTCCGTCTCTGTCACGCGGCGGAAGCCGGTGTCCTCATTCACGGCCGTGACGCCTGCGCCGGCCACCAGCGCGCCCGATGGGTCCCACACAAAACCGGAGAGCCAGCCGGTTTCCTGCGCTGCGAGTGGGGTGCAGAGGCAGAGGGTCAACGTGGCGCACGCACTCCTGCGTGCCGTGTCGGCAATCATGCCGACACAGCGTGTCGAGACGAGTCTCGACACGGCACGCAGGAGTGCGTGCGCCACAGTGCTCGCCACATTATTGCGCCACATCGGACTCCAGCTTGGCCAAGGCCGCCGACAGCAACGCCGGACGGGCATCGCCGGCGATAGAGCCTTGCGGTCCGGCGAATACGGCGGCCAGCAACTGGTCGACCCGTTCGGCCTCTGCGAACACGCGCATCGCGCGCGCCTGCCAGGCTTCGCGAACCGGATTGCCGGCTGGCGTCGGCGCGGGCGGCGGCAGATAGGGTTGCGCGGAATGGTCCAGCGCAGCCACCTCGTGCTCCAGCGCAGTCTCATGATGCTCGCGGATGGCGGCCAGCAGCGTCTTCGAATCCGCGCCCATGGATGCTTCCACATCCGGCGGGAAACGCATGGCCAGCCGGTGCAGCGCGTGTGCCCTGGCCATCATCGCTTCGCTGTTCTTCAGCAATCCATCGACGAACTTCTCATACGCCGCAGGGCTATCGAACTGCCGCGTAACCTCGGTGCGCATGGCGGCGCGCGGCGCGCCGACTACTTCCAGCGGCGATCCTGCAGCGGAGACGTCCGGTTTCGGCGAAAGCTCCACCTCGACGCGCGACAGTCCCGCCAGAGCTGCCCGCACTTCGCGCATGCGCCCCGCGTCGAGGCCGATGCAGTTGACCACAATGCGATCGCGCGTGCGGACTACCTCAATCGGATCGCCCAAGTCGGCGCCGATATGTTCGAGCGCCGCTATGACGCGCAACTCGTCCTCGGGGCCCGCCGCCAGCGCGTGGCGAGGCGCGGGCGCGGGTATCGCGACAGGCCGCCCGGCCTGTTCCACCGGCGGCGCGGCCGCCCTGGAGGTCTGTCCCACTCGCGGCGCCACAGGCCGCCCGGTCTGTCCCACGTAGAACAGAATACCGGTGCCCGCCGTCAACGTGCATGCCACCAGCCACACGGCGCGACGCTGGAAAATCCGCCTCCACGCCGCGCCCGAATCGTCCGCCACGCTCATGCGCGCGAACTCCCCGCGCAGATTATTCCATGGCCGCGGCGGCTGTGGCAGCGCCGGCTCCAAAACATCCCGCCTGTAGCGTACGTACTCGGCAATGGTCTGCCGCAGGTCGTCCCGCCGCGTGCGGCAATCCCAGCAGGCCACCAGGTGCCGGGCGACGCGCGCAGAGTCCCGCGCGCGCAATTCGCCGTCGCAATACCGCAGCAATTCGCCCTCTTCGGGATGCGTCCGCCAGTTAGCCATCGAGCGCCTTTCTGAGCCTGACGATCGCGCGCCGCAGAAACTCGCCGACGCTCGAATCGCTAATTCCCATGATCCCGGCGATCTCGCGATAGCGAAAGCCCTCGGTGCGCAAATGCAGGCATTGCCGCTGCTGCGGAGAGAGCGATGCCACCGCATGGCCGAGATTCACCCGGCGTTCCCGCTCGATCAGCCGCTGCTCGGGACTGCCCGCGCCGTCCGGAATCCGCATCTCCATTTCCGGATCGAAAGGGCGCCAGCGCTGCTCCTGGCCGCGCAGCGTCAGCCCGTGGTTGTGCGCCACGCGGAAGATCCAGGCCCGCATGTTGCCGATCCGCTGACCTTTGCGCAACACGGCGTACAGGCGCAAGAACACCTCCTGGGTGGCTTCCTGTGCCTGGGCCGGAACGATGCCCAGCGTCAGCAGATAGCGATACACGTCTTCCCGCGCGGCTTCGAACAGTTCGGCGACCGCCTCCTCGGGAGTCAAGCGCCGCCGCTCCTGGAAAGCCGCGATCGAATGCAGTTGTCCATAAGTGAGGCCAGCGGTCATGGTGCGGCCACTCGTAGAACTAGCATGGCATATACTAAGACTCGCACGGCGGCGTTTTCCCGACACCGGCTCTGTGGGACAGGATGGCATCCTGCCTTGGAACTGCACCTGATTCAAGATGGTCTTAACCGCGTAGGTGGACGGCCCTGTAAAACAGGGTCAGAACAGGGCTGTTCCGTCCCTGTTTAACAGGGCGGTACCGTACTGCGCTGTCGGCTGTGCATGCGAGTCTGTCCCGCTCGAATACACATCCGCGAGGGTTGGGTGTTTTTCGCCAATGTGAGGCAGTCGGATCCGGTCCCATGGAGCGACGGCGTACCGCCAAAGACTCACTGCTGTCGAAGGTGCTCTGCGACCCGATAACCGTCGTTGGTAACGGCGAATACCTCCCTCTTATTACCCCGATCTTCAATGAGGCTTAGCCGGTGGATCTCATCGAGAGCGCCTCTCCAGCGTGCCTCGGACCTTGGATCCCCGGGCTCGACGAAGCTCCGACCGTTGGTTTGAATCATGCGGCCTCCCCTGGTCGGTATGCTCATGATTATGCCGTTCTTGTCCTGAGCAGCCTCTAAGAGAAGGACGCGAGCTCCCTCCGAAAGGGGCGGGATTGGCGGAGCTGCAGGGAGTTCCCGGAGGTAGCCGGACCGGCTGAACGGGTGGCATTGGGGTCCGAGCAGGAAAAGTCCGGAGTTTCGTTCGCGCCATCGAAATCCCCGGCAGCGTGCCAATCAGTTCTATTTTCGGTCATCACGGCAGCCGTTGCGATCCTCAATCGGTCGGCCAGCGCTTGTCGCTTCGTGATGTCATTGGAGATGTAGACCGCGTTCCTTCCCGCGACATCGCTGAATGGTCGTGTTTTGCCGAGGTGAACTAAGACCGTGCGCTCGGGGTATTTGCCGAATGCCATACCGGCTTCAAACAGTACGTTAGGCCGGGCTTGCGGAGTCAATTCGGTTTCTCCTGGAGGCTCCGAATACCGAGTGCCCTGCGATTGAATGACCGTCGGGCGACCAACGGGGAGACCACATCCCCTGCGTTCCCGGCAAGCGGGAGACACGGTTCGTCTTCAGGTCAACGCCTCCGGCGCCAGCCACTCGGACGTGGTCACCGCGTCGAGCGGCAGGCGCCTCGCGGCCGATGAACGCCCCTGGGCTCGCACAGCGTCGCGTCGCCAATCCGCACGTCGACGGACAACAGGTTGGCCGTCAAGCAAGGCTATCATTACGGACACAAGGTTCCGAGCAGAAACCGATCGTCCCGGCTGGTTATTGGGAGCTGGCTGCGTTGGTCAGCAGCGCCGGCCAGTTGACGATCACCGTCAGCGGCTGCGCCGCATGTTCTGTGGTCTCCAGCACCAGGAAACGCCGCCCATCGCGGGCCACGTCATAGGGGCTGACGTCGGTATCGATCACCAGCAACGGAAACAATGCGTGTGGCGCCGCAGGCTGCAAGGAGCCGGCTCCCGGCTTGAGACTGACCGACATGAGCATGGAATCCGGAGAAACGTAGAACAACTCGCGCCCGCCGGCGCCCCATTCCGGCAGAACGCCTCCAGCCTCACCCATGCGGCCTCTCGCGCGCCCGCCCCCCGTCGTCGCCGTTTTCACCATTGTACGTTATTTCAGGAAAGATTCTCGACCTACCCTTCAAGTTTTGGGCCGCGGTCATCGCTTATTCCAAGTGAAGGGCCGGATGCATTTGAAAAAGCATGGCGCGGCAGGTCACCGGCTGGAAGCGCTCAAGGCGCTCGTGCGCAGCGACCCGCGATGTCTGTAGAGTCATAAGCCTGGAAGCCAGGCTTGGATCAAGGGCAGCATGCAGGCCGGACAAAGATAAATTTGAGAAAGAGGACGCCAATGAATCGAAGCCAGTTCACGCAAATAAGCCAATTGGATGCTTTGGAGCGCATCGCGGTTTTCGCGGCCAAAGTCCGCGGCCATCAACTCACCGGCTGGAAGCGTTCGGCGCACTCGTCCACGGCGGCCTGCGAGGTATGCCGCCAGGCGGCGACAGTGTATTGTTCTTTGGTCCAGCCCGAGATGCAGGGCGACGCGATCGAGCGCGAATGTGAAGGCCAAGTCCGCCAGGCGGCAGCCTGAAGCCGGAAAAGCGGAAATACGATGAGGAGAAACAATCCGGTCATCTTCATACATGGAGCCTGGGTAACGCCGCTGTGCCGGAGATACTTTGCGCCGCATTTCGCGGCCCAGGGATTCCAAACACTCGCGCCGGCCTGGCCGTACGAGGAGCGGCCCGTGGCCGATCAGCTCGCGAATGCCGATCCGCGCCTGGCAAAAACCGGCATTCCGCAAATCGTCGAGCACTACAAAAAAATCATCCGAAGGCAGCCAGTTTCGGTGCTGCTAACCCTCACGGCCCCTGCGTGTAATACCGGCGGAGGTGCTCTCGCATCTCGCGCCGATTTCGCATGCCGCCCATCCGTATATAACGCAAGCGCGGCAGATCAGGCGCGGCCGGCAAAACTTCGGCTCTCGGTCGATACTGTAACCTTTTCGCCTTCCTTAATAAAAAGGGGGACGCGGATTTCGAGGCCGGTCTCAAGCGTGGCGGCTTTTGTGACGCTGCCGCTTGAGGAATCGCCTCGCACACCCGGTTCCGTGGAGGCAACTTGCAGTTCGACGAAGGGCGGCAACTTGAGCCCGATGGGGTTGCCGTTGAACTTGAGCAATTCGAGAAGAGCGCCCTCAATCAGGAAGTCCAGAGCATCGCCGACGACGTCGCCGGCAAGGGAGTGGGTTTCGAAGCTCTGCTGGTCGAGGAAGTGGGAGCCGGCGCCGTCACTGTAGAGGTAGGAGGCGTCGACCAAAATTAGGTCCGGCTCGCGGAACTTATCGCCCGCCTTGAATGTCTTTTCAAAGACGGCGTTGGTAAGCAGGTTGCGAATCTTGAGGCGCACCAGAGTCTGGCCGCCCCGAGCGGTGGGCGTGTTCACTTCGGCTTCCAGGCAGGCGTAGGGAATGTCGTCCAGTTCAAACAAGGTCTTTTTCTTTACGTTGATTGCGTCGATTAATGCGGCCATAGACTGGAAGTGGGTTCTTCTAAAGTATAAAGGGCGGCGGCGGGTTGCGCGGGTCGGCCTTGGATGGAGAACCTCTATGAAACTCTCCGAGAACGCCATCTTCATCACCGGCGGGGGCACGGATACCACCAGCAGCGCGTCCTTGGCCGCGAAGGCCAGCCCCTCCAGGGCATTGGCGGTGGAGGCAAAGTTGGCGGGCAGACCGCTGCCGTCCATGGCCGCGCCGAAGTGTTGTTGGGCCAGCGCGGCCAGGGCGGTCTTAAAGACTCCGCTGTTCCCGCTCAAAAAGAGACTGAATGGCACCGCTCCCAATGCGGCTCGGTACACGCCGGCCAGCAGCGGGAAGCTAATCCGGTCCGGCGCTGCGGACAGCAACTGCAAACTGGCACTCACCGCGCGCACCACCTCGCCGCTCGCCGCGATGAACGCGCCTGACGACTGGCGCTGGAGCGCGTGCGAGCCGAAACTCCGCGCGATACGCCGCCCGCGCCGACGCCCGGGCCCCTTCCACACCGCCCCGCTTGCCGTCCCGCCACCCGACGCGACCCATCGCGAGCGCCGCGGCCTCGGACTGGCGCTTTCCTGATCGTCTCGCCGTTACTTGCTTGCGCCAGAACCGGTTTGTTGCTAGCGGGTCTGTAGAAACCGTGCCAGGTTATCTGCCGCTTGCCCCACCGCACGCGCCAGACTGAGTTTCGCGACGTTGTGCGCGAACACGCTATTGATGTAGTCCAGATCCGCGCCTGCGACGGACTCTTGGGACTGAACAACCTCAACGTTATCGGTCACCCCGGCTTCATATCGCTGGCGGGTCAGGTTAAGATTTTCTTTGGTCACCTGAAGATTTTCCGCAGCAACCCCCACTTGGCTCCTGGCCGCCTCCAGGTCCAGGTATACTTTCCGGACATCGGCCTCTACTTGCCCGCGCAGGTCTTCCAGTTCTGCCAGCCGTTGTGACCGGGCCGCGTCGGCCTGCTCGATATCGCCCTCGATCCGGCCACTCTGCCAGATCGCAAACTTCAGGCTTCCAACAACCGAGAACGTTCCATGAGATTGCGAAGGGTTCGTCCCAATCGCGCCATAGTCGGCGCTCAGAGAGAGGGAGGGAAGGCGCTCCGCGCGTGCCGCGGATCGCGAACGCTCGGCGGCCCGGACCTGTGCTTCCGCCGCCTTCAAGTCCGAACGTTGGCTGAAGGCTTGCTTCAGCGCATCTTCTATTGTGATGGCGGGCGCCGCTCGAAACGGAACGTCATCGACGACGTCGTACCGATCGTTGGGCGGAAGGCCAGTCATCCGCGCCAGGTTGATTTTCTGTTTCCCAAGGTCATTTTGGAGCGACGCCAGGCGCTGCTGTTGCGTCAGCATTTGGATCCGGCTACGGTTTACGTCGATCTGCGCGACCAAACCGACATTCCTCTGCTGCGATGTCTGCCGGTAGAGCGCACTGGCGGTTTCCAGTTGAGCGCGCGCGGAATTCACTCTGGCCGCGGCTGCGATCGCCTGGAGGTAGGCGCCGCCGACGGCTAAAACCACGAGGTCTCGTGCGTCTTTCCCCGAGAGCTCGTTGGCGCGCAGATTTTCCTTCGCCGAACGATAGTTGTCCCAGGCGGTCATGTCCGCAACCGTCTGCGTTAGAGTCGCCCTCAAGTCGAAATAGTTGAAGGGACCGACTATGGTGGGAATCGAGAACCCCA
>Ga0181526_10002416_pt1 | contig 16349 bp, 13 predicted proteins | sample PEATcosm2014_Bin_35_FD_119750 | JGI IMG/M metagenome (GOLD analysis project Ga0181526, IMG submission 119750) | Peatland microbial communities from MTU Mesocosm Facility, Houghton, MI, USA - PEATcosm2014_Bin06_30_metaG | ecosystem: Environmental > Terrestrial > Soil > Wetlands > Peat | place...
GATACGGACGGCAGTCGGTCTTCAGCATCTGCATATTGCGAACCTCACGGAGGGCGAATGTCTCGTTTTCGCGAACGAACAATCATCATGCTCTGCATGCTGGTCGCGGAAGGCATTGGGTTCGCGCAACAGGCGCCTCCCGTTCCCGAGCATCCTTGGGACTCGTCGTCGGTAAAGCAGCCATTCCAGGCGCCCCCGCGCCTCAGCCCAGCTCTCAATCTTGATCCGGCGAAGATTTACACCTTGCCGGAGCTGGTGAACATCGCCGAGCAGAATAATCCGCTGACCCGTGTGGCTTGGGAGAACGCAAAGGGACGAGCTGCCGATCTGGGCATCGCGCAGTCCACTCTGTATCCGACGCTGGCGGCCGCGGCCCTCGCCGGGAGTACTCGTTTAGATATTTTCTTCGGCTCGAGCTTCCAGCGGCAAACCGAAGAAACCTTCTCTCCTGTTTTTCTTCTGGATTACACCATTTTTGACTTCGGGCTACGTTCGCAGGAAATATCCATCAGCAGGAATAATTTGCTTGCGGCTAATTTTCAATTCAACGACACCCACCGCAGGATCATCTTCCAAGTGATGGCGGCGTATTATCGGCTGCTAGACAGCAAAGGACAGGAAGATGCCGCCGAGGCGAACCTGAAGAACGCGGAGACGGTGCAGCAGGCGGCCGAGGCCCGACTCCAGAACGGGTTGGCAACCTTGCCCGACGTGCTTGAAGCCCGAAGTGCCGCCGCGCAAGCGGACTACGACCTACAGGCTGCCATCGGGGCAACGGAAATTGCGCATGGCGATCTGGCCACGGCTCTCGGCATTTCCCCCACTACCCGGTTTCAGGTGGAGAGCATTCAGAGCATCAAGTTGCCGGAGAGTATCGCCGACACAGTCGAGACTTCCATCGACAAAGCGCTTTCACAGCGGCCTGACTTGATGCAACAAGTTGCCGAGCTGCGCGCCGCAGGTGCCGAAGTCAGAGCTGCACATAGAACTTATTTTCCCACCCTCAGCATAAACAGCAGCGCCGGACTGGCTCGGTCGTATGGAGAGCAGATACACTTACCCGGAATGTACGCACCGACCCAGGAAACTTGGGATGCAGCACTCAGCGTGAACTGGACATTGTTCGACGGACTTGCCAGGGAAAATCGTCTGGCCAAAGCGCATGCTGATGAGAAGCAAGCTGCCGCTGGTGTTGAATCAATTCGCAATCAAGTGGAGAACCAGGTATGGGCAGCGTACTCGACAGCTCGCACGGCCCTGCGTCAACAAAAAGCGGCTGCGGCGCTGCTGGCGGCAGCTACGGAGTCCTACAATGCTGCACTAGAGTCGTACAACTACGGGGTACGCAGCCAAATCGATGTGGTGTCGGCGCAACGTACATTGGCGGATGCACGCACCGCGGACATCAATGCGCGCGCTCAACTATTAACCGGGTTGGCTGCTCTGGCCTACCAGACTGGCGACCTACTTTATGCGAAGCGGCCCTAACATGAAGACGAACTTGCCGGCATCAGCTAGGCGCGGCAGATTTCGGATCGCGGCACTCGCGGCTTGCGCAACACTGTCAACCGCGGGATGCTCCCGAGCGCCTTCCTTCAATATCCTGGGATCGTTTTTTCCAGCTTGGATACTCTGCGGAGTCATTGGCATACTGCTCACCGTTGGCGTGCGGATTCTGTTTGTGCGCACGAAGTTCGAGCAGGAGCTGTCGCCGCTTATCGTTATATATCCATGCCTGGCTGGTTTTTTCACTTTCTCGATTTGGCTCCTGTTCTTCAGCTGAATTTGCGAAAAGAAGCTATGCCTGAAACCGACACTCCCGTTCAACGCAAACGTCTCGGTAAGATCGTGAGCGTGGCGATTCCTGTCGCAGCGTTGATAACGGGTCTGCTGGTGATCAGCGAGACCAACCGATACCCGCGCACCGACGACGCAGAAGTATTTGCTAACTTCATCGGTATCGCGCCCCAGGTCGACGGCCCACTCATCGCGCTTCCGGTTCAGGACAACCAATTCGTCAAGCAGGGCGAACTGCTGTTCGAGATTGATCCGCGGCCTTACGAATATGCGCTGGAGAAGGCGCGGTCCGATCTGAGCACGCTGGAGGGCCAGATTGTCGACGAGAGCCGGACGATCGCCTCGCAGCAGAGCGCCGTCGGGGCAGCGCAGGCGAACACCCAAAGCACGGCGGCGAATGTCGATCACGCGGCATCGGCCGTACACGAGGCGGAAGCCAATGTCGCCGCCAGCAAGGCGGAATTCGATCGCGCCCAAGCAGAATTGCAGTACACCTCCAATAACTTTCATCGCATCGAACCGCTCCTTGCCAAGCAGTTCGTCACAGTGGACCAGGTGGACCAGGCCAGAACTGCAGTAGTAGCGGGACAGCAACGCGTCGATCAGGCACGTTCGCAAGTGGCGCTGGCGGAGGCCCAGTTGTTGTCGGCGAAGGCGCAGTACGAACAGGCAAGGGCGGTGATGAGCCAAAGCCATGCGCAACTGGCCCAGTCGCAACACAGCGTGTTGACGCTTGAGCCGCTCACCGCACAACGCGAGGGCAGGGCGGCCATCATCCGCAACGCTGAGTACAACCTGAATAATTGCCGCGTCTACGCACCGTTTGACGCGAGGGTAACGAACCTCACCATTTCGCAGGGCGCTTATGCACACACGGGCCAGCAGGTCTTCACGCTTATCGACACCCGCGTCTGGTGGGCCGTGGCGAACTTCCGTGAAACCCAGATCCGGAACATCAAGCCTGGCATGCATGCCGACGTGTACGTGCTCTCGCGTCCCAACGTGCGCTACGACGGCATCGTGGACAGCGTTGGCTTCGGCGTGCAACCTGATTCGACGCTGGTCGGAACATTCGGTGGGACCGGCCTGCCCGATGTGCAACGCTCTCTGAACTGGGTACACTTGGCCACACGTTTTCCGGTCCGGGTGCGAATTCAGGCGCCTGAGACGGAGCCGTTTCGTTTGAGCGAATCAGCAGTCGTGGTCATGCGACCGGATTCCGGAAGGACGCGGTAGCGATGTCATCCCAAGACCAGGCGCTGCCGGCGATCGCGCCGTCCAGGAGACTGGACAGCGCTGGGGGATGGTTCTGGCAGTTTCTGAAAACTGAGCTTGCTCCATACCCGGGCCGCACGTGGGTGGTGGGCCGCATGACCATTTCGGCCTGTATTGTCATGGTGCTGGTCGAGACCTTTCGTATTCCGTACGGATTTCTTGGCGCCATCTTCACCCTCTTTCTTAGCCGTGAGGATCCAACGGCAACCCTTCGCGCCGGAGTTCGGATAACAGTCATCTACGTGATCAGCACGGTCTACACGGTCGTTGGCGTCATGACAATGGTCGGCTCCCCCATTACTCACTTTCTATGGATCGCAATTTCGCTTTTCCTGGCGTTTTATCTGATCCACATCATGCCGGATTACCCCACGGCTGTTAACTTCGGCTTCACCCTTGCCGCGGTGATCCCGCTTTGGGATGAAACCTACCTCACGGTTAATCAGCGTACCGAAAACACGCTCTGGGCGGGATTCTCCGTGGTTGTCGGGGCCGCGGTGACGGTTGCCGTGGAGTACATCTTTCGCCGCGTGCATCCCACTACCGAATTGACACAGGGAATCGAGGGCAGGCTACGGGCGGTCGAAGACATCTTACGGCAAATAGCGGCAGACCTTCCCCTTGGCGAAAAGCTGGAAAAAGAGATTTCCCTGTATTCGGCTACGGGCACCTCCAGGATGCGAAGACGGTTGCTGCGCTCCGGTTACCCACCGCAGCTTATCGCGCAGATGAACGTCGCCGTGGGCTTGCTGGGGCGTTTGACCGATCTTGCGGCCAGCATGCGGATTGTTCGTTCCACTCAGTCCATCGCTATTGGCACCGCAGATCGCGAGCGATGCCTGCGCCTCGCGAACCAAATCTCGGAGCTTCGCAGCAATTTGGAGCAAAGCCAACTGCCACGCGCCATCGATATCTCCAGCCAGGCTCAGCCCTCAGATTTGCCGCTTCTGCCGGAGATGGAGCGAACGGTGGCGTTGATACCGCACGCATTCTCCGGTTCAGAGAGCGTACAGGACCTGTTTCTACCGCCGCCATTGGATACAGAGGTACGGCAACGGCTGTTGGTCCCCGATGCTTTTTCCAATCCCGACCATATCAAATTCGCGGTGCGCGGAGCGTCGGCTACTATGCTCGCCTACGTTGCTTACCAGGCAGTCGATTGGACGGGTCTCAGCACTGCGATTCCAACTTGCATTATCACGGCGTTGTCAACGATTGGTTCATCACGGCAAAAGCAGTTTCTTCGCCTTGGGGGAGCGCTTATCGGGGGATTTGTCTTCGGCATGGGCGCCCAGGTTTTCGTGCTGCCCTATCTTGATGGGATCACCGGATTCACCGTCCTGTTCGCGGTTGTCACGGCGATTTCTGCCTGGATTGCAACAGCAACCCCCAGGCTTTCGTATCTCGGCGTGCAGCTAGCCCTGGCGTTCTATCTGATCAACCTTCAGGAATTCACCATCCAGAGTTCGCTGGCCATCGCCCGCGATCGCGTGGTCGGCGTGCTGCTTGGGCTGTTGTGCATGTGGCTGGTCTTCGACCGGCTATGGGTGAAGGATGCTCTACAGGAAATGCAGGAGGGATTTGCGCGGAACTTGCGATTGTTGGCCGAAGTCATTGAGCAAGCACGCGTGCAGGATCGCAAGGAAGCAGTCCGGCGCTCGGCCCAGTTACGCGATCAGATCAATGAGGGATTCAACGCCGTCAAGGCGCAGGCTGATGCGGTGGTCTTTGAGTTCGGCCCTTCGCGCCAACGAAAACTCAAAATTCGCGACGACTTCAGGCGCTGGCAGCCCACGCTCGGAGCCCTGCTACAAGTGCAGATCACCGGCTTGGAGTACCTATTCGAGAAGCGATATCCGGAACTATCCCAGCCAATCGCAGACGCCCTGACTGCCTTTGAGAAAGATATGGCGATCACGGCCCGTGCAATGTCCGATGAAGTCGCTGGTAAGGTAGCTCAGGCCGCTCCCGATGTTCAGGAATCGGCTGCGAGACTGCGGCAGGAGATTGAAAAGCACTACACGGCTTCCGGTCTTCCAATCCCGCCCACATTGGTTGATATGATCACTATAAGCCAAAATCTCGCATCTATCCTTGGTCCGCTGTACTTGGATATTCATACGACCTTCACGAGTCCTCAGCGAACGGCAATCTACTATCCCCAAGCCGAATTAGGAGAAACTTGATGAACTGTAACGTCCGGTTCGACGTTCGGACCTCACACCTCAGCCCGCTCGCTCTCGTTCCAATTCTCTGCAGTTCATTCATGGGACTCACCGGGTATTTTTCCCCGGGAGGGACTACCCTTCTCTCAACGGTCGTCTTCCGCGAGTTGAAAGCAGGCGACGGCGCTGCATATCCGTTTAGGTGCGGACGGTACCTGGGGCCGGCAGGAGATTCGAATGGAGCAGAAAGACGACCCGCTTCTACATACCAACCCGTTGGCGAGCTCTTCGGACAGCTTGTGGGCATTCATCGGGCGCTCGTGCGCCTACGCCTGGTTGCTGAGTGCGTGAGCGGTTAACCCGGATTACCGTTTGGTCGCTGATGGGTCGAATAGGACGGCATGGTAACGCCTTTTGAAGTTGGAACCGGTAGACGGTTTAAGTTCGGGTTTCCAATGGCGAAGTGTGAGGTATCTTGACATAGGCAAAGCGGACGACCCAACTCGCCGACAAAAGAGAAATCACGGCGCCAAACAGGAACAGGAGACCTCCGTTGAGGAGCACCAGACCCAGAGGGATCAACGTCCCGGCAGCGAAGATGAGTACGCCAACGCGCCACTGTTGCTCGCGGGTGTAGAGTCGCACGTGGGTCGGTTGCAGGTTCGCAAACAATAGTCCTAAGGGAATCAAATTGAGCACGAGCAGCGCGATGAAGCCGGTGCGGAGGATGGCGGTCGCCCGCGCTTGCCCCATAAGGGCGGACAGGAACAGGAGCTCGGCGCAGCCCATCAGCAGGGCAGAATTGGTGAGATAACCTCCCATCCAGCGCGCGTCTTTCCAACCTGGTTGCGCGTTCGTGCTGAGCAAGACACCCTTGTAGGCAGCGGAGCCGAAGGCGGGCAGCAGTCCCACGACCACCGCGAGTGTGCGAGCCCACTCGAAGTCTATCCCCATTTCGGCCAGCAGGCTGAGCACCGCCGCCGCCGTCAAGGGAAGCGAGAAAATCGTCAGACACCATGTCCCCACCGACATGGGCGAGCCGGGCTTGAAAACCCTGAGCATGTGATGGAAACGCAACGAATCGCCCAGATCTGACACGAGCAATCCGAGGTCGACGAGCAAAAGCACGAGAGCGACCGGATAAGCCACTTTCGCCACGCGCATGAAGACCGCGGGCGCCGCCAACTCGCTGACCGCGGCCAGGAACAGTCCGGTCGCCATGCCGTTGAGCAAAGCATCCCAGGCGATGGTGCCGTACCACCCCGGCGTCTTGGTCACTGGCATATTCGCATAGCCGCTCTCGCTCCCCGTTTCTAGCAAGGGAGGTTCGGTGAAAGCGGGCTGCGGTTTGGCGTTTGCGTGCATTCAGGGCTTCAAAAGCAACACCACCACGAGCAGTGCGGCGATAGCGGCCAAGCCGCCCGCGATGGAACGGACGTAATCTCCCATCATGTGCAGCCACGGATTGAATGGAGCATCGGGCAGGCCATAAACCGAAGGGCGATCGACAAGCAGATAGAACGAATGCAGCTCGGAACTGGGGAGACAACGGCTCCAGCGCTGAAGGACAGGCCGGCACCATAAGCGAGTTGCTCGCGCAAAACCAGATTCCTAACACAATCACGCAGCAGATTGACGCGCTGAACAAAATCGGCGGGCTGGATGAACTGGGCGGACCGAAGGTCGACAACATGTATCACGCGGGTTGGGCCTGGGCTGGCGACACACCGTTCCGTTACACCAAGTTGATCGCGTCGCATTTTGGAGGCACGCGTAACCCGATGGCGATTTCGTGGCCCGCAGGCATCAAGCCTGACAAGACGGCGCGGCCTCAGTTTCACCACGTTAACGACATCGCGCCGACTATCTATCAGATCCTCAACATCAAGCCGCCGAAGGTAGTGGACGGATTTGACCAGGACCAGATAGACGGCGTGAGCATGGTCTATACCTTCGCGGATCCAAATGCGCCCGGCCGGAAGCACACTCAGTACTTCGACAACAACGGTAGCCGAGGCATTTATCACGATGGATGGTTTGCCTGCACTTTCGGTCCTCTCACGCCGTGGCTCACGGTGAGCCCGGGACTTGCGACTTGGGATTCACGAAAAGACGTTTGGGAACCTTACAACCTTCAGACCGACTTTTCGCAGGCGAATGACCTTGCCGCCAAAGATCCTCAACGGCTGCAATCCATGCAGGCGCTCTTTCTGAAAGAAGCGGAGGCGAACAAAGTTTTCCCGATTGGAGCCGGTATCTGGCTGCGCATTCATCCCGAAGATCGCGTCAAGACACCATACACAACCTGGCATTTTGACTCGACGACCAGACGCATGCCTGAGTTCGCTGCCCCCGGCCTGGGTCGCGAGAGCAATCACGTAACCGTCGACGCGGAACTGGGCGAAAACGCATCCGGAGTCCTCTATGCGCTTGGTGGCGCGTCAGGCGGGCTGACTCTCTACATGGATAAAGGTCAGCTCGTCTACGAATACAACATGATGATCATCGAGCGTTACACCGTCCGCTCGACCACCAAGCTCTCGGCCGGCAAGCACAAAATCGAGGTGGACACGAAGATCGCAAAGCCCGGTGCCCCAGCGATTGTTGTGCTAACGGTCGATGGTGCGGAGGTCGCCCGCACGACAGTCAAGCGCACGGTGCCTGCCGCCTTTACTGCGAGTGAAACCTTCGATGTCGGTGTCGACCTCGGCTCGCCTGTCTCCCTGGATTACTTCGACCGTAGTCCTTTTGCGTTCAACGGCAAGATCAACAACGTGACTGTCGAGCTCCGGTAGAGAAGGAATGAGCGATGAACATACAGCAAGCAGCATTGTCTACGGCTCTGGTTACTGATTCTCGATCTGCCGCAAAGAACGGGAATTCAGAATGAAGAATCATCCATTGAAGAAGCTGATCGCCGTGCTCGCGATGGTTTGCAGTGCGATTCTAACGTCCGCCCCGCGCCTGGCGGTGGCCGAAGAGGGCGGGTCAGGACACTATTTTCCGGGCTCGATGTCCGATTTCGCAGACGCCGTTCCCCTTTCACCTACATTCATCGTGCGCTACAACCAGCCCTTTGGCTCGCGACTTGAATTCCAGAGCCGCCGGCGTACTGCACCTGCCAGACCGAGGATGCCAGAACCGAACAGCATGATGCTGCCGGGCTCAGGTACCGTGCCGGTGGTCGTCGTGCTGGTGCTCGTGGTGCTGGACTGGGTGCCGAGGACCGTGAACGATTCCGAGGGGATCGTGCCCACCCCGCTGTCTGAAGCGGAAGACGGGCCAGAGTTCTGATCCCAGTAGACCGGGTCACCGCTGGGGACGCTGGCGTTTTGCAGGTTCAGCCAGTAGGTGCCGCTGTTGAGAGTCGGACCGGAGAAGCTGCCGTTCTCCTGGCAAACATAGAAGCCGAACTCGTTAAATTGGCAGCCGGACGCGGTGAAGTTCACCGTCTGATCAAAGTAGCTGGTGCCTCCATTTTCGCCCGAGGTGATGGACACTTCAGCCGAGGTCAGCGTGTCGCCGAAAAACAGAAACGCGCCAAAGCTGGTGCCAGTGATGGTGGTTCCGCTGTTAGCCACGTTGAAGGTGTCGCTGACAATGAACCCGAAGTTAATGGTCCAGGCATCACTATTGCCGTTAATCGGGCCATTGCTGTAGACAGTTTGCGCCGCGGCCGGAACGGCCGCCAACGTCAGGCACAATGCGAGAAGCGATAGCGGAGTAATGTGTAATTTCATGGTCAGCCTTCCTCTCAGGTGAATTCGAAGGGGCCTACTACTCAAATCCCACTTGCCAGGGTTTCTTCGCAGAGATGTGAAACTGGTTCTTACCGGTAAAACTGACAGCAGCTCTACGGCGTGACCTCCCACACCGTGCCAGTGTTCAGGTCTTGGCCGGCGGCCGTGCCGTAAATATTCCCGGCGGCGTCAAGCACTGGTCCTCCGCAAGGAGCCGTACTGTTATCCGTGTAAGGATCGAAGTCGTGCATGGAAGTGTAGACCCAGCTGCCATTGGAAGGCGCGAGTTTGAAAACGTTGCCGGCTTCATAAAAGCCGTCGCCCCCGGTCGTCCCATAGAGCGCGCCGGAGCTATCCATGGTCAGGCTGGAAACGGGGCCAGTACCATTTCCAAAGCTACAGACGTCGATGTAGCCGCTGGTGAAGGTATACAGCAGCGTGTAGCCCCATCCACCCGCGGAGGGCGACAGTTCGAAGACAACGCCATGACTTGAGGGGTCGATGGTGGTCATGGGACTAGCGCCGTAAAGATTGCCTGCCTGATCGAGGATCACGCCTCCCCAAACCCGGCATCCGTCGCCGTTGCCGGTGAAATTGTAGAGCACGCTCTCGTTCCAGCCCGATCCGGACGGTGTAATCTCGAACACGGTGCCGCAACCATAGGTGCCGCCAGATTCCGTTGTGCCGTAGAGATTGCCCGCGCTATCAAAGATCATGGTGCCGCGCGGCCCGGCGCCGTCAGGACCTCGAAAGTTGTGAAGGATAGCCTCTGTCCATTCGCCGCCGCTGGAAGGCGTCAGCTCATAAACCATGCCGTTGCCGGTCGTGCCTCCGGCGTAGGTCGTGCCATAGAGATTCCCGGCATTGTCGAAGACGGGGTTACCGAAAGGATTAATGCCGTCGCTGCCGCCATGGTGAAAGCTGTAGAGAATAGTCTCGGTCCAGGGTGTAATGGCCGACACCTGCCTGGTAGCCGAGGGCCGCAGCTGAAACACTGTTCCCCCATCATCCGCGCCTCCATTCACCGTGGTTCCATAGACGACACCGGTCGAATCGCGGATGACTCCGCCGAAGGGATTGGCTCCGTCACCCCCGCCGGCAAAGTCATAGAGCGGGCTCAAGACCTACTGGGAGTTTTTCCTGGTCATCTTGAATACTGAGCCCGGGCCTGCGCCATTCGTATAGGCGGTTGTGCCGTAGAGATTGCCGCTGGCGTCGATGGTCAGGCCAGCATACGGGCCGTTTGCACCGTCTCCGTCGGTAAAGGTGTGCAGTAGTGTGAAGGTCTGCGCCTGCGCCGCGGGGACGACGAGCCCGAGCACGAGGATTCCAATCGCCGATGCCGTAATGGCAATCAAGAAATTAACTGCTCTTGCTGATCTGCGAGTCTGACTACTGATCTTCATGACAAGACTCCTTAGCATCTGATAGCAATTGCCAATTCACCGAAGGGCGCCGTTCTAGCCTTTTGGCCCGCGACTTCAATTCCAGAGCCGCCGGCGTACTACACCAGCCAGACCGAGGACGCCAGTGCCGAACAGCATGATGCTGCCGGGCTCAGGAACTGTGCCGGTGGTCGTCGTGCTGGTGCTCGTGGTGCTGGACTGGGTGCCAAGGACGGTGAATGATTCCGAGGGGATCGTGCCCACCTCGCTCTCCGAAGCGCTCGAAGGGCAACCCGGCGAGTTGCAGCCTACGCCGGAATTCTCGTCCCAGTAAACCGGGTCTCCGCTGGGGACGCTGGCGTTCTGCAGGTTCAGCCAATAGGTGCCGCTGTTAAGAGTCGGGCCGGAGAAACTGCCGTTCTCCTGGCAAATCTCGAAGCCGAACTGGTTACTTTGGCAGCCGGACGCGGTGAAGTTCACCGTCTGATCAAAGTAGCTGGTGCCTCCATTTTCGCCCGAGGTGATGGACAGTTCGGCCGACGTCAGCGTGTCGCCCGGAAACAGAAACGCGCCAAAGCTGGCGCCAGTGATGGCGGTTCCGCTGTTGGCTACGTTGAAGGTGTCGCTGACAATAAACCCGAAGTTAATGGTCCAGGCGTCAGTGTTGCCGTTAATCGGGCCATTGCTGTAGACAGTTTGCGCCGCGGCCGGAGCTGCGGCCAAAGTCAGGCACAGTGCGAGAAGCGATAGCGAAGCAATGCGCAATTTCATGGTAAGTCTTCCTCTCAAGTGAAATTCGAAGCAACCCACTGCACAAATCCGCTTAGTGGGGTTTCTCATAAGTGTGAGATCCGCTCGTGCTGGCAACCTATAAACCAAAGGTGCATCCTCCACTCGGTTACCGACATAGAGTACGCCTCGTCCCCTCGGTAAGCAAGTGGAAAAATATGGTTGGAAAAATATGGTTGGTTGATTTTCTCGGGAAAAGAAACTGCAGATAGTGAGCGGACTCGTTACTCGCGGTGCAAGACCCTGACTGGGTCGATGGTCATTGCTTTTCGTAACGGAATCCAGCAAGCCGCCAAGGCCACAGCAATCAGCAGTGAGGCGCTGCCGGCAATCGTCCACGGGTCGGCCGCGCTGACGTGAAACAACAGAATGCCCAGCGATCGTCTTAAAGCGAGACACGCGAGAATGCCCAGCCCTGCGCCTCCCACAATCACCGGCAGCAGCTGCGCCAGGACCAGGCGCAGGATATCGCGACGTTTGGCTCCCAAGGCCAGGCGCACGCCAATTTCCCTGGTGCGCGCGGTGACCATGTAGGCGATCACGCCGTAGACACCCGGCATCGCGAGTAAAAGCGCGAGTGCCGCGAAAACGCTCAGCAGGACGACCAGCAGCCGGCGGGTAGCGACGTTATCCTCCATGAGATCCGATAGGGTTCGCACGTCGTAGAGCGGCAGATCGGGATCCAGGGAGTGAATTACTTGTATTACCTCCGGCAAGGGTGATGCGCGCCCTTGTTGCGATTGGATAATCAGGCGCCCATGACCGTCCGGGAATTGCGAATACGGAAAGAAGATCTCAACCAATTGGTGAGGGGCGGCTCCATCGGTAGTTAGGTGATGAACTACGCCGGCTACCCTCCACCATGTGGGTGTTACCGGTACCTCGGTAGCAATGCGCTTGCCGATGGCATTTTCTCCCGGCCAGTATTGCTCCGCCAGGGCATCATCGATGATGCAAACCCGCGGGGCCTCGGCGTCGTCTTTCCACTGAAAGAAACGGCCTGCGAACAGCTTCACGCCCAGCGCCTCGAGAGTACCCGGAGTCAGGCTCGAGAATTCGGCGTAGGTCTCTCGACCCTGCTGCGGCTGAGGCCGTCCTTCTACACGAAAAGTACCCTGTGATCCGCCGATGAGCTGCGGGGTCTCGAATCCAGCGGCTGTCACTCCGGGCAGTGGGGCGATCTTTTGCATCAGGCGTCGCATGAACGAATCAACTTCCGCGTGGGTTTTGTACTTCGTTCCCGGAAGATTCAGTACGCCGGTCAGCACGCCATTGGTCTGCATGCCGGAGTCGGTTTGCAGTACAAGGAAAAGGCTCTTGATGGTCAGTCCCGCGCCCACCAACAAAACCAACGCCATGGCCAGTTCGGCGGTAGCCAGCATGCTGCGAAGACAAGTGGGCAGGAATCCGCTACGGGGCGCTCCGCCAGTTTCCTGAAACGCCTCGGTGGGATTGCGGCGATAGATTGCAAGCGCCGGCACAACTCCAAAGACAATGCCGATCGCAAGCGATACGGCGAAGGTAAAGATCAGCACAGAGCGGTCGATGGAGATGTCCTCGATGCGGGGCACGATCGCGATGGCCCGACGGGCGAGCACCGGGGTCACGCAATACGCCGCTAGCAGACCCAACGCTCCACCGGCCAGCGCGAGCAGCGTGCTCTCACATAACAGCTGTCCCACCAGACGCGCTGTTCCGGCCCCCAGAGCACTGCGAATCGCAATTTCCCGACGCCGCACGATCGCACGCGAGATCAGGAGGCTGGCAACATTAGCGCAGGCAATGAGGAGCACGAGAGCCACCGCTCCCATCAGCATGGCCAGCGGCCGGCTCACCTCACCGACTACTTTCTGCAACAACGGCTGCACGACGGCGCCTTGGCCCGCGTTGGTCTGCGGGTGGCGCTGCGCCAATCGCTGCGAAATGCTCAGCATGTCGGCGCGCGCCTGTTCCAGCGTGATGCCCGGCTTCAGGCGGGCATAAGCATAGACCCCCAGATGATGGGTGCGATGGGCCTCACCGCCGATAGCATTCTCCAACCGCCCCAATGAAGTGAAGGCATCGATCTGCCGCCAGTACAGCGGAAGGAGATCATTGCGAATGACGCCGGTAACCGTGTACCAGGTGCCGTCGAGTCGCAGTTGCTTGCCGAGCACATTGGGATCCCTGCCGAATTGGCGTGCCCAGAGCGTGTCACTCAGCAGCACGACGGGCGCAGTGTCAGGCTTGTCTTCTTCGGGGGTGAAAGCATGCCCGAGAACCGGCTCGACTCCCAAGGTCGGAAAGAGTCCTGATGTCACCTGGCCAAGTACAAGGCGCTGCGGCTCGCTACCCTGGCCGGCAAGCGTGGCACTCACTCGGCGGTAGCCTCCCATGTTCTCGAATACCGTGTTCATCGACTGCCAATCCGCAAAGTTCGCCAGCGAGAGGAACATGACAGGAATATCCGGCGCCGATTCAGACAAGAACACCAGGCGTTCGGGTTGAGCGTACGGAAGTGGCCGCAGTAGTACGGTGTTGATGACGGAGAAGATCGCGGTGTTAGCGCCGATTCCCAGGGCAAGCGTCAGCATCGCAACGGCGGTGAAGGCGGGAGCCTTGCGCAATGTCCGCAAGCCGAAATGAAGATCTTCGATGAGGTTCTGAACCCAGAGTACTCTGCGGGCGTCACGGCAATTCTGCTTTGCCAGTTCCAGGTTGCCGAAGTCGCGCAGCGCAGCGTAGTGCGCGTCTTCGGCGCTCAAGCCGAGCTCAATGTATCCCTGGGTCTGCTCCTCCAGGTGGGATCGCAGCTCCTCGTCCAGGTCCTGATCGAGTTGCCGGCGGCGAAACAAAGCACGCAGGCGCAGCGGGGCGGTATACAACCAGCGTTCCGGCGGAATGGACTTACCCTTGAGCACTGCGGGCGCTCATGCCTCTTTAAGCTTTACCACTCGCGAGATGGCTCCAGAGAGGCGACCCCAGTTCGCCGTCTCGCGTTCGAGCTGCCGGCGGCCCAAGCGAGTGAGGGAATAATACTTCGCGCGGCGATTATTCTCGCTGCTCTTCCACTCAGCCTCGATCAGGCCCGCTTCCTGCAACTTATGCAACGCGGGATATAAAGATCCGTCGCTCACTTGCAGAACGTCGCCGGAAACTTGCTTCAAACGACGGCTGATTGCGAATCCATTCAGTGGCTCCAGGGCCACGATCTTTAACAGAAGCAGATCGAGTGTGCCCTGCACCAAGTCTTCGGGTTTGCTCAAAGCGCTCTCCTCGGTTACCTCGATAAGGTATACCTTTCTCCCATTCAAATCAAAGGAACGTTGGCCCCCCGTCTCTCGGACGCAATGCGGTAGAGGTGCCGCCGAAAGTAGCCAGCGCTGGATACGCAAAGTGCAGTGGCAATCGTGGAGACTAAGTTCAATATGGAACTGTGATGGGCTGACTCCCGGAGAGTCTTGTTCTGGGAGGTTTGCCCCTGACAATCACGAGCGGCAGCAAATGCAGAAGTTCGCTGCGTTTTCAGGACCGAGAAATTCCCCTGTAGGAGGTGATGCTTTATGGCCCACATCCCATCCCTGCCGGTTCTCCAGCTGCAAGCTGGTGGTAGTATCGGTTCCATTCCCGGAAAAGCAACTTGCCAGTTATGCGGAAAACGGTTCAGCCAAGTGCGAGCGGTGCTAATATTCGGCTTCTATCCAATATCGTCCAACCCGGGCCGATAACGAAGTAAGCATAGCCTGCTGCAAGCGATGCTGGCTTGCCAACCTAGGGAGTAAGAGTGTCTCTCACAGTCCAATTGCGACCGAGCCCAAAGAAGACTCTTCTTGAGGAGGCCAAGCCAACTGCACAGAATCTGCCGTTGGGGAGATCTGGCTTGGCGAAAATCGCCTGCATGGTTTTCCTCTTGTGTGCGGCGATTGTCTCGCCTGCGCAAACCCTCAGCACTCTGGTAAGTTTCAACGGCACTAACGGCTCCTATCTTTGGGGACCTGTTATCCAAGGCACCGATGGGAACTTCTACGGAACAACCGAGTTGGGCGGAGCGAACAACAGCAGCCCATGTGGTTACGCTGGCTGTGGCACGGTCTTCGCAGTCACTCCCAGTGGCACGCTGACCACGCTACACAACTTCAACGGCGCTGACGGCGATGATCCCCAATCCGGACTGTTGCAGGCCAGCAACGGAGACTTTTACGGTGCAACCAACGACGGCGGTCCTGCCAATGTTGGTACGATTTTCAAAATCACTGCTGAGGGCACACTGACTACCCTGCATGACTTCTCCGGACCCGATGGCCAGACGCCGTGGGGCCAGCTCATCCAAGCCAGCGATGGCAACTTGTATGGAGCAACTTTCGGCGGCGGAATCACCGAATACTGTCCTTACTACAATGGTAATGGCTGTGGCACGGTCTATAAGCTCACTCCCGCTGGTACACTTTCCACCCTGTATAAGTTTTGTTCGCAACCGAATTGCACTGATGGCTACTGGCTCGGGGCTGGTCTCGTCGAGGGTAGGGACGGCAATTTCTATGGGACCACCGTTGCTGGCGGGAACACCAGCGGTGGAGGATTCTGCAGTACCGGCGGTTGTGGGACGGTCTTCAAGCTTACCGCCAAAGGTGTGCTCACCACGTTGTACCGCTTCAGCGGTAATGACGGTTATCAGCCGGAATCGGCACTGGTGCAAGGTCGGGACGGCAATTTCTATGGAACGGCGAGCGACGGCGGTGCGGGCGGTGGCGGCACAATCTTTAAGATTAGCTCAAGCGGCTCCTTCACCTTGCTTTACCAGTTCTGCTTGGCTGGGCCTCCTTGTCCTGACGGCGCACGACCCGAAGACGGGCTCATTCAGGGTAGCGACGGGAACTTCTACGGGACAACCCAGTTTGGCGGGAATAGCTTAACCTGCATCCTTCTTCTTAGCAGCGGATGCGGCACCATTTTCAAGATTACCCCGGCAGGGACGCTGACCACATTGGTCAGTTTTGACTTAGCTGATGGGACGAACCCATATGGCGGAGTTATACAAACAGCCGACGGGAATCTCTATGGGACCACGCTCGCGGGCGGCGGTAGCAACAACTGCGGTCCCTATGGCTGTGGCGTGGTCTTCGAACTTGAACTGGAATCCACAACGCTTGTGGTCTCGACCCTCGGCAGCGGAACCATTTCGAGCACCGACGGCTTCATCAACTGCCCGGGGGTTTGTA
>Ga0181526_10002417_pt1 | contig 16344 bp, 13 predicted proteins | sample PEATcosm2014_Bin_35_FD_119750 | JGI IMG/M metagenome (GOLD analysis project Ga0181526, IMG submission 119750) | Peatland microbial communities from MTU Mesocosm Facility, Houghton, MI, USA - PEATcosm2014_Bin06_30_metaG | ecosystem: Environmental > Terrestrial > Soil > Wetlands > Peat | place...
CATCTCAGCGCTCCGCGATGGGCACGAACGGCCTCGGGGCGGGTCCGGTGTAGTTGGCGCTCGGGCGTATGATCTTCCCGTCGAGCCGCTGCTCGATAACGTGCGCCGTCCATCCCGCCGTCCGGGCGACCGCGAAGACGGGAGTGAACATCGGCGTCGGGATCCCGAGCATCCGGAAGGCGGGGGCGCTGTACCAGTCCAGGTTGGGGAACATCCTCTTCATGTCCCGCATGACGTCCTCGATGCGCTCGCAGACGGCGAAGAGCCCCGGGGCCCCGCCGTCGGCGCACAGGACCCTGGCGATCTCCTTGATGATGGCGTTTCGCGGGTCGGAGATCGTGTATACCGGGTGCCCGAACCCGATGATGATCTCCCCCGCCGACACTCGCGCGCGGATGTCGGCCTCGGCGGCGTCGGCGGTCCGGTACCTGAGGGCGATCTCGATCGCGACCTCGTTCGCCCCGCCGTGCTTCGGGCCGCGCAGGGCGCCGATCGCGCCGCAGACCGCGGAATGCAGGTCCGAGCCCGTCCCCGCGATGACCCGGGCCGCGAACGTCGACGCGTTGAATTCATGCTCGGCGTAGAGTATGAGCGCGCGGTCGAGAGCGCGGATGTGCGCGGCGGGCGCCGTCCTCCCATGCAGGAGCCTGAGGAAATGGCCCGCCAGGGAGGGCTCGTCCGTGTCGGTCTCTATCCGGCGCCCCTCGGTGGAAAAATGGTGCCAGTAGAGGAGCATCGAGGCGGACGAGACGAGGAGGCGGTCCCCGAGGATCCTCGCGCCGGCGGCGCCGCGGGCGGGCCCCTCCGGCTCCAGCGCGCCCAGGACCGAGCAGCCCGTCCGCAGGACGTCCATCGGGTGCGACGCCGCGGGAATCAGCTCAAGGGCGTCGCACACCTCCGCAGGCAGCCTTCGGTACGCGGACAGGCGCCGCTCGTAGTCGTCGAGCTCGGACCGGGTCGGAAGCCCGCCGTGGATCAGCAGGTGGGCGGTCTCCTCGTAGGTGCCCCTCTGCGCAAGGTCAGCTATGGAATAGCCGCGGTAATGGAGGTCGTTGCCCGACTGGCCGACCGTGCAGATGGCCGTGTTGCCGGCCGCGACCCCGGAGAGCGCGACGGATTTCTTGCTCATCGGAGGGCCCCCTTCCGGCCCCCGCCCGGCGCGCGGCCACGGCCGCGCGCAAATTCCTCGTAGCGCAGGACGTCGTAGAGCTGCGCGCGCGTCTGCATCGCGCCGACCACGGACCTCTGCGTGCCTTCCCTGCGGATCGCCCCGTACACCCCCTCCGCGGCCCGGCTCATCGCCCGGAACGCGCCCAGCGGGTAGAGGGCGATCGCAACCCCGGCGGCCCTGAGCTCACCAAGCGTGAAAAGCGGCGTCTTGCCGAATTCCGTTAGGTTCGCGAGCACGGGAACCCGACCGAGCGCCCTCGTGAAGGCCCGGTACTCGGCCAGGGTCGTCAGCGCCTCGGCAAAGATCATGTCGGCCCCGGCTGCGACGTAGGCCTGGGACCTTGCTATCGCCCTCTCCAGGCCCTCCACCGAATGCGCGTCGGTGCGGGCCATCACGACAAACTGGGGGTCGGTGCGCGCGCCTGCCGCCGCCCTGATCCGAGCGCACATGGCCGCGGCGCTTACAAGCCGCTTGCCCGGGAGGTGCCCGCACCGCTTGGCGCCGACCTGGTCCTCAAGGTGGCAGCCCGCCGCGCCCGCCCGCGTCATCTCCCTCACCGTCCGGGCGATCATCGCGGCCCCGCCCCATCCGGTGTCGGCGTCGACAAGGAGGGGAAGGCCGCACGCGCGCGTGATCCGCCGGATGTCCTCGCAGACATCGGCGAGGCTCGTCAGCCCGATGTCCGGTATCCCGTGGGATGCGTTGGCAACCCCGGCCCCGGAAAGGTAGAGCGCCCTGAATCCCGCCCGCTCGGCGAGCAGGGAGCAGTAGGCGTTGACCGTCCCGACCACCTGGAGCGGCCGCTCGGCTCTGAGCGCGGCGCGCAAACGCGCGCCTGGGGATCTTGGGGACGGCATGGTGGTCGGGGGCCTGCTGCCCCGTTCCCTAGCACTTTGGGGCCGCCCCCACGATCATTTCGTAATGACTTCCGAGTCAAACGGCTTCACGGCGCAGGGCATCCTCGACGTGCCAAACAGCCCGTCCAGGGCGCCAACGACAAGCGGCAGCCCCATCGCCATCCGGGCAAGGCGCTGCTTGCCCGGCGTCCTCAGGGTCTTGAGCACCTTGAACCGCACCACCCCGTCGTAGCGGAAGCGCACGGGCCGCAGGCCGTGCCTCGCATAGACGCCCTCCAGGGTGCGCGGCGTGAAGTAGCCGACGTGAATCTCGGGAATGACGTAGGCGTACCTGAGCCCCTTGACCCTGGGAACGATGCCCGAGAGGTTGCCCGTCGTGAGGAGGAGCAGCCCTCCCGGCTTGAGCAGCCTCGCGGCGAGCGCGAAGACCGGGTCCGGGAACTCGAGGTGCTCGACGACCTCGATCATGCTGATGACATCGTAGCTGCCGCCGGCCATGGATTCCAGCTGGTCGAGGCTGAGTATCCTCATTCCGTCCGCCACCCGCAGCCTTTCCGCGTACGTGCCCACATCGTGCCCGGTGACCCGGATCGGCCAGCGCCGGCCGCCGGAGCCGGCCGCCCCCTTGTCGGCGAGGTACCTGAGCAACCCCCCGGCGCCGCAGCCGAAGTCGAGCCATTCGACCGCACCCTCGGGGATGTTCTTCTCGATAAACCCGGAGGCGATGCGCCAGAGGTCGTCGAATTCAATCATCCGGTCCGTCGACCGGTAGTCCCGGTGCTCGGACTCGTAGTCGACGTAGGGATCGGCGCCCCGCCCCTCGTAGTAGGCACTGTCGTAGACGGCGTAGCCGGGAAACGGCTCGACGAACATGTAGCCGCAGGCCGGGCAGCGCCAGAAGTCAAAGTCCCTCACGAGGAACCTGCCGCGCTTCTTCCCGACATGGGCCACCCCGCCCGAGCCGCAGCAGCGGCAGGCTACGGATCCGCGGGCTCCGGCCACGGGCTCAGTAGTCATCCATCACCACGAACATGATCCAGGCGGCCCAGGACGTGAGCAGGGTGACCGCGGAGAGCCCAAAGATAAAGGAAACCGGATTCAGCGACCAGTGCATGAAGAGGATGATCGCGGCGTCCACCGTCCCGACGCCCACCAGGAAATCCCGGGTCCTCCTTGAAAACTTCTTCTTGCGGTGCTTGACGCGGCCCCAGCCGGACTCCTCCTCGGCAATCCGGTTCTCGAGCAGGATGTCGGGGACGGCGATTGCCTCCTCGTCGCCGGCGCGGGCCGGCTGGTTCACGGCGACGATCTCCTTCGGCTTGAAGACGGGCGACAGGGGCGGGGCGCTTCCGCCGGCGGGCTCGGGATCCGGGAAGGGTCCCCTGGTGCCCCTGGCCGCCCGCTCCTCCGCCAGCTGGTTCTGCCTGTGGATCAGCTGGACGCTGATCTCCATCCCGTCGCCGGGGCGGGACACCCGGTCGGTCGGGGTGACCTCCCTGGGCTTGAGCACAAGGTGCTTTGTGGAGGGCTTTTCGTCTTCCATGGGCTGGCGAAATGAAAAAGATCATTTCCTGGCCGAAAGGGCAACCGGTCCTTCAGCGGAACCGCGCCGCCAGGAGCCAGCCTATTGCGAACCGGGTGAGCTGCCCCGACGGCCCGCTCAGGTTGAACTCCAGCGCGTGCGTGGCCCAGGGCAGGGAGAGCAGGAGGTTCGGGACACCGGCGCTCGTGAGCCTGGCCGCAAGCCGTTCGCTCTGCCTGTGCCATACGAGCGTGTCGATCGTCCCGTGGACCTGCAGCGTCGGCGGGGCCGATGGCCCCACCAGGAGGATCCCGCTCGCGCTGTCATAGGCGGCGCCCGCCTCCTCGGGCGTCCCGCCGAGGTACTTCCTGAGGAGCGACGGCGACCGGATCACGTCGTCCTCGCGGCTGAAGGCATAGGCGAAGCGCATGTCCGCCGGCGCGTAAAGCGCGATGACGGCGCGCACCGCCGGGTCGCGCAGGGCGTACGCGCTTGCCTCGGCAATCTGCCCCCCGGCGGAGCGGCCCAGGATGGCGAGCCTCGACGGATCGACGCCCCACTGCGCGGCGTGCGCCTTGACGAACGCGATCGCCGCCGCGACGTCGTCGCGCTGCGCCGGCCAAACCGAGCCCGGGGCGAGCCTATAGGAGATCGCGGCGACGGCGTAGCCGCCGCGCGCCAGCCAGTCGTTGAGCTGGGGGATCTGGCCGCGGTCGCCGTCGTCCCAACCGCCCCCGTGGATGACGATGACGCACGGCGCGGGCGTCCGGCCGATCGCCGGGTAGAAGTCGAGCTGCAGGGCGCCGGAGTAGGCCCAGGTGCTCCTTGGCGCCGATTTGGGCGGCCCGCGAAAGAGCCCCGCGAACTCAAATGCCCGCCCCGGAATTCCGGCCCGGCCGAACTGCCGCTCCAGCTGCCCGGGAAGGCGCCGCCCGATGAACCAAGCCTGCACGCACGGCTGGAAGAGAAGCGCGAACCCGGCCATCCCGGACGCGAACGCGGCGACAGCCGGCGCCCCGCGGCAGCCCGGCAGGAAAAGGGCGAGCAGTCCCGCGGCGAGCGGGATGACCGCGATCATGTATCCGTACTGCCCCACGAGCACCGCAAGCCGCCAGTCCACCCATTCGGGAGCCCGGAACACCGTCAGGAAGCCCAGCGCCGCGGCGGCCGCCCCGACGGAAAAGAGGATCCAGCCTGTCATCCCGGCACGGAGGTCTCCGCGGGCTTCATCTCAGGGACGCCGCGCGCACCGTGCGAGCGGTGCAAGCGAGTCGAAAACGAGGGGCTCATCGGGAAAGAGCGGCTGCGCGAGCTCGACGCCGGCCCTGAGGCCGTGGACGCGCGCGCCCTCCAGCTGATACTCGGCCAGGTCGCGCGACCGCCGCTGCGACCCGTGGGCCTGCATCGCCGAGTTCCAGGTCGCGACGGTCCTCGGCTCGGAGATGTCCATGAGCACCGGCAGCACCCCGGCGGGCTCGGCCTCGGGGGAGACCGCATAGAAGAAAAGCGGCCCGATCGGCCGGGCCGCCCCCGAACGGCGCCCTGCGGCGCCCCCTCCCCGCGCGAGCCTCGCCGCCTCGCGCACGAGGCGCCCGATGCGCGGGTGGTCCGGGTGCTGGTTCTCGACGAGGCTCGGGGCGAACATGGCGCCGGGGCGCACCCGGCGGATGACGGCCGCCAGCCTGGCGGCCTGGGCGGTGGCCTCGGCGCCGGAGTCGCCCCCCAACAGGACGAATTCCAGCGTCACCCCCAGGATCGCCGCCGAGGCCTTGGCCTCGGCGGTGCGCTCCACCGGCGTTCCGTGGGCCCCGGACTCGCTGCGCGCGCACACGACAAAATGCGCCCGGCCCCCCGACTGGAGCTCGCGGACGATGATCCCACCGCAGCCGAACTCGATGTCGCTCGGGTGGGCGCCAAACGCCAGGAGAGGCGCCGAGCCGAACGGGGACTTCGCTTGGGGCTTCATTGTTGCCGGGGTGAGGTACCGCCATTGAACCCGGCCGCCGGGCAGATGCAACGCGCCAGCGTCGAAACGTGCCCATGGCCCCGGGAATTGGATTGTGCAGGGTCAATGCGTGGCTAGATCAGGGGCAGCGGCGGGGATCCTCGCAGGATGCCGGGCGCCCCTCCCGCCGCCCCGCCCGGGCAGGGCAAACCCCCAAATCATGAAACAGACCGATGTCGTCGAGTTGCCGTCATTCAAGTGGGACCAGGTCCCTGAGGCGCGCGTCCAGGGCGAGCTGACCGATGCCCTTGAGTCGGGCTCGGTGATCTCCCTCCCCGGAATGGTGTTTCCCATGTCGGAACCCGAGCGGCGGATGCTCGACCCGCGCATCCTCGCGAAGGCGAAGAACGTGAGCTATTCGCCTGCCACCGGGGCCCTTGGGGGAACGAGCTGCACGGGCGCCGAGGCCCAGATGCTCAAGGAGATGATGTCCCGCTATGCGCGGATGTCGCACGAGCTGCTGGTCCACCTGTTTCCGGCCTACAGGGAGAAGGTGAAGGTCAGGCGGACGAGCCTGCGCCCCGCGGAGGTGGCCGGGCGCCACAGCTCCTGGCGCAAGGATGACACGCTCCTGCATGTCGACGCGTTCCCGTCCCAGCCCACCCACGGGGAGCGGATCATCCGGATCTTCTGCAACGTCAACCCGGCCGGGAGGCCGCGCGTCTGGCGCGTGGGGGAGCCCTTCGAGACCGTGGCGCGGCGTTTTCTCCCGGGGATCGGGCGGCCCTTCCCGGGAAGCGCCCTGCTCATGCGCGCGGTCGGCCTGACCAAGACCGTCCGCTCCGAGTACGACCACATCATGCTTCACCTGCACGATGCGATGAAGTCCGACCCGGAATACCAGAAGTCGGTCGGCCAGACGCCGGTTCCCTTCCAGGCGGGCACGACATGGATCGTCTACTCCGACTCGGTCTCCCACGCGGCGCTCTCCGGCCAGCACCAGTTCGAGCAGACGTTCTACCTGCCGCTCGCGGGCATGAAGGACCTGGGCAAGTCGCCCCTGAGGATCCTCGAGCGCCTGCGCGGCCGGGCGCTGGCCTGAATCGCGCCCGGGGCTTGTTTCGCTCGTAAAGGGGGCCAAGGCCCTCCCTCATTGCGAGCAAATGCCCGAAGGCCCCGAAACCGTCCGCCGGCGCAGCTTCTGGCAGCGCTGGCTCGTCGACCCGATCGTCAGGCAGCTCACCCAGGGGGTCACGCCGCGCAAGATCGCGCTCTCGCTCGCGATCGGGAGCGCGCTGGCGCTCTTCCCGATCCTGGGCACGACGACCACGCTCTGCTTCCTGGCCGGGATACTCCTCGGCCTGAACCAGCCGATCATCCAGGGTGTGAACGCGCTGTGCACGTTCGTCTATTTCCCCCTGATCGTCGTCTTCGTGCGGTTCGGGGACACCCTGACCGGGGCCCCGCCCTCGAGGCTGAACATACCGCTGATGATCTCCCTATTCACCCACCATCCCGGTGATTTCTTCCGGGAGTTCGGCGTCACCGCGCTTCATGCGATCCTGGGCTGGGTCGTCGTAGCCCCCCTGTGGGTTGCCATGATCTATTTCCTCGCGCTGCCTCCCCTGCGCGCCGCGGCCCAGAGGATATCCAGCCGGACGGACGGCGCCCTTTCCTAGGGCACAAGCCGCACGAGGTAGACCGAGGTCGCGAGGTTTGCGACCGCCAGGACGCCCAGGAGCGCCGACGGTCGCGGGTCGACGGCCGCAATGGCGATGGCCCCGAGGGCGCCGGCGACGATGAATGCGGCGTTCATGATGTTGTTGGCCGAGATGACCCTGCCCCTCTTGTCCACCGGGCTGCGATGCTGCATGATTGCGTAAAGGGGCACCGAGTAGACCCCGCCCGCCATGCCTATCCCGGATGTGATGACGACCAGGCATGCGCCGAGATGCCGGCCCGCGAAGGCGTCGGCGAGGACCCACAAGAGGAGGAAGCCGCTCATCGCGATGCCCGCCGGCGGGACGTGGTTCGCGCGGATCCTCCCGCCGCTCAGGAAGAGCCCAAGGAAGGAGCCGGCGCCGATGCCGATGGCGAACATGAGCAGGAAGTTCGTGACGCCCCGCGCGTCCCCATGGAGCGAGTTCTTGACGTAGGTCGGCAGAAACGAGAGCAGCACCGCGCCCAGGCACCAGAACCAAGAGATCCCGAGGACGGTCTGCCAAAGCGTGGGAATCCGCCTTATGGTGCCGACGACCTCAACCGAGCTGCGCCAGAGGGTCCGGGGATCCCAGGGCGAGAGTGCCGGCGCCGCCGCGGCGGGCGCCCTCGGCATGAAATAGGTCGAGACACACCCGACCAGACCGAGGACAATGAGCAGGACCCCCACCTCGTCCCGGCCGGCGGCCCCGAATGCCGCGCGGGTCCCCACGAGAGTCCCCGTAACGATTGCGATGAAGGAACCCGCCTCGAACCACGCGTTTCCGCCGACCAGCTCGTTTACCTTCAGGTAGACGGGGAGCAACCCGTATTTCAGCGGCCCGAACAGGGCCGATATGAGCCCAAGGCAGACGATGATGGCCCACATTCCGTAGAAGCTGTCGGCGTGGAGGGCGGCCGCGGCGGCCAGCATGACGAACGCCTCGAAGGTCTTCAGCGCGCGCACGAAGGTGTGCCGGGGCCAGATGTCCGAGACATATCCCGCCCAGCCGGAGACCAGGACAAACGGCAGGATGAAGAGCCCGCCGATCATGAAGACCGTCCGGGTCGGGTCCCAGCCGTTGGCGCTCGCGAGCCCGAAAGTGCTCAGCAGCACGAACGCGTTCTTGAACACGTTGTCGCAGAAGGCGCCTATCAGCTGCGTGATGAAGAGCGGCAGGAACCGTCTTGAAGCCAGCATGATGGTTTTGGTTTTGCGATGGGCCGGGCCCCGGCGCGCACAAGGGGGCAAATCCGTCCGGGCAAAGTCAAACCCTGAGGCCCGCACCAATCCCGGCGCCACTCGTTTGACCCCGCCGGGGTCCGCAACCATAGCCTTGCCGGCTCGTCAGGCACCCGGGCATCCTATACCCCACCCCCGCCCCATCATGATCTGCGCCCGCGCACTGCCCTGCATCCTTCTCCTCGCCATGCTCGGCCTCCCGGCCGAGGGCGCCCCCACCGCCCCGGTTCCGCCTGTCGCGATCAGGCCCCCGCGCTCCACTCTCAACCTGGAGACGACGATCCAGAGGCCCCTGCGCTACAGGCCCGACGGGACGGATTTCGTGATTGAGAACGGCCCGGAATTCTTCAACCGCCCCCTCTACTCCAACACCGCGTTCCGCGTCGACGGCGGGGACAAGCCGGAATTCTCGCTTTTCCTGCCGGGGCGCGGCGGCAACCTGCGGCTGGGCGTGCGCACGGCGGCCGGAGCCTTCTGGCTGAGCGACGCCTCACGCGTCGTGACGCGGTACCGGCCGGGATCCCTTCTATATGAGATTACGGACCCGCGCCTCGGGGGCGCCGTCCTCAGGGTGGCGGCGCTGGTGCTGGAGCAGTATCCGGGCTTCATCGTGCGCGCGGAGCTCTCGGGCGGGCCCGCCGCGGAAATCATCTGGGCCTACGGGGGCGCCAACGGCGACCGCGGCAGCCGGGACGGCGACATCGGGTGCGAACGGGTGCCCGTCAGCCGCTTCTTCCAGCTGCACCCCGAATACTGCAAGGGCAACGTGTTCACGATCGGCGGCGACGGCTTCACCCTTGTGAGCCCCGCGGGAGAGGTCCAGGGAGTCGCCTCGGCGGGCACCCGGTTCGCGGCGGCCGACGTGACGCTCTGGGACTCGCCCGCGGCGCTTCTAGCCTCCGGGGGCGCGCCGGCCGCCGGGCAGGTCCTCACGGGGGAGGCGGCGCTCGCGCCCGGTGGCGCCCCGTTCCTGCTCGCCCTGCGCCGGATCCAGCGCCCGGGCGAAACCGTCAAGGTCCTCAAGATCTACCAGGAGGTCGAGGCCGGGGAGCGCACGGAGGATTTCGCCGCGGCGGCGAAGCCGCCCGACCCGACCCCGTCGGGCCTGGCGCAGCTCTTCGACTCGGCCGAGGCCCACCGGCGGGAGATCGCCGGGGCAATCTCCATCGACACGCCGGACCCGTTCGTCAACGCGGCCGCCGCCGCGCTCTGCGTCGAGGCCGACGGGGTATGGGATGAGCCGAGCGGGACCGTCCAGCACGGCGGCGCCGCCTGGCGGGTGCAGCTCCTCGGCTGGCGGGGGCCCTACGCCAACGACGAGATGGGCTGGCACGACCGGGCGCTGCGGCACTTCTCGTTCTGGGCCGGCCGCCAGAACGTCCAGCCGGTCCCCGCCGAGCTGCCGCCGCCCGACGTGGCCACCAACCTTGCGCGGAACGAGGCGGCGCTGCACTCCAACGGCGACATCTCGGACTCGCACTACGACATGAACCTCGTGTACATCGACGAGGTCTTCCGGAACCTGGAGTGGACCGGCAACCTGGCATTCGCCAGGAGGATGTGGCCCGTGATCGAGCGGCACCTGGCGTGGGAGCGGCGCCTCTTCCGCCGGACATTCGGCCCCGACAATCTGCCGCTCTACGAGGCCTACTGCTGCATCTGGGCGAGCGACGACGTGGCGTACGAGGGGGGCGGGGCGACACACTCCTCGGCCTACAACTACTACGAGAACCGGATGGCGGCCCGCCTCGCGCGGATGATCGGCGAGGATCCGGCCCCGTACGACCGCGAGGCCGACCTGATCTGGAAGGCGATGCACCAGGAGCTGTGGCTGGGCGACCGCGGCTGGTTCGGTGAATGGAAGGACCTGCTCGGCCGCCAGGGGGTGCATCCGAGCGCCGCCCTCTGGACGTTCTACCACACGGTGGACTCGGGCGCGGCGACGCCGCTGGAGGCCTGGCAGATGACCCGGTTCATCGACACCCAGATTGCACACATCCCCGTGGAGGGGCCCGGCGAGCCGGCGGACGGCTCATTTGTCCTGCCGACGACCGACTGGATGCCCTATACCTGGTCGACCAACAACGTCGTCATGGCCGAGGTCGAGCACACGGCCCTTGGCTACTGGCAGGCGGAACGCCCGGCCGAGGCCTACCGGATCTTCAAGGGGGGCATCCTCACCAGCATGTATCTCGGGCTGTGCCCGGGCAACGCGGGCATGACGACGACCTACGACATGGCGCGCGGCGAGTGCCAGCGCGACTTTGCCGACGGGGTCGCCATGACGGCCCGGGCACTTGTCGAGGGGCTCTTTGGCATCGTGCCCGACGCGATTGCAGGCGAGCTCCGCGTGCGCCCCGGCTTTCCGAGGGATTGGGACCATGCGCACCTGCAGCATGCCGACCTCACGTTCGACTTCCGGCGCTCCGGCGCGGTCGATTCGTACGCAATCGAGCCCAGGTTCCCGAGGCCGATGGCGCTGCGCCTTGAGATTCCCGCCCAGCGCGACCGGGTGGCCTCGGCCACGGTCAACGGCCGGCCCGCCGAGTGGCGGGTCCTCGAGGACGCCGTTGGAGCGCCCCGGATCGAGGTCGACGCGCCCGCGGCGCCGCTATTCAGGGTCGAGATCACCTGGGAGGGTGACGCCCCGGCGGCGGCCCGGGCCGCGCCCGTCGCGGCCCTCGGCCGCGAATTCCGGGCGGAGCTCAATCCCGCCCGAATCGTGGAGGTCGCCGATCCGCAGGGGGCCCTGAAGGGCCTGGTCAACGCGGGCCATGCGTTCAGGGCCGACGCGGTCGGCTCTCCCGGTTTCAGGACGGTGTTCGCCAGGGTGGAACAGGGGCAGATGCGGTGGTGGGAGCCGGTGACCTTCGAGATCCGCCCCGGATGGGAGATAGAGCCCGCCACGAACCAGGACGCCGCCGGGCTTCGCTTCCGGATTCGAAACAACACGGACGAGCCGGTGGCCACTGACGCCGTCATAGGCGCCGGGGGACGGTCAGTCACCGTCCATGTGGCGGTGCCGTCCGAGGGAACCTCGGATGATATTACCGTGCCGGCGGACGGCCTGATGCCCGGGGCCAACCGGGTGACGGCCGACCTCGGCCCGCTGGGCTCAACCTCGGGGGACATCACCGACTGGCGGCTGCCGGTGCCCCAGGGGGCCCGGCTCGAGTCCGTCGACCTCGGGAGCGTCCTCAACGACCGGGTGACCCAGATCTTCAGGAACGACTACCTCGACCCCCGCTCGCCGTACTGCTCGCTCTCAATGCCGAAGCAGGGAATCGGGACCTGGTGCCGCTTCAATGCGACCGCGAGCGTGGACGACACCGGCCTGCGGGCGGCGGCGGGCGGCGGCGGGCGCCTCGTCCTGCCGGACGGCCTGGCGTTCGCGACGCCCGGCCCCGGCAACGACCGCAACATCGCCTTCACGTCCCAATGGAGGAACTACCCGGTCGAGCAGATCGTGGCGCTTCACGGCAGCGCCAGGCACGTGTACCTCCTGATGGCCGGATCGACAAACTCGATGCAGAGCCGCTTTGACAACGGCGAGGTGATCGTGGCTTACCGCGACGGCACGACCGCGCGGCTCGCGCTGGAGAACCCGACAAACTGGTGGCCCATCGACGAGGACTACTGGCTCGACGACTTCGCGTTCAAGCGGCCGGGCCCGATACCCCCGCGGATTGACCTCCAGACGGGAATGGTCCGGCTGCTCGATCCGGTGGCGTTCGCGGGCAAGGGCAGGCGCGTCGCGGGCGGGGCTGCCACGGTCCTCGACCTGCAGCTGGACCCGGGCAAGGAGCTCCAGTCCCTCACGGTCCGAACGCTGGCAAACGAGGTCGTGATCGGCCTCATGGCCGCGACCCTGGCGCGCTGAGTCACGTCCCCCTTCTCAGCCGGAGGCGGCGCCCCGGCTGGGATCCGGTGGCTGCGGCCTCGCCAGGGCCGGAGAATGATGTGAACCGCGGCGCCATGGGTGCCGCAGGCCAGGACACAGGCTGGGCCCCAACTCGTTCCCATGGGTAGGGATGCGTCAAAGGGCCGCCTGCCGGGCTTCTAAGGTACACATAAAAATTTGTAAATTATTAATTATCAATAATTAAGTAGCCAGCCTACAACACGCCACCTCCGGGCTTCTACCCAGTCGCCCCGGTTGTTTCCGAGCCCATCCGCGGCGAGCTTGATCCACAAGAACGTGATCTCCTCGCCAAAAAAGGCCCTCCGTCTCCTAAGCCCGCTCCTCGCCGCAGTGGCGCTGGTTCTGGCCGGAGGAGGCGCCCAGGCTCAGACGGCAACCAGCATCGCGGGGTTATATGACACCGGGCTCACGGCCGCCGGCGCGCTGGCCGCCGGCGGCACGCAGGCGGCCGACTGGATGGTCAACTACGCCTCGACCAACGGCGGCGCCTCGAACAACGGCTATCTGGGCGCCGGCTACGTGATCAGCCCCTCCTCGATATCCGGGTCGGGCTACACCCAGAACACTAGCACCGCCCAGTGGATAACGGTCCCCGGCGCCGGCCTGAGCGCGAGCGGAAACTCCCAGAACACCGGCGGCGACTACGCCCCGGGCAACGGCAACACGGGCGCCAACGAGGGAATCTACATCTACACCCTGGCCTTCACGATCACCGGCACGGGATCCGCTGGGACCGTCGTGAACGGCGCGCTCAGCCAGATCCAGATCACCCTGACCATGGCTGCGGACGACCAGTATTCGGTCTTCGTCAACCCGGCCGGGAACGGCACCTCGGTCCCCACGGGCACCGCCGCGGCCTCCCAGACCAACGCATGGAGCAACACGACCCAGTTCGCGCTCCAGAACTACGGGACGGGCAGCGCGGACAATTCCGTCTTCAAGATCGGCACCAATTACCTCGTGGTCGTCGTGGACAACACGGACGGCATCACCGGGGCCAGCAGTAGCACGACACTGAACTCGACCGGCCTCCTGGTCTACCAGACGGGCTCGGCCCTGATCAACGGCCATCCGGTACCCGAGGTCGCCACCTGGCTTCCGCTGCTCGGCGTGATCGGCTGCTACGGACTCGTCGTCCTTCGCCGGCGCCAGACGCTCCTCCAACCCGTCGGCGCCTGAACGAGGCCGGCCGTCGCAATCACCCTTCCGCACAAACCCAGGCTCCCAGCCGCCCGCGCGTGAAAAATGAGAACAAAAACAGGCCTTTTTGGGCTCAGTAGATACACTCAGGAAATCTTCTAAAACGCTAATTGTTATATAATAAAGAAGACGGACCACTACGTAGTTCCCTCGGTTGAGAACGGGCCCTCCCGGGACGATCCTAATCCTACAAAAAGGTGAACCGCCCACTCCGCAACGCCCCCCGCTTCCTAAGCCCGATCCTCGCCGCGCTGGCGCTGGTTCTGGCCGGAGGACGCGCCCAGGCGCAGACGGCGTCCAACATCACGGGGCTGTACTACACGGGGCTCAACTCGGGCGGCGGACTTGCCGCGGCCGGCACGCAGGCCGCGGACTGGACGGTTTCGTACGCCTCGATCAACGGCGGCACCTCGGCCGACGCCACCTACGAGGGCGCGGGCTATGTCATCAGTCCGTCCTCAATCTCCGGCTCCGGCTACACCCAGAACACCAGCAGTGCCCAGTGGATCACGGCCCCAGGCGCGGCCCTGAGCGCGAGCGGCAACTCTCCGAACACCGGCGGAGACTTCCTCCCCGGCAACGGCAACACGGGCGCCAACGAGGGCATCTACATCTACACGCTTGCCTTCACGATCACCGGCACGGGCGCTCCGGGCACGATCGTGAACGGCGCGCTCAGCCAGATCCAGATCACGATGACCATGGCGGCGGACGACCAGTATTCGGTCTACGTGAACCCGACCGGGAACGGGACGACGATTCCCACCGGCACCGCGGCGGCCTCCCAGACCAACGCATGGAGCAACACGACCCAGTTCGCCCTCCAGAACTACGGGACGGGCAGCGCGGACAATTCCGTATTCAAGATCGGCACCAATTACCTCGTGGTCGTCGTCGACAACACGAACAGCGTCAACGGGGCCAGCGGGAGCACGGCGCTCAACGCGAGCGGCCTCCTAGTCTACCAGACGGGCTCCGCGCTGATCAACGGACATCCCGTCCCCGAGGTCGCCACCTGGCTCCCGCTGCTCGGCGTGATCGGGTGCTACGGGCTCATGGTCCTACGCCGCCGCCAGGCCCTGCTTCAGCCCGTCGCCGCCTGAGAGCGGCCGCCCGTCGCAAGCGCCGCCTTGCCTCGGGTCCCGCGCTCTGAGAAAAGGGGCCGCCCATGAGTACCCCAGCATCGCGGTGCACCGCCTTTCGCGCGCTGCCGCGGCTAGCCAGGATCAACGCCCTGGGGCTCTGCGCGGCCGCAGCGGCCTTCTCCGCCCTGCTCTGGCCCCTGTGGCTCCATGACGACAACCTGACCCACGGGCTTTTCCTCCCGCTCCTGTCGGGAATCCTTGCCGTGGAGAGCCGGCGGGACCCATGGCCCAGGTTCCTGCGGCCCGGCCCCGGGCCGACCGCGGCATGCGCGCTCCTGTCCGTCGCCGCCCTGGCGAGCCTCGGCCTTGCGATCATCTATGCCGCCGCCATGGGCTGGTCCCATTCGCTGGCGGATTTCATGCTCGCGGCGGCCCTTGTCCTCGCCCTCGCCGCAGCCTGGCTCGCGTTCGCCGACCGGCGGGTGCGGTTCATCCCGCTCAACTGGGCGGCGGCCGTCGCGGCGGTCCTGTGGCTCTTCGCGAGCCCGCCCCCGCCGGGCACCTACGCCCGGCTCGCCCTTTTCCTGCAGGGCCGGGTCACCGACGGGGTCGTGCGCGTCCTGAACGCCGCAGGGATCGCAGCCTTCCAGGACGGCAACGTGATCGAGCTCGCGCGGACGAGCGTCGGGGTCAGCGAGGCCTGCAGCGGGGTGCGGAGCCTCATCTCGTGCACGGTGGCGGGCCTCTTCCTGTCGGCGCTCCTCGTGCGGCGCCCCGGGCACCGGGCCCTCGTCATCGTGCTCTCGCCGGCGATCGGTCTCGCCATGAATTTCCTGCGGTCCCTCCTCCTCACGCTCCTCGCAAACGCGGGGGTCTCCATCGAGGGACGCTGGCACGACCTCACGGGGGCCTCCATTCTTGCGGGGACCACGCTTCTAGTGGCGGCGTTTGCCCTCTGGCTCCATCGCCGCGAGCCGCCGCAAGCGCCCAGTCCCGCCGAGGCGGCGCCCCCCATCCAGGGACGCTCGCCGCTGCAGGCGATGGTCGCCGCCACCCTGCTCCTGGCCGCGGTGGCGGCCGGCATCGACGCGGCCGCCAGCCGGCAGTACAGGGCGGGCCCCGGCCCCGCGCCGGACCTGGCGGCGCTTCTCCCCGGTCCGCCGCCCGGCTGGACCGCGGAGACCACGCCGGACCTGGACCAGTTCAGCGGGGTCCTCGGCACCCACGACCTGGTCGAGCGGGTGTACTCCTCGGGGACCACCCCCGGCAGCGCCCACCTCACCCTTTACCTTGCGTATTGGCGGCCGGGACAGGCGCCCGTCAGCCTGGTCGACGCGCACACGCCCGACGCATGCTGGCCCGGCACGGGCTGGGAGTCGGAACCCGTGCCGATCGAGCACGCCTCGCTGGAGATCGACGGGCGGACGCTGGCCACGGCGGAATGCAGGCTCTTCGCGCACGGCGGGTTCAAAACCAATGTCTGGTTCTGGCACCTGTACGGCGGCAGGCCGCTTAGCTTCGTGGACCCGTATTCGGCCGCCCGGCTCATCGGGATCGAGTGGCGCTACGGGTTCGGCCGGGCCGAGGACCAGCTGTTTGTTCGCGTCTCGAGCGACCGGCCCTGGGGGGAGATTGCCTCGCAGCCGGCGCTCAGGCAGTTTTTCTCGAACCTCAAGCCCCTGGGCCTTTGACGCGCCATGC
>Ga0181526_10002421_pt1 | contig 16298 bp, 12 predicted proteins | sample PEATcosm2014_Bin_35_FD_119750 | JGI IMG/M metagenome (GOLD analysis project Ga0181526, IMG submission 119750) | Peatland microbial communities from MTU Mesocosm Facility, Houghton, MI, USA - PEATcosm2014_Bin06_30_metaG | ecosystem: Environmental > Terrestrial > Soil > Wetlands > Peat | place...
GAACCAGCCCGCACGACGGAGAGGAGCCCGCACCGTGACGTCCACGCCAGCGACAGAGCCCAGCCCGATCGACTTCTGGTTCGACCCGATCTGCCCGTGGGCGTGGATCACGTCCCGCTGGGTGCTCGAAGTCGAGAAGGTGCGTCCGATCGCGGCTTCGTGGCACATCATGTCGCTCGCCTATCTCAACTCCGAGAAGGACATCCCCGCCGACTACCGTGCTCGGCTGCAGGAGGCCTGGGCCCCCGTGCGGGTCGTGCAGGCCGCCCGGGAGCGCTTCGGCGACGAGGTCGTCCTTCCCCTGTACACGGCCCTCGGCACCCGTTTCCACAACGAGCACCGCCATGAGCCGTCCTCGGTGGTCGAGGCGATCGCCGAGGTCCGCCTGCCGGCCGAGCTGATCGAGGCCGCCACGAGCACCGAGTACGACGACGCCATCAAGAAGTCCCACCACGAGGGTATGGACCCGGTCGGTTACGAGGTCGGCACTCCCGTCATCCATGTCGAAGGCGTCGCCTTCTTCGGCCCCGTCGTCACGCCCATCCCCCGCGGCGAGGCCGCCGGCAAGCTGTGGGACGGCGTGTTGCTCGTCGCCGGCACGGATGGCTTCTACGAGCTGAAGCGGACGAGGACGAGAGAACCCATCTTCGACTGAGGAGGCTGTGCGCCTTCGTCACGACGCCGAAGACGCTCGCGAGAGGACGTGGGCGACCGAGGCCGTCACCCGCTTGGCGGTCGGCAAGTGCAGCATCTCGTTCGGGCCGTGGGCGTTCGACTCCGGCCCGAGGACCCCGGTCACGAGGAACTGCGCGGCCGGATACTTCTCCTGCAATGCGCTCAGGAACGGGATCGTGCCTCCCTCTCCCGCCGAGCCGGCGGGCTGGCCGAAGTATGCCTCCGACGCCTGCCCGACGGCCTCGGCCAGCCACGGCGCCATCACCGGCGCATCGAAACCCTGCGACCCCTCCGTCACCACCGTCACCCGCGCGCCGTCCGGTGGGTCGTCGGTGAGCACCGCCGCGACACGGGCGGCCGCCGCTTCGGCGTCGGCGCTCGGCGGCAGGCGCATGGAGATCTTGGCGGCCGTGAACGGCCGCAGCACGTTGCCGCCGTCGCGTACCGATGGCACGCCGTCGACACCGACGAAGGCAAGTGACGGTGCCCAGGTGCGGGCGAGGACACGCTCGACCGGATCGCCGCCGAGCCGGAGCCCCGGAACGATGGGGAAATCGGCAGCGGCGCCCGCACCCAACGTGGCGACGAGCTGGGCGGCCTCGCGGCGGCGCACCTCGGGCACGGTGGCGTGGCACTCGTCCAAAGTGACGGCACCCGTCTCCTCGTCCTCGATGCGGGAGAGAAGCTGCCGCAGGATGCGGAACGAGGAGGGCACGACGCCTCCGGCCGAACCGCTGTGGACGCCCTCGGTGAGCACCTCGACGCGGATCTCGGCCAGGAGGAGCCCGCGCAGCGAGGTGGTCGTCCACAGTCGGTCATAGGTGGGACACCCGGAATCGAGGCAGACGACGAGGGACGGGCCGTCCGGCCCGAGACGCGCCGCCAACATCTCGAGATAGGCGGGAAGATGCGGGCTGCCGCTCTCCTCACTCGCCTCGATGACGACGATGCATCGGCCGTGTGCCAAGCCGGAGGCCTGCAGGGAACGCAAGGCACCCACGGCGGCGAACACGGAGTAACCGTCGTCGGCTGTGCCGCGGCCGTAGAGGGCATCGCCCTCTCGCACCGGGACGAAGGGGTCGAGGCCGTCGCGCCAGGCACCGAGCGGGGGCTGCTTGTCGAGGTGGCCGTAGAGCAAGACCGGGCCGGCCTTCGAGCCTGCTGGGCCGGCGCCGGCGATGCCCGCGCTGGCGGGCACGTCGGCCACGATGACGGGTGAGAGGCCGGGCATCTGCACGATCTCCGCCTGCATCCCGGGGAGCGGTTGGGACTGCACCCATCCGAGCAGCAGCTCGGCGGCTGCTCGGAGATGGCCGTTGGTCTCCCAATCGGCGTCGAAGCCCGGCGAGAGGCAAGGGATGCGCACGTAGCCCTCGAGCACCGCCAGGGCGTCGTGCTCGAAGAGATGATCCGCTAGCTCGAGCAGGTCGGTTCGAGGGGCGAGGGTCATCAGGAAGCTCCTTTGCTCACGACGGTCCAGGAACCGACACCGTCGCCGGAGGTGACCGCCGCCGAGACGTCGAGGAACGGCTCGAGGGCGCGGACGACGTCGTCGGCCGACAAGTAGATGGGCGTGCGCTCCCCGTAGACCGAGACGAAGACAAGCTGACCGCCGGGGCGCAGCACCCGGGCGTACTCCGCCGGGCACAAGTACATGTTCACCGCCACGATGGCGTCCACCGTGGCGTTCGCCAATGGCAGCCGGAAGGCGTCGGAACGCACGATGCTGACCGACGGCCGGCGAAGGGAGCGGGCCAGCATCTCGGCTGACAGGTCGGTGGAGACGACGGCATCGAAATGCTCTTGCAAGGGAGCGGTCTGCAGGCCGATGCCGCTGCCGATCTCGGCACAGAAGCCTCCGTTGCGGACGCCGCCGCGGCTGAGGGCATCGCGCAGCGGGCGGAGGCGGTCCTCGCCTGCCCGCGTGTGCCATTCCGGCGCCAGCCCGTCGAACAGCTCAATGAGGCGGGCGCGGCGCTCCGCTGTCCAGCCGCCGGGGTCGAAGGCGAGCTCACGGGTGAGCGCCTGCATGGCGCTGTACTCAGCTGGGCCGCGGTCGGTCCGAAGCGACGGCCACGCCGAGACGGGGAGCTGGCGCACGGGCGCGGGCATGGCCGGCGACGGAGGCTCAGTAGGACTTCGGCAGCCCGAGCGAGTGCTGGGCGACGAAATTGAGGATCATCTCGCGACTGACGGGCGCCGTCCGCAGCAGCCTGGCCGTCCCCCACAGATCGGAGAGGCCGTACTCCGAGGAGAGCCCGTTCCCGCCGTGCGTCTGAATCGCCTGATCGAGCGCTCCGATCGAGGCCTCGGCGGCGGCGTACTTGGCCATGTTGGCCGCCTCACCCGCCGGAAGGCCGGCGTCGTAGCACCACGCGGCCTTCGCCAGCATGAGGCGGGCGAGCTCGAGCTCGATCTTCGCCTTCGCGAGGGGGTGGGCGATGCCCTGGTGGGCGCCGATGGGCCGGTCCCACACGCGGCGCTCTCTCGCGTAGGCGGAGGCGCGGTCGAGCGCATAGCGACCGATTCCGCACGAGACGGCGGCGCTCATCAGGCGCTCGGGGTTGAGCCCGGCGAACACCTGGTGGAGGCCCTCGCCTGCGGTGCCGAGGAGTCGGTCGGCATCCAGCACGCAGTCGTCGAAGAAGATCGTGAACTGCTTCTCGGGAGCGGCGATCTCGACGGGGATGTTCCTCGCCTCGAAACCTTTGGCGTCGGTGTCCACGACGAAGAGCGACAGCTTGGCCCGACCCGTTTCGTCGGTGCCCGTGCGCGTGACGACGATGACGGCCTCCGCCTCGTCGACCCCGGAGATGTAGTACTTCGTGCCATTGAGGCGCCAGACGTCACCGTCGCGTGTCGCTGTCGTTGCGATGCGGTGCGAGTTGGAGCCGGCATCCGGTTCCGTGATGGCGAAGGCCATCTTCGCCTCGCCGCTGGCCATCGAGGGAAGCCAGCGCTCTTTCTGCTCGTGGGTGCCAAAGGTCGCAAGGAGGGTGGCGCAGATGGCGGGCGACACGAGGATGAGCAGCAAAGGACAACCCGCCGCTGCCACCTCCTCGCAGACGATGGCGAGCTCGGAGATGCCCATGCCACCCCCGCCGTAAGCCTCCGGCAGGTGCACGCCGAGGTAACCCCCCTGCCCCAGCTCGGACCAGAGCTCGTCGGGCTTGGTTCCTTGGCGGGTCTTGTTTTGAAAGTACTCGTGGCCGTAGCGGCCGGCGATGCCGGCGACGGCTGCTTTGAGCAGCTCCTGCTCGGGGGTCTGGCGGAAGTCCATCGCCCGGCAATCTATGTCGCCGGGACGGCCTGGCCGCCAACGCCCCGCAAGTGCCGAGCGAAGCACCTGGGGCGCAGCTATGGTCGGAAGCGTCGGAGCTCGGAGGTGGTGCCAGGAATGACCGTCAGGGTGAGGCCGAACCGGCGCCCGCTGTCCGCCATCGTGCTGGCGGCCGGCGAGGGCACTCGAATGCGATCGGGAACCCCGAAGCCCCTCCATCGACTGTGCGGGCGGCCGATGATCTTGCACGTTCTCGACGCCCTTGCGGAGCTCCCCATCGACCGCGTCGTCATCGTCGTCGGCCACAACGCCAACGAGGTCTCCAAGACCATCCAGGCAGAAGCCCGCGAGGGCCTCACGATCGAATTCGTCGAACAGCTGGAGCCGCGGGGGACCGGCGACGCCGTCGCCGTCGGGCTGACCGGCTTCCCCGACTCGTTCGCCGGCGGCGACCTCGACGAGGGCGACCTCGTGATCCTCCCGGGCGACACGCCGCTCGTGCGCCCGGCCACGCTCGCCCACCTCGTACGGGAGCACCGCTTGCGAGACGCCGCCGCCGCCGTGCTCACGGCCAAGCTGGCCGACCCCTTCGGGTACTCGCGGGTCATCCGCTCGAAGGACGGTCGCGTGTCGCGCATCCTCGACGATGCCGACTGTTCGCCGGAGGAGCTGGACGTCGACGAAGTCGCCTCGCAGATCTACTGCTTCCGGCACGGCGTGCTGGCGCCGGCGCTGCGCCGCGTCTCGCCCGACAACTCGCTCGGCGAGTACTTCCTGACCGACACGATCGAGGTGCTGCACGGCGCCGGCTACACCGTCACGACGGTCGTGGCGGGCGATCCCATGGAGGCGGCCGGCGTCAACGACCGGTCCCAGCTAGCGGCCGCAGAGGCCGAGCTGCGCTCTCGGATCAACGAGCGCTGGATGCGGTGCGGCGTGACCATGTGGGACCCGGAGTCGAGCTACATCGACGTCACGGTGCAGCTGGCACCGGACGTGACGCTGATGCCAGGCGTCGTGCTGGAGGGCCGCACCAGCATCGGCGAGGGCACGGTCATCGGGCCGAACTGCCACCTCGTCGACTGCGAGGTGGGTGCGGGCGTGCGCATCACCCAGAGTGTCGGCGACCGGGCCGTCATCGAGGACCACGCCATCGTGGGTGCTTTCTCGGTGCTCGAACCCGGGACCCGGTTGGCGCGCGGGGAACACGTCGGGGCATTCTTCGGAGCACGCCCGGCCGCAGGGGGGTAGGTGGCAGATCGACGAGAGGACTCGAAGATGGAGCTAGTGCCGACCCGCCGTCTGGAGCTGGTCACGGGGCGCTCACACCCCGAGCTCGCCGAGGAGATCGCTCAGTGCCTCGGCATCTCGCTTGGTGAGACGAACCTTCGTGAGTTCGCCGACAGCGAGCTGCATTGCCGGTACGGCAGCTCGATTCGGGGGGTCGACCTGTTCATCGTGCAGACGCACTCCGCCCCCGTGAACGACTCGATCATGGAGCAGCTCATCATGATCGACGCCGCCAAACGTGCCTCCGCCAAACGCATCACGGCCGTCTGCCCCTACTACGGCTACTCGCGCCAGGACCGCAAGTCGACCGGGCGCGAGCCGATCACCGCCAAGCTCGTCGCCGACCTCTTCTCCGCCGCCGGCGCCGACCGAGTGGTGAGCGTGGATCTGCACTCGGGGCAGATTCAGGGTTTCTTCGACGGGCCCGTGGACCACCTGACGGCCGCACCGGTGCTCCTCGACTACCTGCGGCGGGAGCAGTCCGGCCAGGCGGTCATCGTCGCCCCGGACGCCGGGCGCGTGAAGGTGGCCGAGAGCTTCGCCCAGAAGCTGCGGGCGGACCTCGCCCTCGTGCACAAGCGGAGGCAAGCGCAGCGCTCGGATCAGGTGGAAGCGCGCGACATCGTGGGCGACGTGAAGGGCCGTTGCTGCGTCATCATCGACGACATCATCGGTACGGCCGGAACTGTGTGCGCCGCCGCCGAGCGGCTCATGGAGGAGGGCGCCACAGAGGTCTGGGCGATGGCGACGCACGCCGTCCTGTCCGGGCCGGCGCTCGACCGGTTGAAGGCGGCTCCCATCTCGAGGGTGATCGTGACGAACACCCTCCCGCTGCCGCCGGAGCGACGGATCGACAAGATCGAGGTGATCTCGGTGGCCAAGATCATCGCCGACGCCATCGACGCCGTCTTCGAGGACACGTCCGTCTCTGAGATCTTCGGCGGTCAGAACCTGCTCTGAGCGCCGCCGGCGCCTTCCGCCACCTCGCCCGCCGCCGGCCGAGGTGCCCGCGCTTTCCTCCCTCTGCGGTGCAAAAGGGCGCCCGCCTTCCTGCCCGAGAACCGCCTCGCCCGCCGGCGCCTCCCGCCGCTTCGCCCGCCGGCCGAGGTGCCCGCGCTTTCCTCCCTCTGCGGTGCAAAAGGGCGCCCACCTCGGGCCCGAGCACGCCGGCGCCGCTGTCACACCCTCCCTCCATGATGGGAGGCATGGACGTGCGAGAGAACCGGATCGAGCCCGGGCCGGCGCGGCGGGACCCGGGCGGGAAAGGCCCGATCGCTCGCCTCAGCGCGCTGGCGGCCACCCAGCGCGGCCTCGTGACGCGGGCACAGGCCTGCGGTCTCGGGTGCAGCGACCGCCTCCTCCGGCGCCTCTGCGACCGGGGTGCGATGGACCGCACAGGCAGGGGTGTCTACCGGTTCACTGCGGTCCCTATCTCCTTCGAACAGGAGGTCCTCGCCGCCTGCCTGACCGTCCGGGGCGCCGCCGCCTGCGGTGTGACGGCGATGCGTCTGTACGGGTTCGATCCGGGCAAGGCCGTCCGGGAGCAGACGCCCGGGCCGGACGTCGCCTCGGCGGCGAAGCGGCACCAGCGGCGTGGCAGCGCCATCGTCGTGCACGTTCCTCGCCGGCTCCCCGATACCGACCTCACGACGCGTGCGGGCATTCTCGTCACGTCGCCCGTCCGGACGCTCATCGACGTGGCACACGTCGTGCCGGCCGGCACGCTGGAGCGGTTCATCGGCCATCTGTTGGCGACGAAGGCCGTCGTCCCGCGCCGGCTGCAGCGACTGGCCGCCGATCTGCAGGATGACCACCGGATCTACTCGCGACGAGGCAGCCGGGCGCTTCGCCAAGCCCTCGCACGCGCCGGCGTCGACACGTCGCCTGACAGTGTCCTCGAGCACAGCGCCCTGTGCCTGCTGCGCCTCGCCGGCCTACCCGAGCCGAAGCCGCAATGGCGCGTGCACGAGGCTGGCCGCTTCCACGCCGTCGTCGACTTTGCCTGGCCGGAGTGCAGGATCGCCCTCGAGGTGGACGGTTTCCGGTGGCACAGCGATCCGGGCTCGTTCGCGCACGACCGGCGCCGCTCCAACAGGCTGCAGGAGCTCGGTTGGCTCGTCTACCACACGACCCACACCGAGCTCGAAGAGGATGCGCCCGAGCTGTGGCGCCAGATCCGGGCTGCCCTGGAGGCGGTGCGCTCAGACGAGGGCCGGCGATCCCTCCCCCTTCGCTGCGTCGGTCGCCTCGAGTGCCGTCACCGCCTCGAGAGCCTCCGACCGGGCAGCCCCGAGGATCCCCTAAACTCCTCGCGCCGCAGGTCAAGTCGATCGATCGATCGCATGTCTCTCTCGTAGGAGCTTCGCCACCATGGCTGACATCACACTCGTCGTCGATCCCGTTCGCCCGAGCGGGAGCCGAGAGAGCGGGCGGCTACGCGCTGCCGGCCGCATCCCGGCGGTCGTCTACGGCCACGGCATCGACCCCATCTCGGTGTCGGTGGACGCCAAGGATCTCCGCCACGCCCTCGGCGGGGAGGCCGGTTCCCGAGCCCTGCTCCGTCTCGTGATCGGTGACGGCGAGCACCTCGCCATGGCTCGCCAGCTGCAGCGCCACCCGGTGCGCCACACCGTCATCCACGTCGACTTCCAGGTCGTGCGCCGCGACGAGGTCATCAGTGCCGAGGTGCCGATCGTCCTCGTCGGCGAGGCCCTGGCCGTGACCAAGAACGACGGGACCGTCGACCAGGAGATGACCGTGGTCAGCGTGAAGGCGAAGCCGGCTGACCTCCCCCCCAACCTCGAAGTCGACGTCTCCGGCCTCGAGATCGGCGACTCGATACGGGCCGGCGACATCGTGCTGCCCCCCGGTGTCGAGCTGGACGAGGACGGCGACAGCCCGGTTGTCGTCGCGCACGCCCCTCGTGCCGTGGTCGAGGAAGCGCCCGTCGTCGTCGCCGAGGAGGCCGAGGCGGTTGCTCCCGACGCCGAGCCGTCCTCGGACGCCAGCTGACGCTCCGAAGGACGCTCGGCGAGGGCCGAACCGGGACGGCTGCCGACCTCGTCGCCGTCGGGCTCGGCAACCCGGGGCCTACCTACGACGGTTCGCGCCACAACCTCGGCGCCCTCGCCGTCACCTGTCTCGCCATGCGCCACGAGGTCCGCTTACGGACCGAACGGGGCACGTCCTCGGCGACGGCTTCGGTGCGCAGCAACGGCAAGCTCATGATCCTCGCCATACCGCAGACCTACATGAACGACTCCGGCATCGCCGTCCGGCCGCTCGCCAAGCGCTACCTCGGTGCCGACCCAGGTGAGCGGCTCGTCATCGTCCACGACGAGCTGGACTTGCCGCCGGGGACGGTGCGCGTGAAGGCCGGCGGCGGCACAGCCGGCCACAACGGCCTGCGCTCGATCGAGGCGCACCTCCACCAGCGCGACTTCCTCCGTGTGCGCATCGGCATCGGGAAACCCCCTTCCCGCGCCCACGGCGTCGACCATGTCCTCAAGCGCCCCTCCAAGGCGGAGAAGGATCTCCTCGCCGTCTCCGTCGAGGTGGCGGCGGACGCCGTCGAGGCCATCCTCGCCGAAGGCGTCGCCGCCGCAATGAACCGGTTCAACACGAAGCCATGATCTCCTCACCCTCCGGTCAAGCACCGCCCTCCGATCGGGCGCCTGGGGCTCCGGTGCTCTCGGGACTCCCGGGGCTGCTGGCAGGGGAGGCGGCCTTGGCCGAGCTCCTCTCGGCGGACGACGCCTCCGTCGTCGTCCCGGAACCGGCACGTGCCCTCGTGCTGGCGGCTCTCGCCGAGCTGAGCAGCGCCCCCGTCATCCTCGTGGCGACGCCGACGTTGCGCGAGGCCGAGCAGCTCGAGCACGATCTCGTCGCCTTCGTCGGCCGCCGGCGGGTGGACGTCCTGCCGGCCTGGGAGACGCTCCCCTACGAGCGCGTGTCTCCCGCCTCCGAAACGATGGGCCGCCGGCTGCGGGCGATGTGGCGCCTGCGCCACGCCGCCCCGGCAGGTGACGGCAACGGGCCGCTCGCTGCCGGCCCCCGCCTCGTCGTGGCGCCCATCCGGGCTCTCCTCCAGCAGCTCGGCCCGAAGGTGGAGGACGCCGAGCCGGTTGTCGTGCGCCGCGGCGAGGAGATCGACCCGGAGCAGCTGGTCGCCCGTCTCGTGCACGCCGGCTACCGGCGCGAGTACCAGGTGGAGCACCGCGGGGAGCTCGCCGTGCGGGGCGGCATCATCGACGTGTTTCCCTCCACGGAGGACCACGGGATACGCATCGACCTGTGGGGCGACGAGGTCGAGCGCATCACGCTCTTCGACGTCGGCGACCAGCGCTCGGTGGCCGAGATCGAGAGCACGGAGATCTTCGGTTGCCGCGAGCTGGTGCTCACAGACGAGGTGCTGGAACGCGCCCGCCGGCTCGCCCGCGAAGCACCCGTGGCCCGCGACGTCTTCGAGCGGATCGCCGAGGGCTCTCTCTTCGACGGCATGGAGTCGTGGCTGCCGTGGCTCACCGACGGCGAGCGCCTCTTCACCGACCTCCTCCACCCGGACGCCCGCGTCGTGCTCATCGAGCCCCGCCGCATGCGCGACCGGGCGGCCGAGCTCATCGAGGAGGAGACGGCTCTCACCGAATCGCTCTCCGCCACCTGGGTGACGCCCGGACAGGTCGCAGCGACCGTCGCCCCCGAGACCGTCGCTCGCCTCCACCTTCCCTTCGACCGGCTGCTGGCCCGCACGAGCGCCCGCCTCGCCACGCTTTTGCCGACGGCGGACCGCGCCGACACGACTGCTCTCGTGGCACGGGGCTGGCCTCCGGTCCTCGGCGACGACGCCGGCCTCGCCCGCCGCCTCGGCGAGCTTGCCCGCTCCGGCCATCGCGTCGTCATCTGTGCCGACGGCCGCGGCAGCGCCGACCGAATGGCGAGCGTCCTTGCCACCCAGGGCCTCGAAACCCACCTCCTGCCCGACCCACCCCCGGCCGACGCCACCCAGCTCCTGCGCCGCCCCGGCGTCAACATCGTCGTCGTCCCGCTCGACCGCGGAGCCCTCCTGCCGGACTCCAAGCTGGCGCTCGTCTCCGAGCCGGACATCACGGGGCGGCGGCGGCCGCACCGGGTGGCGAGGCCGCGGGCGAGAGCGGTGGAGGGTTTCTTCGACGATCTGGCACCGGGTGCCTACGTCGTGCACTACGTGCACGGCGTCGCCCGCTACGGCGGCCTCGTGCGCCGCGCCATCGGCGGCTCCGAGCGCGACTACCTCCTGCTCGAGTACCGGGGCGGGGACAAGCTGTACGTGCCGTCGGACCAGATCGACACGATCACACCCTATGCCGGCGGGGACCACCCGAGTCTCAACCGCCTCGGCGGCAACGAGTGGCAGAAGCAGAAGGCCCGCGTGCGCGCCGCCGTGCGGGAGGTGGCAAAGGAGCTCGTGCTCCTCTACCGGCGCCGGGCGACCGAGCCGGGGCATGCCTTCGCGCCGGACACGCCGTGGCAGGCAGAGCTCGAGCAGTCCTTCCCCTACCCGGAGACGCCCGACCAGCTGCGGGCCGTCGCCGACGTCAAGGCCGACATGGAGGCGCCGGCGCCGATGGACCGCCTGGTGTGCGGCGACGTCGGTTTCGGCAAGACCGAGGTGGCCGTGCGGGCCGTCTTCAAGGCCATACAGGACGGCTATCAGGCAGCCGTCCTCGTGCCGACGACGCTGCTCGCCCAGCAGCACTTCCAGACGTTCTCCGACCGCTATGCCCCCTACCCCGTGCGGGTGGAGATGCTCTCGCGCTTCTTGACGGCGGCCGAAGCCCACAAGGTCGTCAACGGCCTCGCCGACGGTTCCGTCGACCTCGTCGTCGGCACCCATCGCGTGCTGGCTGCCGACGTGCGCTTCAAGAAGCTCGGCCTCCTCGTCGTCGACGAGGAGCAGCGTTTCGGCGTCAGTCACAAGGAGGTCATCAAGCAGATGACCGCCGGCGTCGACGTGCTCACGCTGACGGCCAGCCCGATCCCCCGCACCCTCGAGCTGAGCCTGACGGGCATCCGCGACCTCTCGCTCATCAACACGCCGCCCGTGGAGCGCCAGCCCATCCTGACCTACGTCGGCGAGCAGGACGACCGCGCCGTCGCCGAGTCGATCCGGCGCGAGCTGCTGAGGGAGGGGCAGGTCTTCTACGTCCACAACCGTGTGCAGGACATCGAGAAGATCGCCCGCGACGTCGGCAACCTCGTGCCGGACGCCCGCGTGGCGGTCGCCCACGGGCAGATGGACGAAGGCAGCCTCGAGCAGGTCGTGCTCGACTTCTCGGAGGGGCGTTTCGACGTCCTCGTGTGCACGACCATCATCGAGTCCGGCATCGACATGCCGACCGTCAATACCCTCGTCGTCGACCGGGCGGACATGCTCGGCCTCGGGCAGCTGCACCAGTTGCGCGGTCGCGTCGGGCGGAGCGGCCGGCGGGCCTATGCCTACCTGCTCTTCCCGCCCGATCGGGTCGTGAGCGAGCAGGCCTACGAGCGGCTGCGCACCATCGGCGAGCACACCGAGCTCGGATCCGGCTTCAAGATCGCCATGCGCGACCTCGAGATCCGGGGCGCCGGCAACCTCCTCGGGCGCGACCAGTCCGGGCACATCAGCGCCGTCGGCTACGACCTCTACGTTCGCATGGTCTCCGAGGCCGTCGCCGAGCTGAAGGGCGAGCCGATCCGTCTCCCCGTCGAGATCACGGTCGACCTGCCCGTGAAGGCCTCCATCCCCGACTCCTACATCGGCCGGGAGGATCTCCGCCTCGAGGCGTACCGGCGGCTCGTCGACGTACCCGACCCCGCCACGGTCGACGACATCAGGGCCGAGTGGGTGGACCGCTACGGAGCGCCGCCACCGCAGGCGCAGGCCCTCCTCGCCGTCGGCCGCCTGCGGGCCGAGTGCGTGCGGACCGGCGTCAGCGAGGTGACGGCGGCCGCCGCCAAGCCGGGCGCCGGCGGCCCGGGCCGCCTCGGCGAGGTCGTCGTCCGCATGTCACCGGTGCGCCTGGCCGTCTCGTCGCAGGTCCGCCTCAAGCGCCTTCACCCGCGGGCGATCCTGAAGGAGGACACCGCCCAACTCATCGTGCCGCTGGCGGCGGGCGACGACCTCGCCGATCGCCTCGTCGCCCTGCTGAGGGAACTGTTCCCCGCCCCCACCGAAGGCGGAGGGGCGACGTCGGGAGCGCCGAGCAGCGGGGCTCCGGGCACCTCGGCGTGACCGTGGTGACTGGCCGGGGACGGGGAGCCGCCCCTACGATCGGCGCATCGTGAAGCGGTTCCTCGCAGTCCTCTCCGCCCTCTGTGCCGTCGCCCTCCTCTCGACGAGCTGCAATGCCTCGGCCGTGCAGCCCTCGGCGGCCAGCGTCGGCGACATCGCCATCACCACCTCGCAGCTCGATGCGTCCATGACGGCGCTCAAGGCCGACGTCGGGTTTCTCTGCGTGAGCAACGCCGGAACCGTGCCGCCCACTTCGGGCGTCGGTCCCGGCACCTGGAACACGACGTTCGCCGCCTACGTGCTCACGCAGCTCATTGAGTTCGGCGTCCTCGCCGAGATGATGAAGGCTCACCACCTCTCCACGCCGACCGGCGACCTCGCCCAGGTGAAGACGGAGATCGAGAACAGCATGGCCCAGTCGCTCGCCAGCCTTCAGCAAGGCTCCTCGTCAATCTCGTGCCCGGGCACGGCGGCCTCCATCGTGAGCGCCCTCGGTCCGGTCTTCGGAACACGGCTCATCGACAACCAGTTGAACGTGGAGGCCTACTCCGCCTATCTGGCCGGCACGACGCTGCAACCGGCGGCACTGGCGAGTTGGGAGAACACGCACGCCAGCGAGGCGACCGAGTCGTGCACTTCGGTTCTCGGTGTCGCCTCCAAGGCCCAAGCCGTCAAGATCGCCGCCGCCATCAAGGCCGGCGCCAGCTTCGCGAGCGAGGCGACCCGCTACGGCGAGAACCTCGGTCTCGGGGCCGGCGGCGCCTTCGGCTGTGTCACCCCGGACGTCTGGTCCGCCAGCCTCCGGCCGATCGTGACCGGTCTCGCCGTCGGCGCCGTCAGCAAGCCGTTCGACGACTCGAACACGTGGCTGCTCTTCACGGTGAGCAAGCGACAGCTCGAGCCTCTGAGCGACGTCATCGCCCAGATCGCCCAACTGGAGTCGAGCGCCTACAACTCCCAGTACAGCAAGGCGATCGCCTCTACGCCGATCTCGGTCTCCTCGGTGTACGGCTCCCTGCAGCGCAAGGCCGTGACGGGTGGCTACTCGCTCACCGTCCTCCCGCCATCGAACAAGGCGTGCAAATACGCCCCATCGGCGGCGGCCTCCGGGTGCACGACGACGACTGCGGTTGTCGGCGGCTGACCGCCGGCGGCCGGCAGAACGTTTTGACACCGTGACGTCGCCTTCGACGGCGGGCCGGCGGGCGGTCATCACCGTCGTCGGGCTGGGCCCCGCCGGCACCGACATGATGACGCTGGGCGCCGGCGCCGCCTTGCAGGAGGCAGCCGCTGCCGGCCTGCCCGTCTTCTTCCGCACGGGGCGCCACCCGGCCGCCGCCGAGCTGCTCGCCGGCGGCGCCGTCGGCTCGGCGGCGACGACGTTCGACGACCGTTACGTGGCCGAGGCGAGCTTCGAGGCCGTCTACGATGCCATCGCCAGCACGCTCCTGGCGGCCGCCGCCGAGGCGCCCAGGCTGGCCTACGCCGTCCCGGGCTCTCCGCTCGTCGCCGAGCGCACCGTGGAGCTGCTCCGGGCGGGCGCCGCCACGGCAGGCGTGGCGCTCCAGCTCGTGCCGGGTTTGTCGTTCTGCGACCTCGCCTGGGCACGCCTCGGCATCGACCCGGTGAGCGACGGCGTGCGCCTCGTCGACGGCCTCGACTTCGCCCGGGCGGCCGCCGGCGACCATGGCCCCCTCCTTGTCGCCCAGTGCTGGTCGAACGCCGTCCTCTCCGACGTCAAGCTCTCGATCGAGGAGCCATCGCCGGGGCAGCGGGCGACCGTGCTCCACCACCTCGGCCTCCCCGACGAGCGCATCGTCGAGGTCGCCTGGGAGGACCTCGATCGCGTCGTCGAGGCCGACCACCTCACGAGCGTCTTCGTGGCGCAGCTCGCCTCCCCCGTGGCCGCTGAGCTCGTCGCCCTCGTCGAAACCGTCGGCCGCCTCCGCCTGCAATGCCCCTGGGACCGCCAGCAGACGCACACATCGCTCGTGCGCCACCTCCTCGAGGAGACCTACGAGGCGATCGAGGCCCTCGAGGGTCTCGGCGACGAGCCGACCGAGGCGTCTCCCGAGCGCGTGGCGCACGCCGAGGAGGAGCTCGGCGACCTCCTCTGCCAGGTCGTCTTCCACGCCGTCCTCGCCCGCGAGGAGGGCCTCTTCGACCTTGCCGACATCGCCCGCACGATCACCGAGAAGCTCGTGCGCCGGCACCCGCACGTCTTCGGCGACGTGGAGGCGAAGACGGCCGCCGACGTCGTCACGAACTGGGAGCGCATCAAAGCCGACGAGAAAGGACGACGAAACGTCCTCGACGGCATCCCACCCGGCCTGCCCTCTCTCGCCCGAGCCGCCACCATCGAGCGCAGGCTCGAGAGCGTCGGCCTCGGTTGGCGCCAGCTCGGCGGGCCGGAGGAAGCAGATCTCGGCGAGGTCATCGTCGCACTTGCCCGCTCGATGGCCGCTTCCGGCGGCGATCCGGAGGGTGCCGCCCGCGTGGCGCTCGACCACCTCGTCGGCCGAGTCGTCGACCTGGAAGCGTCGGCTGCCGCCCGTGGCCTGCGGCTGAGCGATCTCGCCGGGCCAGAGCTGGAGGCCTGGCTCGAGAGCTCCGGGCACGCTCCGAGCGGGCACCTCCCGCCACCTCCCGGCTGAACGGCGGCGGCCGCCGCACAGCAGCACGCTGCGGAAACGTCCCCCGTCCACGTATGACTCAGTTCACTTTGCTAACTTCGGTCACACTTTCAACAGGAGCGACAGCGGCGTGACCTCTATCAACGCGCTCACGGCACGAGAAGTTCTCGATTCGCGGGGCAATCCGACGATCGAGGTGGCGTGCCTCCTCGAATCAGGGGCGGCCGGCAGCGCCATCGTGCCCTCGGGCGCCTCCACCGGCACCTTCGAGGCGAAGGAGCTGCGGGACGGGGGAGAGCGTTTCGGTGGCAAAGGCGTCCTCGGTGCCGTCTCCAACGTCCGCGGCGAGATCGCCGACGCCGTCATCGGCACGGACGCCTCCGACCAGCGAGCGCTCGATCACCGCCTCATCGACCTCGACGGCACGCCCGACAAGGCTCGCCTCGGTGCCAACGCCGTCCTCGGCGTCTCGCTCGCCGTCGCCCGGGCGGCCGCCGACGACTGCGGACTTCCCCTCTTCCGCTACATCGGCGGCGTCGACGCCCATGTACTCCCTGTCCCCCAGATGAACGTCCTCAACGGGGGCGTGCACGCCGACAACAACGTCGACTTCCAGGAGTTCATGATCGCGCCCGTCGGTGCCGCCTCGTTCTCCGAGGCCCTCCGCTGGGGAGTGGAGACCTACCACGCCCTCAAGGCTGTGCTGCACGAACGCGGCCTCGCCACGAGCGTCGGCGACGAGGGAGGCTTCGCCCCCGATCTCGCCCGCAACGAAGACGCCCTGCGCATGCTGCTCGAAGCCATCGAGCGCGCCGGCAGGGTGCCGGGCGAGGAGATCGCCATCGCCCTCGACCCGGCGAGCACGGAGCTGTGGCGCGACGGCAGCTACGTGCTCGAGGGCGAGGGGCGTACGTTGTCGCCAGAGGAGCTCGTCGCCTACTGGGTCGACATCGTCGAGCGCTACCCCGTGGTCTCCCTCGAGGACCCGATGGCAGAGGAGGACTGGGAGGGCTGGGCGTCGCTCACCACCGCCATCGGGGGCGAAACCCAGCTCGTCGGCGACGACATCTTCGTCACGAACGTCGACCGCCTCGAGCGGGGCATCGCCGAGGGCGTCGCCAACGCCCTTCTCGTCAAGGTCAATCAAATCGGCACCCTCACCGAGACGCTC
>Ga0181526_10002428_pt1 | contig 16271 bp, 15 predicted proteins | sample PEATcosm2014_Bin_35_FD_119750 | JGI IMG/M metagenome (GOLD analysis project Ga0181526, IMG submission 119750) | Peatland microbial communities from MTU Mesocosm Facility, Houghton, MI, USA - PEATcosm2014_Bin06_30_metaG | ecosystem: Environmental > Terrestrial > Soil > Wetlands > Peat | place...
AGGATTCGTCGGTGACGTCCATTTCCAGGACATGTAGCGCGAGAGATTCTTTTCCTGCGACGGTGCGGAGTTCCGAGGAATTCGCCGCATTGCGTCCATCAGGATCGCGCATGGTGGCGAAGACAATGTGGCCGTGGCGGGCTAGAGTCTCGGCGAAGAGACGGCCGAAGCCGGTGCTGGAACCGGTGACGAGAACGACTTGTTTGGATTGCATGGATCCTCCTGTGATGGGTGGGATATGGTGCAACGGGCCGGGGGAGGATGTAAAGAGGATGTTGAAGCGAGGAAAAGGCAAGCCAAGATGGAGGCGAAAAGCCTCCACTACACGTTGGAGGGGGGAAGAAAAACCCCACACGCGATACGGCATGTGGGGCAACGAAGGGATAGTCGAGAACCGGCAAGATGCCGGCGCCAGTACAGTTAGACGCTAAAGGAGCTGCCGCAGCCGCAGGTGCTCTTGACGTTGGGGTTGTTGAACTTGAAGCCGGCGCCTTCAAGAGTTTCGACATAGTCGATCTCGACGCCCTCGAGATACATAGAGCTCATCTGGTCGACGGCGACCTTGAGGCCGTCAAAGTCGGCGACTTCGTCTGTCTCGTTGGTCTGATTTTCAAACGCCATGTGGTACTGGAAACCGGAGCAGCCCCCACCGACAACGGCGACGCGCAGAGCGACCGGGACGGGGTTCTGCATGCCCATGATTTCCTTGACCTTAGTGGCGGCAACGGGCGTCAGATTGATCATAATTTCGTTAGGCCTCCGCTCGCAGAATCCTCCACGAGCTAAACTCTTTGCAAGTATAACACAGTGCGCAATTGGGGCCAGAGGGCTGTGCACATCGTGCGATTCCCCGCCCGCTAAGAGCTATGAGATATCGGTGATCAGATATCAGAAGGCCCTCGCGCCTGCCTCGGGGGAAACGCGCAAGACAACATTGCGAGCTTCCTCTAAAATGGATGCCATGATCAAACATAAGGTTACGCTGTTGCCCGGTGAAGGGATTGGGCCGGAAGTATCTACGGCGGTGCGGCGGATTCTGGATGCTTCGGGCGTGCAAATCGAGTGGGAAGTGCTGGAAGCGCGCGCGGAAAATACGGACAAAGGTACGACGGGCGCGGAGGTGTTGAATAACGCCGCGATTGAATCGGTGCGCCGGAACAAAGTGGCGTTGAAAGGGCCGATGGCGACGGCCGTCGCGGGCGGGGCACGAAGCGTGAACGTGGCGCTGCGAAAGAGTTTGGAACTGTACGCGAATTTAAGGCCGGTGAAGAATCTCCCGGGTGTGAAGTCGCACTTCGACAATGTGGATGTGGTGATCGTGCGAGAGAACACGGAGGATTTGTACTCGGGGCTGGAGCACGAAGTGGTGCCGGGGGTGGTGGAAAGCCTGAAGATTATTACGGAGAAGGCATCAACACGGATTGCGAAGTTTGCGTTTGAATACGCGCGGAAGACGGGGCGAAAGAAGATCCACGCGATCCACAAAGCAAACATCATGAAGTTGAGCGACGGGCTGTTTTTGAAGTCGGTGAGAGCGGTGGCGGAGAAATTTCCGGAGATCGAGTACAAGGAACTGATCGTCGACAATGCGTGCATGCAGATCGTGATCGATCCGCAACAGTTCGATATTCTGCTTCTACCAAATTTGTATGGCGACGTGATGAGCGATCTTGCGGCGGGTTTGGTGGGGGGATTGGGCGTGGTGCCGAGCGGAAACATCGGTGACGAGGGGGCGATTTTTGAGGCGGTACACGGGACGGCGCCGGATATTGCGGGGAAAGGCGTGGCGAATCCGACGGCGCTACTGATGAGCTCGATTTTAATGCTGAACTATATGGGAGAGGCGTTCACGGCGGACCGCGTGGAGCAGGCGCTGTGGAATGTGTATCGCGAAGGAAAGCACATGACGCGGGATTTGGGAGGGAAAGCGACGACACAGGAGTTTGGGGATGCGGTGATTGCGGCGCTGCCGCATGTGTAACTCATGCCTTCTAGGGCGGCAATGCGGAGCGCAGAGAAACTACGCGCGGCTTTCTTCTGGTTTATTCTTCAACTATTCTTGACCGGCCCAGGCTACGGAGCTTAAGCAATCCTCCGCAAATCCGTTTCAGCACTATGTGCAGTTGACGGAAGCGCGCATGCAGGGCGAGCTGACGGACCGGCAGCATTACCTGCATTTTGATTCCCTACCGGAAAAGCAGAAGCAAGCCATGCTGGAACGGCTTTGCCGCGGCCATGTCGTTGTCGAGAAGAGGTACACAACCTAGAATGGAAAGACAATCGAGGTACCCGATAGGCTAGTGCACGATTGGCTGGCGATTGCATTTATTCCGGGCGCTGCACGCGGCCATGCGGTAGCGTTGGCCCAAGACTATTCCCGGTACGGGCAACTGTATGGGCCGGACGTGCAGGACAACGGCGTGTATATCCAGATGGAATTCCTGGCACTGAGCCGCCGGTGCCTGAACTGTTTGCCTGGCTGGTTAACCCGTATCTTCGGTCGATTCCACGCGATTATCTGACGCATTACCTGATAGCCACGCGAAAGGGACTAACTTCCACGGTTACCCCGAGCTAAAAGCGGGAGTGGGAGTGGTTGCGGGAATTGGATGAATGGGATAGGATGCCGCGCCATGGCTAAAGCAGCAAAGGCAAAATCAAAAACAACTTCGAAAGAAGCTCCTTTGGAGATTGTGTATGAGGAGTTGGTGGAGCTGATGATGCGGCACGCGCCGCCATTTCGGACGGATATTGCCTGCATGAGTGGGGGGAAGAAATCGTTTCAATTGACGGTGCCGAAGGCGGTCACGATTCCCAGTGCGTATGGGGGCAAGCCGGTGGATCTGCAGATGGCGGCAGTAATTCTGCAGAAGGATTTCGTGGGATTTTATTTGATGTGCGTTTACATGAACGAGGCCATGAAAAAGAAGCTTTCACCCGCGCTGCTGAAGTTGCTAAAAGGTAAAACTTGTTTTCATGTGAAGAAGCTGGACGATGGGTTGCGGAAGGACATTGCGGCGGCTCTGGAAGCAGGAGCGAAGAGTTATAAAGAGCGCGGTTGGGCGTAAGCGAAAGCAGACAATCGACAAGTAACCGATACGCGGGACTTCTGTTGGCGGGCAAGATGCAGTGGGTGAGATCCTTCGCCAACGACACTCCACAGGATGACAACATGCACATCTTTTTGTTCAGCAAGTTATGGTGGATCAGCGGACACGTCGGAAGAACTAAATGCGCGCGTGCGTTTTGTTAGAAGGAAGCGCGAGAGGAGATCTGGTGGATTTCGGAGTTTTCGATGATGCGGCTGCGGAGTTTCTCGACGGTGGCTTGGAGCATGGCGCGGCCCAAGTCGTGGCCATGGATGTAGAGGCTGGGGAAAGGTTTGAGGAGGCGGCCGATGGGGTGGATTGCGGCGTAGAGTTTGGGGAGAGTGGAAGAAGGCTTGGCGTCGATGAAAGCAGGGCGCCAGCAGTCAGCCTGGACAAGAGAAATGAGATCAAGTTCGACCTGGGCTTTGACCTGGGACCAGAACATGCGGCTATTGGGCTTAGTTCCCTGCCCGCTGATGTAATGGAAGGCCGCGCCGGGACATTGTGACTTAAACATTTGGGCGGCGGCGAGCGTGTAAGAGTAGGTGATTTTGCGGTAGTCCTCTTTGGAGACTTGCGTGGCGGAAACGCCGAGGCAAAAGAGGCAGGCGTCGATGGAGTGGAAAGCTTCCTGCACCGTGGAGTAATCAAGAAAATCCTTATGGACGTAGGTGCGTACCTTGGAATTGGTGTGCATGAGCGGGCGGCGAGTGATGGCGCGAAGTTCGTCGACGACGGAGGCGGCGAGGCAGGCGTCGAGGACGGCAGCGCCGGCGGAACCTGTTGCACCGAAGAGAAGGATCTTCATGCGGAAGAGTGTACACGATGGTATAAAGAGCACACTAGGATGATCAGTCGGATGGCGGGTTCTAAAATTGAAATTGAGAAATGTTCATGACCAAATAACAAGCGACCGAGGACAAAACGCCGTCCAGCGAACTGCCTGAGGAGAAGCGGCAGACTTGGAAGTACGTTCTCCTTAGCGATGGCCCGCGGTTCGATATTCCTTTTCCCAAGCGAGGCAAGAGAAAACCCGCACCCTCAGATACCACAGGGGGCGGCGCCCGGCACCGGCGTTCGGAGACGTTTGCCAAAGACTCGATGATTGCGGCTACGGCCCGCGAGCTTGGACTAACGGTGGAAACGCGAAACGAATGGGATTTCCGGCTTTTGGGCGTTGCCGTATTTAATCCGCTCAAGACGCAGGGGACGGGAGAAGGTGTGAGGGGCGGAGAGGCAGTATCAAAGAGAAAGAGGGATTCCTCGATTCGCGGACTTCGCTCGGAATGTCGGGTTGGCGGTTAAGTGAGGTCAGTGAGGGGCGTACCACTGATAGACCATGAAGTAGACGATTACGCCGGTGACGGAGACGTAGAACCAGAGGGGGAGGGTCCAGCGGGCAATGATGCGGTGCTTGTCGAATTTTTCGAGGAAGGCGCGGCGGAGGGTGATTAGGATTAGGGGGACGATGAGGATGGCCAGGACGGTGTGGGAAACGAGTAGAGTGAAATAAACGGGGCGTATGAAACCTTGGCCCTGGAAGTGGATCACTTCGCGAATGCGGATGTGGTAGATGACGTAGGAGACGAGGAAAGCGCAGGAGACGAAGAAGGCGGAGAGCATGAATTTCTTGTGGAATTCGCGCTTGCCGGAACGGATGGCGGCGTATCCACAGGCTAGAAGGATGGCGCTGATACCGTTGAGAATGGCGTTGAGGGCGGCTTGGGACATGGGCAGTTCCAAATTATCAGTTTTGGGCAAAACAGAGAATAGAAAATGGAACTGCCCAAGACAATTCCGCAGCGGCTAAAGCCGGGTTGATTTTGTGCGCGTGATGGCACGGCTGAAGCTGTGCCCTGGCGAAGACAAACTTGCCACAGAGTCTCTGAAATCTACCAGTACGAAGGCAGGAAAAAGCGAAAAGCAAAAGAATCCCAAGACGAAGGCTGGGAGTCGCCTCTGCACGTGGGATTGCGAGGAAAGGCAGGCGGTTTAAAGCCCCTACACGCTAGCGGGGGAGTTTGTCGTACATCATGAGGCCGAGTAGGATGGGGATGTGCATTACGGTCGCGTGCATGAGCCACTTGGCGCGGGTGTTGGTTTTGGCGGTGGCGGCCCAGAGGCAGACTTGAAGGCTGGCGGTGCATGTGACCAGGGCGCCGAAGAAATAGAGGACGCCGGAGAAACCCATGACGGCGGGGAGCAAGCTGACAGCAACGAGTCCGCTGGCATAGAGAATAATTTGGCGGAAGGTGCGCGTGCCGTCCTTGTCGACTACGGGAAGCATGAGGATGCCGGCGCGGGCGTAGTCTTCGCGGTACATCCAACTGATGGCGTGGAAATGGGGGAATTGCCAGAAAAAGAGAATGGCAAAAAGCAACCACGCACCGGCATCGATTTTTCCCGTGGCAGCCGTCCAGCCAATCATCGGTGGAATTGCGCCGGGAATGGCGCCGATGAAGGTGGCCCAAACGGTGTGCTTCTTGAGGGGGGTATAAGCCAGGAGATAGCTGAGGCTGGTGAGAACGCCTAGGAGGCAAGCCAGGTAGCCCGCGACGAAATAGAGATCGATGGCGCCGGCGAAGGAGAGCGCGAGGCCGAAGCGGAATGCTTCAGCGGGAGTGAGCAGGCCGGTGGGAAGCGGGCGGGAGGCGGTGCGCCGCATGTAGCGATCGGATTCGCGCTCGATGTAGTGATTGAGGGCGGCGGTGCCAGCGGCGATGAGCATGGTGCCGAAAACCACGTGAATCATGTGCAGCCAGGGCATCGGTCCACGAACACCCATGTAGAAGCCAGCGCCGGTGGTCATGAGGACGAGGAAGGAGACGTCGGGCTTGGTGAGAGCGACGTAGGCGCTAAGTTTGGTTGGTTGCGCGAGCGCGGCGGAGCGAGAGCGGGCGTTCGACATTAAGCGGGCACCTCACCTTTGGTAGTGGCGAAAATCACTTCCCTTTTGCGTGGGACAAGGCGGTAGCAGACGATGACAGTAGCGATGGAGGTGGCGAAGAGGATCGCGCCGACGACGACGTGGACTACGGTGGTGATGACAACGGGAGGCAAGGGCTGCGGATCATCCGCCGAATTGATGCGGGCCCAAAGCGCGACGAGTCCGAGAAGAACCTGCAGGCCGACGATGGAATGAAGCAACTTGCGAACCCGGGAGATTGCCGGCACTTCCGGGAAACGACGGCCCAGCGTGACGGCCGTCCAGATGACCATGCCCAGGACAATGGCGGCGCCATAGACGTGCGGCTTCAGGGAGAGATATTTATGGCGGAAACTGGCGCCGACGAGGACTTGAAGAAAAATGACAAAGGCATTGAGGGCGACGATGGAATGGATTGAGGGGAAGCCGCGGTCGACGTACTGTGGGAGGCTCTGCATATACCAGCGGCTGGTGCAGATGGCGATGCTTACAAGAAGAGCGAATACGATCTCAGCGGTGCAGGCGTGCATGACCGGCAGCCAGTAGTGGAGAAGTTTGAGAACAGTAAGTCCACCGAGAATGCCTTGAAAGATGACTCCGCCAAGCGCGGCGAAGCCAAGATACTTCATCCAGGGGCGCTCTTCATAGCGCCAGAGGAGGAAGGCGAGGCCGATGATGAACAGTCCCAGAGCCGCGGCGATGAGGCGGTGGGAGTGTTCAAAGGCAATACCGCCGATCATCGGAGGATTCAGAGTGCCATAGGAGAGCGGCCAGTCGGGTACGGCGAGGGCCGCATCTTCGGAAGTGACGAGAGCGCCGGCGGTGAGAAGAATGGCCGCCCAAGCGACGACAAACAGGGCGTACTTGTGTACACCAGAGTGATATGTAGCCATCATGAATTTCGAGCCCCAAACTCGAAAGACAGAGTATATCGCAAAGCAGGAATAGTGGCGGTGACCGACGCCCCCGAACCGGGGAGGAGTTTATTCAGGGAGAGGGGGAATGTCAATGGGGGATCGAACATTGTCGAACATTGAGAGCGTATCGCAACCTGTCACGAGACCGGCCTTCTCATTCTAGTCAGCTACTCGGAAGTAATCGGTCAGATCGCTGAAATTGGAATAGAGGTGAGCGAGGCGACGGTTCATTCCGCGCCCCGCCTGGTCCATTTTTGATGCTGACTGCTGGAGTTAGAAGGATAGTTTCAGGGCCAATTGACATTGCCGGGGTCCGACCGTCGTGTAGTTGATGACTCCAAAGTTCGGATCGCCCACATTCGTGTCTGGAGTGCCAAAGACCGGGTGGTTGAAAGCATTCTGTGCCTCCAGGCGCAGTTCCAGCACCACGTTCTCGTGGCTGGGCACAATTGCAAAATCCTTAGAGATGGACAGGTTGGTGGTGAAGAAGAACGGACTCCGGATCGAGCCGAGAGCACGAGCCGCATCGCCCAGGGTGTAGGCATCCGGTGTCTGAAAGCAGTTGGGGTTCGCGAAGTAATTGAACACCCAATTGCCGTCGCCACCGCCGGTGCGCTTAGGTGTGCATACCAGGTTAGGCCGCTGGGGCCCGTAGGTCGGTATAGCGGCTCCGTAAGTTTCGAAGTTGAGTGGAAACCCCTTCTGCATGGTCCAGACACCGGCCGTTTTCCAGCCGCCGACAATGAGATCCAGCGCACGAGGCATGTCGCTAAAGAAGGTTCGCCCGCGGCCGATTGGCAGATCGTAGGTGTAGTTGATTTTGAGTATCTGCGGGACATCGAAGGTTGAGAGGCTGCGGTCGAGCCAAGGCTTGTTGGGATCCTGAGGTTCCCAGAGACCACTCGTAGTGCCTGCCAGCCATGCCACGTTGGTGTCGTACATGGAAGAATCGTCAATGGACTTGGACCAGGTGTAATTGGCAGAGAGTTGCAAGCCATTGGAGTAGCGCTTTTCGATCGTTAATTGCAGGGCGTTGTAGATGGAGTTGGCAATGGGCGGCACGTCGCTAGTGACGCTGGTGTATTCCGGATACGGCAACTCCAGTTGAAAGGCTTGAACTTGCGATGCCGTGAGCGAGCTGTTGGCATAGTACGAGGCCAGCGAGCCAGTGGTCAGGATGGGAGCAAAAGGATTGTTCACATAATTGTTGAGGCTGGCGATCTGCGTGGTAGACAGCTTCTCAACCCAGGGGCCCAGAATGTCAAGAATGTTGCCACCGTTGTAAGGCAAGTGAGTTCCCTTCTTGCCGACGTAATCAGCGGTGACGACGATATTGGAGGGCAGTTGACGCTCGAAGCCGAAACTCCAGCCTTGCTCGTAGGGAGTTTGTGCCCAGAAGGGCGTTTTGATCGGACCGACGGCTCCGTAACTGACATCATTCAGCAGGCCAAGAGAGCTTCCCGGTGGCTGGATCAAGCCATTAGGGAACGGGTCGCTGAGATGCAAATAAGGCGTGGCGCCATCGTTGTTGTAGGTGCCGATCGCTCCGGTCGACTGATTAAATCCCTGGGAACCGTAAGGCAATACGCCGCTAGCACCGGAGCGGGACTGGCCGTAGTAGATGCCGTAGCCCCCGCGCATCACGGTCTTGGAGGTAAGCAAATATGAGAAGCCAAAGCGAGGTTGGAAATCCTTCCAGTCGGTGACGAAGTTGCTGCGTTGGTTGCCGTTCGCAAACACCTCACCACCGTAGAGCGTGCGCGTGACAGCGTCTCCCGTAAGCGGGTCGGTGTAGGAAATCGAGCCTCCATTTAGTGGATTCACGACGTTCGGATCGAACCAGTTCATTCGGTTATAGCGTTCGGTGCGTGGGATGTTGACGTCATAGCGCAGCCCGATATTCAGGGTTAGCTTGGGTGTGAGTTTCCAGTTGTCCTGGCCAAATCCGGCAAACTGATAATTTTCGGTGGCCGGGCGGAACTGGATCTCATAGCCTTGACTACCGCCCATCTGGCCCATCATAAAGCTGGCCATGGAGTCGCCGCCGCACTGGGTGACATCGCCGAGCGGGCATTGTGAACTGCCCTGGTTGTTAAAACTGAAGTTGCCGTTCGGTGCGTTGGTCTGAATGTAGTTCTGCTGGTGCAAACGGCCTTCGAAACCAAATTTCAGTTCATGGTTGCCATGGATTTTGGTAAGTAGTTCGCTCAACTGGCCAGTGTCCTGGCCTTGCCTGTAATTGCCGTAGGGGTCCTGGCCGATGCTGGTAAAGGCAGCGGAATAGTAGTTGCTGATAAACATGGACGGAACGCCCATAAACCCGTTGCTATTTAAATAGGAGGGGAAGCCCAGTGTGCTAAGGGGATTCGAATTGAAGCTTGAGTTGTAGGCATCAATGGTCATAGCACCGCGGGTGAACCCTAATGTGCTGGTGAGGATCAGCGTGGGGCTAAAGGTGTACGTATCATTGATGGCGAACAGGTGTGCCGAACCACCATTCTCACCACTGCCGCAAGGATCGGTGAAGTTCTTGAAGCAATCGTAGGGAACATAGTTGTTCCAGTCCTGCGAGTATTTCACGCTAAGTAGATTCTTTTCGCTGATGCGGTAATCGATCTTGAGGTCGAACTGGTCGTTTGAGCCGCGATTGGAACCGGAACCAACCCAATTGTCGTAGATGCCGTTACCCGAGAAATTGGGCTGCGGGAAGTAGGACATCATCTTCTGGGCGACCGGATCGATCAGATTGCCGGGGACGTGGGGCAACTGATAAATCGTGCCGTTAAGATTGGGATTTCCCGGACTTGTGTAAGCAGCGAGATTATTAAAGGGGATAAAGGTGCTGCGGTATGCGCCAGAACCCAGACTGCTGGAATAGGTAGGGTAATTCGCAGGTGCGTTTGGGGGAGTCGAGTAATAAACGCCGGAATAGGGGTCCCAAAGCTGACCCGCGGGATTAACTTGCTTGCCGGACATGCACTCTCCCAAGGAATTAAAGGTGCCGCCAGCCGCAGAGCAAAGTCCCCCAAAGTTGCCTTGGCGTTCGGCGTCAGTGGGAACGCCAGCTTGAGCGGTGGCCATGCTGGTGTCGCGGGTGCCATCCCAGTCGAAGAAGAAGAAGAGCTTGTCCTTCTTGATAGGCCCACCAATGGTGCCGCCATAATTATGGCGGTGCAGGGGAGATATAGGTTGGTTCGCCGCGTTGGCGAACCAGTTGTTGGCGTCAGTCATGCTGTTGCGGATAAAGTCGTACACTCCGCCATGGAAGGAATTACCGCCGGAGCGGGTGATCATGTTGACGACGGCGGAACCGGTGAAGCCGTACTCCGCGCTGAAATTGGTCTGCTCGACTTTGAACTCTTCGACTGCCTCTGCAGACGGAGTATAGGTGACTGCGGTGATGCCACCATTGGGTTCGAAATTGGTGATGGAGGCGCCGTCCATCAGAATGTCCGCGCTAGCGCCGCGGCTGCCATTGGAGACGAAGTTCGTCCCGGTATCACTGACGGAGTTCTGATCGCTCATGTTGTTCATGCCGGGGCCAAGCATGACAAAGTCGAGGACGTAGCGGTCAACCAGAGGCAGGTCGTTAATGAACTTGCGGTTGACGACCTGTCCCGTGACTGCGTCCTCAGTTGCCAGGGCCTGCGTCTGGGCCTGGACTTCGACACTCTGCGTGGCAGAAGCGACCTTCAGGTGGAAGTCTGCGGTGGCGTTCTCGCTGACGTTGACTTTGACGCCGGTGCGTACTTCCTGTTGAAAGCCCTCGACGTTGACAGTCACGGTGTACACGCCGGGAGGAACCGAAGTCAGTAGATAACGTCCCGCGTTATCGGACGTAGCAGTGAACGTGAAACCTTTGGCCTGATCGGTGATGACGACCTTGGCACCGGGTACCACAGCGCCGCTGGGATCAGTGAGGTCGCCGCTCACCGTGCCGAAATAGCCCTGCGCCCGTAAAATCGTTGGGAAACACAGCAGGAAAAGAAAGAACACCCCGAACGAAACTCTGCCCGGCAGCTTCGAAAACCCGGTGAAACAATTCCCCGTCATGAGTAGCTCCTTGCGCGTGGTTAAGTCGTGGACCGCGGCTCACGAAACCTTTGCGCGTCGCGCCTCCGCCTGGACCAACGCATCCGAGCATACGGAACTGAAGTCGTACACTCCGGAAAGGAGATGGTGAAGGCAGTCTCCGAGGCACATGTTTAAAACGATTCAAATACATAATCTAAGGGAGTGTCAAGGCCCCTCGTCACACGGGGTACGGCGCGGTCAATTCTCTAGACAGTATCGTTCCAAGGCTAGGGGGTGGAGGTGTGGGCGGGTTCGGGATGGATTTCGACGGCGCGGAGGACTAGGTCCTTCAGGGTGGCGATGAAGGCGGGGGAATCGCCTACCGCGGGCATCATGCGGAAGTGGGTGATGCCCCATTTTTTGGCGTCGGCGCGACCGTCGATATTGATTTCGTGGAGAGTTTCGATGTGTTCGGTGACGAAGGAGATGGGAACGACCATGGCTTCGGTTACGCCTTCGTGGCCGAGTTTTTCGAGAGTACCGAGGAAGGATGGTTCGAGCCACTTGGCGGGGCCGACTTTGCTTTGGTAGCAGAGTTGGTGAATCTTGGGCCAATTGGGAAAACGCTGAGCGCCTTGTTCGCAGACAAGGCGGACGGTTTCGTTGATGTGCTTGGGATACGGGTCACCTTTTTCGACGAGGCTCATGGGAAGGCCGTGGGCGCTGAAGAGGAGATGAATGCGGGAAGAATCGGGAAATTGGCGCAGGCATTTGCCGATGTTGGTGACGAGGGCTTCGATGTAAAAAGGGTGATCGTAGAAGTCTTCGATGGAACGCTCGGGAAGAGTGTCAACAGGTTCGCCGTAAACGCGGCGCCACTCTTTGAGGCTGCTGAGCGTGGTGGCGTAGGAATAATGGGGATAGAGAGGCAGGAGGACAAGTTCATCGAGGCTGCCGGAATTGTTAAGCGAGGCGACGGCGTCTTCGGTGAGGGGCTTCCAGTAGCGCATGGCCGTGACGGCGACAGGGTCGATGTAAGGCTTGAGGGCCTGGACGAGGCGGACGCGCTGGCGTTCGGTGAGAATGGCGATGGGGGAGCGACGGCCAATCATGGCGTAGCGAGCGGCGACAGGGGGCGTGCGTTTTTTGGCGATGTAACGGGCGAGAGGTCCGCGAATGAAATTGGCTGGGCCGAGGGGGATGATGTCAGGGTCAAGAAAGAGATTGCGGAGAAAGGGTTCGACGGTGTCGAGTGAATCGGGGCCGCCAAGCTGGAAGAGGACGATGCCGACGCGTTTCTTTTTGGAGGTGGTCACGGAGTGATCCTTTTCTTTGGGCGCGGTGGAATCAGGACTTCAGAAATTAGCAAGAAACGTATCATCAATGCTAAAGCCCTATTGCTGGCCTCACTTTACGCAAGGGGCTGAAGCTCCTGCCTCCTAAAGCTAACAGCACAACAAGAAAAGCCAAGAGAAAAGCACGCCTCTGAAAACTCGCCACCACAAAATCGAACCCAAGAGCGCTGGCATAAAAGCCAGCGCTACGACGGCCCATGCGCTACTTGGCGCGCGGGAGCGAATTTTTCAGGCGATCGATTTCGCCACGAAGGTCGTTCGTGCGTTTGGCAATGGTGACGTAGAAGAGAAAGAATACGCCCCAACCGATGATGTAGGCAGCAAAGACGCTGTCGAGATTTTTCATTGAGCCTCCGCTTCACGTTGCAGGATATCGACTTCGTTTTTCATTTTTTCAAGGATGTAACGTTCGATGATGAGGAACGCCGCAAAGACGTGCATGGAGAACACGAAGAAGAACAAGACTTTTTGCATGGTGGGCTCCAGGCCGGAACCGGGACCGCCCATGATGACGGGAGAAGGATGCTGGGTGCGCCACCAGCGAATAGCACCAAAGACGAGGGGAACGTCCAGAAAAGCGAAGATGCCGAAGAGAGAGCTGAGTAGAGCGCGGCGATCGGGCTCTTCGATAAGGGTGCGAAGGAGGAGGTAGGAGACGTAGAGGAGCCAGAGAACGAACGTGGAAGTGAGGCGAGCGTCCCAAGTCCACCAAATTCCCCAGACGGGATGGGCCCAGATGGGTCCAGTGATAAGGACGACGGTGGTGAGGACCAGGCCGACTTCGGCAGAAGAAACGGCGAGCCAGTCAAATTTGGGGGAGCGCTTCCAGACATAGAGAAGATTGCACAGGAAGCAGACGAAGAAGGCGTCCATGCCAGCCCAGGCGCTGGCCACGTGGAAATAGAAGATGCGATAGATGAGACCCATGGTACGTTCCTCGGGGGCGACGTACAAGGAACCGTAACCGGCTGCGATGAGCAGGAGAATCGCAACGGCGCCAAGGAGTATGCGTTTCAGCATGGCGGATTATTCCTCCAGAAGATATTCGCCGAAAAGCCATAGCGCCGTCAAAAAAACGAGGTCGAAGATGGCAAGGAAGCCAATTCCCTTCCACTGAATGACCGGCTCGCGATCAAGCAAGCTGACACTGACGGTAGCGCTGACGACGAGGACCGGCGTGAGTAGAGGCAGAAGAAGGAGCGGGAGAAGGAGTTCGCGCATACGCGCTTGCGCGGAGATGGCGGAGAGCGCCGTGCCGGCAATGGAAATCCCAAGACTGCCGAGGAAAAGAACGAGGAGGAGGTAATGAAGCTCCGGCAGGATCGGAATGTTATAGAAAACGGCGAAGAGCGGGAGCATGAGGATTTCAGTTAGCAGGAGGAAAAGCGTATTGGCGATGAGCTTGGCGAGGAATATCGAGAACGGGTCGCTGACGGCCAGGCGGAGAGAGCTGAGCGTGTCATTGGATTGTTCGCGGAGGAAGCAGGGCTGGAGCATCAGGGAAGCCGCAAAGAGAATGGCGAGCCAGAGGAGGCCGGGGCCGAATTCTCTAGACTCCTCGGTGGTGGGGCTGATGGCGAAGCTGAAGAGGATGAGAACGACGAGGATGAAGACAACGGTGGTGGTGAGGAGTTCGCGGGAACGGAACTCGGTGCGCAATTCCTTGTCGAGGAGGGTCGTGGTGTTGGAGAGGAGGCTCATGGCGATTTTCAGGCGCCTCCAAAGGTAAGGATGGAACGGAGAGATGCGCCGGAGTTGGTGTCAGCGACGACAGAGCCGGCATCGAGTTGAACGGCGCGAGTAGCGAGGGAGGAGATTTCCGATTCGCCGTGAAGGCTCATGACCACGGTGCAGCCGGAGCGATGGACATCGCCGAGAGACTTGGCGAGCCAGGAGATGCCGAGCGGGTCAAGGCCGGTAGCGGGCTCATCGAACAGGAGGACACTCGGGCGATGAACCAGTGCTCGGGCAATGGCGATGCGTTGGCGCATTCCGCGGGAGAATGTGCGGACAAGAGAAGCGCGGCGCTCGTAGAGGCCGACTTCCTTGAGCAATTCCTGCGCACGGGCCACTGGCTGCGGGACACCCTGTAACTTCCCGAAGAGAATGAGATTTTCTTCGGCCGAGAGTTCGTCGTAGACCATGGTGGTGTGAGCGACGTAGCCGGGGCGGTTGTTCGAGGCCGAGTCCGAGGAAGCGCCGGGGAACGATAACTTCCCTGCCGTCGGACGAACGATGCGGGCGGCGATGCGGAGAAGAGTAGTTTTGCCGGAACCGTTGCGGCCAGCGAGAACGACACATTCGCCGGGAGCGACTTGAAGAGAGACGTGGCGAAGGGCGAATAGGCCACCGTAACGCTTATCGATGTTCTCGAAGAGGAGGCCGGTTGGAGTTGGCGAAGACAAAGTGTTTTTTCCGGTTGGGGGAGCTCCCAAGGTTTTGTTGGTTCCGGCGTGAGGAGAAGCAGGTTCCTCGTTTCGCTCGAAATGACAGCTACCTTTCCCATCCGCAGATCAAAGCAAGAAAGCCTAAGATGACCTGCATAAAGCCGCCCCTAAAAGTGCAACCGAAAATCAGCCATGCACCAAGTCGCGAAGAAGCTTATCGAAACGGGCTTTTTCGCGGGCGTACTCTTCCTCGGAAATTGTGCCCGCCTGGCGGCGAAGCTCCAGACGGAAAATTTGTTCCTTGAGCGAATCCATAGTGACGGCGACGTGCTGATCGACCTGTGCGGCTACGCTGGCTGGAGGCACGGGCACGGCGGTTGGCGTGGCTTTTTTCGCTTTTGAAGTTTGCGCCGATTTGGATGGCTTGGCCGGAGAAGCCGCGAAGTCCGCATCTTCGCCGGCGGCAACAACAACCTGTTTGCGGGAGAGAAGAAGAGCACCCATGGCGAAAAGAGCAGCGAGACCGGCGAACAGGTACCACTTGAAATCGTCGAGGCGGCTGGGAGCGGAAATGACTTCGGGGCCTTGATCCTGGCGCGAGTTCCCTTCTTGAGCAGCCTCCTGGCCTTGGCCGGCGCCGGCGGGTGGTGCAACAGCGATTCCCGAGAGGCTGACGGTGAGGATACTTTTTGCGAGCAGAGGTTCGTGAGTGAAGACCATCATGCCCTGTTCCTGGCCAGCGGCGACCAGACCGTTTCCAGTTACGGTAATGCCCGGAGGAACGACAACGAGGAGTTTCGCACCTGGGTAGGTGGCGGACAATTTGAGAGTGGCGGAGTTGTTTGTGTAGGGGAGTTCGTAGGAAAGGCGCACGTTGGTCTGGCCGGGACGAAACGGATAGGCGATGGAGAAGCGGCCTTTTCCTTTGTCAATGGAGGCCTGGTTGATGGCCATGCCCATGGCCGTGGTGGTGCTGACCTGGCCGAGGGCGGCATCTTCGGGAATCGTAAAATCGAAGTTGCCGTCGGGTCGGAAGAAAGCGGAGGGGGGCTTGGAATCGTTCTGAATGGAATATTCTTCGGCGCCGACAAGCTTGGCGTCCTGCGGCTCAAAGATGATGACGTGCGAGGGAACCGTGATGGACTTGGAATCCTTGGATACGTCATAGACCTCGACATCAACATCGGGACGACCTGGAGGAGCAAACGTATTGAAGCTGACGTCGTGAAGAGTGGCGCGGATGAGGACCGGGGCGGAACCGATGGAATCTTTGGTCACGGAGAAATGGCCCTGGGCGTCACTTTTGGCGGTAGCGAGTTCCGCCATTCCGGCAGTGGGGCTCAGAAGATCGAGATCGACATTGGGTTCAGGCTTACCAGTGGTGCGATTGATGACCGTGCCGCTGAGAGTGCCAGCGAAGGCAGAGGCGCCGAGAAAAAACGATGTGAGGAGAATGGAAAAGAGTCGCGAACCGATCGCCTTCATCTAGCGCTCCGCTCGGAAGTGGAGGGGCGAACCGCGCGAGGGCGGCGCACCTGAGATTCGGTGACCTGATCGATTTCGGTCAGGACAAGAGCGGCTTC
>Ga0181526_10002430_pt1 | contig 16262 bp, 14 predicted proteins | sample PEATcosm2014_Bin_35_FD_119750 | JGI IMG/M metagenome (GOLD analysis project Ga0181526, IMG submission 119750) | Peatland microbial communities from MTU Mesocosm Facility, Houghton, MI, USA - PEATcosm2014_Bin06_30_metaG | ecosystem: Environmental > Terrestrial > Soil > Wetlands > Peat | place...
ACCACGCGCGCACGCTCGAAAGCCAGAAAGTCGCCTCCCGGGCCGGATGGAAGTTCCACGTTCACGCCGCGCTGGTAGGCGCCCACTGGCGCAGTAACCCGCCGCTTGGTCAACCTGCGCTTGATGATGACCGTGCCCTCGATATCCGCCGCGCGAGCCGCGCTTGGAAGCATCACACTTGTGAGCACGGCGATCGAGAGAGCCAGCTTAGTTATTCTCGTCATTCCGCAGCCCCCGCGAGTGCTGTGAGACAGTCCCCCCCCGCCAGCATCAGACTAGCTAGGAAAGATAGGATAAGCAACGCTGTCTTTCGTTAGGCAGTAGTATCCAGAGGCATGATTCTGTTACACATGTTGCATCGTCTGGCTTATGCGATCGGGGCGCCGGGCCGGCCGCTCATGACCTGCATCAGGTATCTCTTGAAATAACCCTGTTGGAAGCGCAGGAATTGCGGTTGGACATTTTCCGCTGTATCCGTGCGGTAGTGGTAGTTACCCGGATGGCCATTCGGCTCCAGCCCCAGGAACGAGATAGCTTCGTAGCCCAGCGCGGAGGCCGGCAGCGCATCAGTCGGCAGCAGCAGGTTCTTCCGCTCCTGGGCCTCAGGTGTCTCGCGCGCGGCCGCCAGCAGCGCGCGCCCCGCACGGCGATACCAGACGATGCCTTCGCCTGACAAGTAAGTGAGCCGGCCCGTGCCCAGGTTGTCCAGGTTGACGAACATCGTGACTTGCTTGCCTAAGCGGCTCCGCTGCGCGCGCAGAAAAGCCTTCATACCCTTTTCCCCGGCCTCCTCGCTGCCCGTGAAGAGAAACCTCAACTCGCAGCCCGCCGGATAATCGCCGCGGCAATGCACATAATCTTCCGCGAGGTAGAGCGCCAGCGCCGTGCCCGTGCCGTTATCGTTGGCCCCAGGCGTATACCGTCCGGTAATCTCCGCCAGTCCGAAAACGATCAGCGCCATCACACACCCCGTGAGCCCGGCAACAACCAACGGCAATCCCGCGCGCCAGCCCGCGGATTCCGCGACCACACCGAACAACACCAAGAGCAAACCCGCGTAGCACAACCGGAAGAACCCGGCGAGATACCGGAGCAGGCGCGGATGAAACAGAAAACTGCCGCGCTGCGTGTCATAGTGCGCAGTCACGAAGATGGTGGGTGACGATGCGTCCACCGGTTCCGTGTACACGTTCTGTGACCAGAAGCGCGGCATCGCGCTCAGATCTAGCGGGTGGCCGGAAACCTCCACCAGCAAAACAGCCAATCCATAAGCCAGCAGCACAAGAGGGAGCCACTTGTACCCGGCAAGCGACAGCCAGCCCGCCATGATCGCCAGAGCGAAGACTTGCACGGGCATCAAGTACAGGTTGTCCCGCGTAGTCCGGAATGGCTCCTCGCTCACCGTGTAGCCCATCGCGCGCAGCCGCTGCGTAATCCACTGCGCGGCCTGCCGCTCATGCAGGCTGGCCGAGCCGCGGTCCGGCGCCACGGCGGCTAACTCGCGTAGGTAGTCTATGCTCTCCATTGGGCCTTGTTCCAGTATGCACCCGTGTCAAATTGATTGGCTCCAGGGTTCTTTAGTACGATGGAACGACGAACGGCGAGGCCCAAAAGCCATGACGAATCTTTGTGATCTTCCATACACTGCGAAGCTCTGCGCCCTGGCCGCGATGCTCGGCGCATCGCTGGCAGCACAAACGCAACAGACCGAAATGCCCACGCCGGTCTTCAAAGTAAACGTGGTCGCGCACTCCACTAAAGCCATCAACTATCGGCATCGCAGCGGCTCCACGGAGATAGACTTCGCAGGCACTTCGTCGATGCCGCGCGCCAAAGGCCACGCGCGGGTGGAAAGCCGCCAGGGCGCTATCAGCATCGACGCCTCCTTCCGCGACGTGGGTCCCGCCAACCAGTTCGGCGCCGAGTATCTGACCTATGTGCTGTGGGCGGTCTCGCCCGAGGGACGGCCCAAGAACCTCGGCGAGGTCCTGCTCGATGGCGGTAAGAGCAGTTTGAAAGTCACCACGGACCTGCAGGTTTTCGGCTTGATCGTGACTGCGGAGCCTTACTTCTCAGTGACCCAGCCCAGCGACGTGATCGTCATGGAGAACGAGGTCCGGCCGGACACGCTGGGTAAGTTCGAGTTCATCGATGCGAAATACGAACTGTTACAGCGCGGTCAGTATCAGAAGCTCGCTAACGTTTTGCAACTGACGCCGGATCCGAAGGTGCCGGTGGAAATCTACGAGGCGCGCAACGCAGTCCAGATCGCGCAGTCGTTGGGCGCCGATAAGTACGCGGCGGATTCCTTCCAGAAGGCCCAGGCAGCGCTGCAACAGGCCGAGAGCTATCTGCGGCGGAAGGAGCGCAAGCCCGCCATCATGATTGCGCGCGAAGCCGCCCAGACGGCCGAAGACGCGCGCGTGATCGCCCTCAAACGCGAGGAGGAAGAGGCCCTGGACAAGGAACGCGTGGCCGCCGCGGCGCGCGAGGCCGAGGCCAAGCGCCAGACCGAGGATGAGCAACAGCGCCGCGAACAGGCGGAAGCCGCGCGCAAGGCCGAAGCCGCCCGCCGCGCGCAAGCCGAAGCGGAGAAAGCCACGGCGGATAAACGGCGGTTGGAAGCGGAATTGGCCGCGGCCCGGGATGCAGCCGAGCGCGCCAGGGCCGAGGCGGCGCAAGCCCAGTCCGCGGCTGCCGCACAGGCGGCGCAGGCCGCGGCCGAAAAAGCTCAGCGCGAGGCGGCTGAAGCCGATCGTTTGCGCCAACAGGCCGAACTGGAAAAGCAGCAGCTTCGCCAGCAGCTTCTGCAGCAGCTCAACGCGGTGTTGGAAACCAAGGACACGGATCGTGGACTGGTCGTCACCATGGCCGACGTGCTGTTCGATACCGGCCAGTACACGCTGCGGCCGGCGGCGCGGGAGAAACTGGCGAAACTCGCGGGCATCGTGATCGCGCATCCGGGCTTGAAGCTGGCCGCCGAAGGACACACCGACAGTACCGGCACCGCCGCTTTCAACCAGAAGCTCTCAGTGAAGCGCGCCCAGGCGGTAGTTGCGTATCTGGGCTCGCAAGGATTGACCAGCGAGAGCTTGAGCGCTTCCGGATTCGGCGATACAACGCCCATCGCGTCCAACAAAACCGCCGCCGGCCGACAGCAAAACCGCCGCGTGGAATTGATCGTCTCGGGTGAGGTGATCGGGACCAAAATTGGGACCATCAGCAACTAGGCATAGGAGGCCTCCGAACATGAGTTGGAACCGTAATGCCGTATCGGTCATATTGGCGTTTTCCGCGCTCCCGGCCGCCCTAGGCGCAGCCACGGTGAGCGTCGCAATTGTTCCGACCTCCGCCACACTGGCTATAGGTCAGACCCGGCAGTTCACCGCCACGGTGCGCAACTCGAGTAACACGGGTGTCGGCTGGCAGGTGAACGGCGTAACTGGAGGTAACTCGACCGTGGGCACAATCAACGCCACGGGTCTTTATACCGCTCCTGCGGCCGTTCCACGCCCTGCCACCGTCACGGTCACAGCGGTTTCGAAAGCGAATTCGACCGAGTCGGCATCGGCCATCATGTTCCTTACCCCTCCGCAAGTGGCAGTAAGCATTTCGCCAGCGTCTGTGTCGGTGCAACCGGGCGGGTCTCAGCAATTCGCGGCCACATTGGTGAACACGACGAACACGGCTGTCACCTGGGAAGTGAACGGCGTGATCGGCGGCAGCCCCACAACCGGCACGATTACAACGTCGGGAGTCTATACCGCGCCCACTGCGATTCCCAGTCCCGCCATCGTGATCGTGACTGCTGTTTCGCAGCAGACCCCGGCCGCGGCGGCCAAGGCCAACATCACCATCGGAACCGGCGCCGCCTTCTACGTGGCCCCCACTGGGAGCGATAGCAACAACGGCAGCTTTGGTTCGCCCTGGCTCACGATCCAGCACGCCGCCAACACCGCCGTAGCGGGCAACACCGTCTACGTGATGGGAGGCGTCTATAACGAAACGGTGACCTTCCCGAACTCCGGCTCCGCCAGCGCAGGATACATTACCTTCGAGAGTTATCCGGGCCAAACAGCCGTATTGGACGGCACGGGTCTGTCGATTCCGGGCGGCCAGTATGGCCTGTTCACCATCTTCAACCAGAGCTATCTGGCCATCGGTGGATTTGAAATCCGGAACTATACTTCCAACACTATCGCTGACGTACCCATCGGCATTTACATCACTGGAGCAGATAGCTATATACAGATCCTCGGAAACCGGATCCACGATATCGTCACCACAGCCAAAGGTTGTAACGCTAACGCACTTGGCATGGCGGTGTACGGGAGCAGCGCTCCGGCTTCCATTAACAACCTGACCATTAGCGGCAACGAGATCTACGACTTAACGACTGGCTGCAGCGAGTCCGTCTCGCTTGACGGCAACGTGGATACTTTTACTGTCGCCAACAACCTAGTTCATGACAACAATAATATTGGGATTGACGCCATCGGCTTCGAAGGTGTATCTCCCGATCCAACTTACGACCAGGCGCGCAATGGCGAGATCAGCGGCAACGTCGTTTATAACATCACGTCCTACGACAACCCCGCATACGGCCGCCAGTTCGCGGCGGATGGCATCTACGTAGACGGTGGCACCCAGATTACCATAGAGCGGAATCTAGTCCACAACGTAGACCTCGCCATCGAAATGGCCAGCGAACACTCGGGCCATGTCACCAGCTATGTCACGGCACGCAGCAATCTGGTCTATCGCGCAAACTCGGCTGGCATCAGTATTGGTGGATACGCTGCGAGCGTCGGCGGCACCGACCATTGCACGGTGGTCAATAACACGCTTTTCATGGACGACACGAAGAACACAGGCAGCGGAGAATTCCAGATTCAATTCTACGCGACAAACAATATCTTCGAAAACAACATCGTCAACGCGACTACGCAGGGCCTGTTCGTTCATAACTTCACGGACTCCTCTCCCAGTCCCGCGACTGTGGATTACAACCTCTACTTCTCATCCACGGGTTCCTCGGCGGGAATCTGGGATTGGAATGGGGCGAAATACACCGGGTTTGCGGCGTACCAGTCCGCCACGGGTCAGGATGCCCACTCCAGCTTCGCGAATCCTCTATTCCTCAGCGCGTCGATACCGGACCTGCAGGTCCAGCCCTCCTCGCCGGCCGTCAATGCCGGCATCAACCTGGGAGCCTCGGTGGTCGGGACGCTCGATTTCGCCGGTAATCCGCGCGTACAGGGCGCCAATATCGACATCGGCGCCTATGAGCAGCCTTGAGTCTGGCGCAGGGTCATAGCAGCTCGCAGAAAACGGGCGCCATCGGCAGAGACGCGCGGAGAGCGCTAACAATCTCCTAATGTTATAGTGCGCAGTGCTGGTACTGGTAAACCTTGCCCCCCGCACGGGTCCGGCGGTAAAATCATCGGATCGCCAACCTCGTCAAAAATCACTTGGTTCTCACCTACATGCTGCTGGTCGGCCTGCCCGTGCTGGGCCTATTCGGCATTTTGGAGGTTGGGCGAAGCCTTGCTGCGCCGCTGTCCATCGGCGGCGAATGGACGCTGGAATTCGATCCCGCCGCCAATTGCGGCGGCCCAGCGCGCCTACGGCAGCCCGCGCTTAACATTTCCCAATCCGGCACGAGCGCCCTCATCGCCTTGAATGACGGACGCGCCACCACGATCGATGCGAGCATTGATGGCTCCACAGTGGCTGCCAAATCGCTCACCGCGACCATTACCGGAAAGCAGGGCCAGCGCGTGCTGGAAGGCAAGATGGACTTCGACGGTTGCGCGCCGGTCGCCTTTCGAGCGGTCCGCCAGGCGCCTGCCAAGAAGCGAGGCGAGTGATGCTGAATCTCTTCCAGCTCGTCTTGCAAATCGCCGTGATCCTGGTGGCGGCGCGCGTGGTGGGCTTCCTGTTCCAGAAGATCAATCAGCCGCAAGTGATGGGAGAGATGGTGGCGGGCATCCTGCTGGGCCCCTCTCTGTTGGGCTGGGTGGCGCCGGGCATGTCGGCCGCGCTATTTCCGCCCGCCAGCCTGGGCTATCTCAACGCTTTGAGCCAGGTGGGGCTGGTGGTGTTCATGTTCGTGGTGGGCCTGGCGTTGAATCCGACCGAGCTACACGATTATGGCCACGCAGCCGTGCTGACCAGCCACGTGAGCATCGTGGCGCCCTTCTGTTTCGGCGGTTTGACCGCGCTGTATCTCTACCCCAGACTCTCCGACGATAGCGTTACCTTCACCGGCTTCGCTCTGTTCATGGGCGCCGCTATGAGCATCACCGCCTTTCCTGTGCTCGCGCGGATTCTGTCCGAGCGCGGCCTGCTGCGCAGCCGTGTGGGCACGCTGGCGATCGCCTGCGCGGCGGTCGACGATGTCACCGGATGGTGCATCCTGGCCTATATCGTGGTGCTGGTGCGGGTGACGCATGCCGCGCGGCCCGCTTGGGTTACGATTGCCGGCTCGCTGGTCTACGTCGCGCTGATGCTGTTCGTGGTGCGGCGCTTCCTGCCGGCGTTCGAGCGCTCGTTTCGCCGCCACGGGCGGCTGAGCGACAACATCGTGGCCGTGATCGTGGTGCTGGTGCTGGCCTCCGCCCTGGCTACCGAGTGGCTCGGGATTCACTTGTTGTTCGGCGCTTTTCTGATGGGCGCCATCATGCCGAAGAGCCACGAGTTCACGAGCTACCTGCTGCATAAGTTCGAGTCGGTGACCGTAGTGCTTCTGCTGCCGCTGTTCTTCGCCTTCACGGGTCTGCGCACGCGCATCGGCGTGGGCGGCGGGGCCGCGATCTGGTTCTACAGCGCCATCGTGATCGTGGTCGCGATCACCGGAAAGCTGGGCGGCTCCATGCTGGCGGCCCGGCTGGCCGGCACGCCCTGGCGCGACGCCGCCTCGCTGGGGATTCTGATGAACACCCGCGGCCTCATGGAACTCGTGATCCTGAACATCGGCCTGGATATCGGCGTCATTTCCCCGGCCATGTTCTCAATTATGGTGCTGATGGCGCTGGTGACGACATTCATGACCACGCCGCTGCTGGAATGGGTCTACCCTTCACGGCTGCTGCGTGCGGAAGTCGAAGACCTCGCGGAGAAAAGCGTGGCCTGACGGGATTCTTGGTGGGGCAGGCGCTTCCGCCTGCCTTCCTGGCTCTCGGCTTTCCTAGCCCCCAATCGTCGCGGCCGGAACGGCTGGCCGGGAGAAGCACACGCGCAACTCGGCGCTGACGTTGACAGGTTTCCTGGTTTCGACGTCTATGGGGCACCAGACCGAGCGGGCCTTGGCCAGCAGGCTGCGATCGCGCGCCCGAAGGATCTCGGTGTAGCGCTCGAACCTGACGCGGCTGGCGGCGCCCACCCACGTCCTGGCGATGATGTTGTCGCCGAGGTAAGCCGCCTGCTTGTAGTCGATCTCGTGATGCAGCACGATCCACGCCAGCCTGGCCTGGTCCGCGGCGGGCGCCAGAGCCTTCCAGTGCGCGACGGCCACGTCCTGCACCCAGCGGAGATAGGTGACGTTGTTGACGTGGCCCATCTCGTCGATGTCCGCGGGCTGGACCGAGAGGGGCAGTTCAAAGGCGTCGGGATTTTCGGTCATCTCTTTTAGTATGACGCCGTGTGAGAATGCGTAGCGAAGTATCGAGGACTGTGCGTTCTCGCGTCGGCGCCACTTTGCCTCAATAGTGAACAACACGTGGTACATGCACGGCTTGCGGCCGTAGAGTAATTGCCGCACCTCAAAGGGGGCGGAAGCATCTTCCGGAGCAAGCGGGCAGCGCTAGGAAAATCCGCACGGAAGCGTTGGCCTCCTGCAATCTCAAGAACCATTGCCAGCCGGCCTCACCCGCCTGCTTGCGATAGCAGCCACTCCAGAATTGCGTCGGCGTCGTGTTCGGCTTGCGGGTGATTTCAACGCGGAAGGCCATGCTTCTGGCGTAGCTCTTCGAAGAACTCGGCGGCAGGCCTGGTGCGTCCTGCCTTTACATCCTCATAGGCTTCCCGGACAGCGCCCACCGTTTCGTCATAGTCCTGCCGTTCCCACTCCAAGTAAGCGCCCAAGGCTGCATCGAACGCCGCGACAGCGTCTTGCCCGTGACGCTGCGCGTATTCTTCCAGTTGGGCCTTACGTTCCGGGCTGATCTGGATTACGTCCATGCCCCAAGGGTATGAGCGGTAGGGGGCCGTGTCAAGCGCGGCCGAGCAACACGGCTGGGCTGTTTGCACTGCGTGGCCTGGCCTGCGCTTCCTATAGTGCGCCGCCACACGCCGCACTGCTCAATCAACGCCGTCGTACCCCTGGTAGTGGGACGGTGACTCAATAATCATTCAAGTTGCAGCGGCAACGCAGCGCGTCCCACTACCCTACTACCCACGGACTTGACAACCCCTCCCATTCTGTGTAATTATTCATTGTAGTGAATAAAAATGCATTGAGAGGCGTCGCCGTGGCCGCTTTCCCCATCCCCCAGCGTCTTACCCATATCTCCGCGCCCGACTTGGCCCGCGACCTCGATCTCAGCGATGACGAGTTGTCTGCGCTCCTCGACTTGGCTCTGGACGTCAAGCAGTCCCCCCGCGATTACGCCCGCGCCCTTACCGGCAAGTACCTCGGCCTGCTCTTCGAAAAAGCTTCCCTGCGCACCCGCCTCACCTTCGAGCTGGCCATCAAGCAGCTCGGCGGCGACTCCGTTTTCAGCGAAGGCCGCATCGGCGCACGCGAGCCGCTTAAGGATGTCGCGCGCAACCTGGATCGCTGGGTGCACGCCATCGTGGCCCGGACTTTTTCGCAGGAGACGATCGAGGAACTGGCGCAATGGTCTTCCGTGCCGGTCATCAACGCCCTGAGCGACCTCTACCATCCGTGCCAGGCGCTCGCCGATATCGTGACGCTAAAAGAGCGCTTCGGCGATCTCGCGGGCTTGAAGCTGGCTTTCTGCGGCGACGGCAATAACGTGGCGCACTCGCTCATGCTGACCGCGACGCGCCTCGGAATGGATTTCGCCATCGCCACGCCGCACGGTTACGAGCCCAACCCCGAAATCGTGGCGCAGGCCGATGGACTGGCCGCCGTCAACGGCTCCACGCTGCAGCTTACCGACGATCCGGCGGAAGCCGTCGACGGCGCGCACGCCGTGTATACCGACGTGTGGGCCAGCATGGGTCAGGAAAAGGAAGCCGTCAAACGGCGCAAGGCTTTCCAGCCTTATCAGGTCAACGACGCGCTGTTCGCCCTGGCTCGGCCGGACGCCGTCTTCATGCACTGCCTGCCCGCGCACCGTGAAGAGGAAGTCACCGATTCCGTCATAGAGCACAGCCGCTCGGTGGTTTTCGATCAAGCCGAAAACCGCATGCATGCGCAAAAAGCGCTGCTGCTCATGATGCTGGGATAGGCGAACAACGGCGGGCTAAAGCTCGCCGCGGCAAGCTGAAGCTTGCGCCACGAACACTTATGAATAAACCTAAAAAGGTTGCCCTGGCTTATTCGGGCGGCCTGGATACGTCTGTCATCATTCCCTGGCTCAAGGAAAACTACGGGTGCGAAGTCGTCGCGGTGTGCGGCGACATAGGCCAAGGCCCCGATGAACTGGAGGGCCTGGAAGCCAAGGCCCGCCGCACCGGCGCATCGGAAGTCTACATAGAGGATATGCGCGAGGAATTCGTCACCGGGTACATCTGGAAGCTGGTGCGATCCGGCGGCGTGTACGAGCACAAGTATCTGTTGGGCACTTCCGTAGCGCGGCCGCTGCTGGCGAAGAAACAGGTGGAGGTGGCGCTGCGCACAGGCTGCGATGGCCTGGCTCACGGCTGCACGGGCAAGGGTAACGACCAGGTGCGCTTCGAGCTAACCTATAAAGCGCTGGCGCCGCATCTTCCGGTGATCGCGCCCTGGCGTGAGTGGACCATCGTGTCGCGCGAAGATGCCATCGCGTACGCCAAGCAGCACAACGTGCCGATCGCGCAATCCACCACCAAGATCTACAGCCGGGACCGCAATCTCTGGCACATCTCGCACGAAGGCGGCGCGCTGGAAGATCCCGCCAACGCCGCTCCGGACGATATATGGATGCTCACGCGCAGCCCCCGCGAAGCCCCCAGCACGCCGGGTGAAGTGACCATCGGCTTCGAAGCCGGCGTGCCGGTTTCCGTCGATGGCGTGCGCATGCACGGCGTGGCGCTGGTCGAGAAGCTCAACGGCATCGGCGGTGAGCACGGCATAGGCCGCATCGACCTGGTGGAGAACCGTTTCGTCGGGATGAAATCGCGCGGCTGCTATGAGACTCCGGGCGGCACTCTGATTTATGCGGCGCATCGCGAACTGGAAGCGCTCACGCTCGACCGCCAGACCCTGCACTACAAGCAGCGGTTGGCCCTCGATTACGCCGAAATGGTCTACAACGGCCTCTGGTTCACACCTCTGCGCGAAGCTCTGGACGCCTTCTTCGCCACCACCAGCGCCACCACTACGGGCGAAGTGACGCTGCGGCTTTACAAAGGCAACCTGGAACCGGTGAGCCGCAAATCGCCTTATTCGCTATACTCGCGGGATATCGCCAGCTTCACCATGGGCGCCTCCTACGATCAGAAAGACGCGCTGGGCTTCATTAACCTGACCGGGCTGCCGATCAAAGTGCGCGCCGCGCTGAATGCCCCGAAGGCGCAATCTGCATGAAGCTCTGGGGCGGCAGGTTCGAAGCAGGCCCCTCGGAAATCTTCGAGCGCTTCTCCGGATCGCTGGCCTTCGACCGCCGGCTGATCGACGCCGACATACGCGGGTCGCAGGCTTTTGCGCGCGCGCTGGAACAAGCCGGCATTTTGAGTGCCGAAGAACGCGCCCGCATCGTGGAAGCTCTCGACCGGATCCGCGAGGAAGCGGCTGCGCCGGAATTCTTCGCGGGCGCGATGGATGAAGACGTCCACACACTGGTGATACGCAAGCTTGGGGAGCATGCCGGCGCGGTCGCGGAGAAGATCCATACCGGCCGCAGCCGCAATGAGCAGGTCTCGCTCGATCTGCGGCTGTGGCTGCGCGAGGAGTGCGATCGCGTACGCGCCCTGCTGGCGGGCGCGATGCAGGCGCTCGTGGATCTGGCCGCACGCTATCCCGATGCCGTTATTCCCGGCTACACGCACACGCGCCGCGCGCAGGCTGTGCTGTGGCCCCACTACCTGCTGGCTTATTTCGAAATGTTCGCGCGCGACGCGGAGCGATTTGGTGAAGCCCGCAGGCGCGCCAACGTGATGCCGCTCGGCTCCGGGGCGCTGGCCGGCAGCGGGTTCCCGTTCGATCGCGAGGCGATGGCCCGCGACCTGGGCTTCGCGGCCCTCACGGCCAACAGCATGGATGTGGCGGCCGATCGCGACTTCGCGCTCGACTTCCTCTACGCCGCATCCGTCACCATGCTGCACTTGAGCCGCCTGGCGGAAGATTGGATCCTCTACTCCAGCGAGGAGTTCGGTTGGCTGGATCTGGGCGATGAAGTCACCAGCGGCTCCAGCCTGATGCCGCAAAAGAAGAATCCGGATTCGCTCGAATTGATACGCGGCAAGACCGGACGCGTGCTGGGCTCGCTGCAGTCTCTGATGGTCACCATGAAGGGGCTGCCGCTGACCTACAATCGGGACATGCAGGAAGACAAGGAACCGCTGTTCGACGCCGCCACGCAGGTGGCCGGCTCGCTCGAGATGGCGCGCGCGGTGATCGAGTCGGCGCGGCTGAATCCGGAGCGCCCGCGCGCCGCAGTGGATCGGAGCTGGGTGATCGCCACGGATCTGGCCGAGGCGCTGGCGCGCGCCGGAATGCCCTTCCACCAGGCGCATCAACTGGTGGGGCGGCTGGTGCTCGAGAGCGTGCGCAGCGGCAAGCGGCCAGCAGATTGGAACGCCGCCGATCTCGAGCGTTTCGCGCCGCAATTCACGCCCGACATCGCCCGCCTGCTGGATGCACGGGAAGGCATGCAGTCGCGCGAGATTCCCGGCGGCACAGGTCCCCGGGCCGTGGCGCAAGCTCTCCAGCAGGCCCGCGCGCGCCTCGCGCAGATGACCGGACCGGTGACCGCATGAGCAAGAGCTACCGCCACGGCCAGATCCTCAAACTCATACGCGCCAAGCGCATTCGCACCCAGGAAGACCTGGCCCGCGAGCTGCAGCATGCCGGCATCCCCGCCACGCAGGTGACGCTTTCCCGCGATATACACGAACTGCGCCTGGTCAAGACCAATGAAGGCTATCGCGAGATGGAGCCCGAGGAAGTGGGCCCTTCCTTCGAGATGCTGGCCCGCGAATTCCTGCACGACGTGCGCTCCGCGCAGAACCTGGTGGTGCTGAAGACCTCGCCCGGGCACGCCAACTCGGTGGCCGTGGCCTTGGACGCCGAGGAGTGGCCGGAAGTGGTCGGCACGCTTGCCGGAGACGATACCCTGCTGGTCATCGCGGCCGACAACGCCACGGCGGAGAAAGTGCGCCGGAGCTTGATGGATCTGATCGAGAAGGGATAACGCGGTGGGGCAGGCGCTTTCGCCTGCCAACCGATTTCCTCACAGTCCTTTTTCCCCAACCTGCTAAATCTGCGCAATTTCCCCCAAGCCGGTTGAGTGCAGTCCTGTGGCGTTTCACGCATTAGCCTCTCCCTATCCGCCGCATCCACTGAAAATAAACCGTTTGCACGTTGGGCCTCGGTGTGCTTCTCCAAGCCAAACCATGGAATCTGACGCGCTTTGCCTTGCATAGGTCGGATTCTGTGGTCAAGGAGGTGCATCCTGAAACTACGCCGATTGCCCGGAACTGTGATTCCGGCCTCCATCCTGATTACGCCGCTATTTCTTTCCAGCATCAGCATTAAGAGCTACGCGATTCCAGCGTTCTCCCGGCAGTATGGCACCTCGTGCACCACCTGCCACCTGGATTTTCCCAAGCTGAACGACTTTGGCAAAGCGTTCAAAGAGGCCGGGTTCAAATTCCCGAAGGACGACGAGACCTTCATCAAGAACCCACCGGTGATGTTGGGAGCGCCGGCGCAGAAGGAAGTGTGGCCGCATAGCGTCTGGCCCGGGACCATTCCGGGAATGCCGCAAATCGGCCTTCGGATGAACAACTTCTTCCAGTACACCACCGGGCCGCTAAGCAGGTTCAACTCTTTGGCGCAGGCGCAGGGCAACGTTCCGCAGCTCATTCCCACCACGGATTTTGAAACCGGCTTTTTCAGCATTTTCACGGCCGGTAATTTTGGCGGCGGTATTGCATTCTGGGCGGACGATGACATCAGCGTGTCGGGAGACAATTCCGCGGGCGCCCTGGGCGACGGCTACCTGAAGTTCGTCGATCTAGGGCGGCTGATCAAGCTGCCTACGGATTCTCTGAGCGTGCGGGTGGGCCAGTTCGAGCTGGACCTGCCATTCACTCAAGCGCGCAGCATCAACATCAGCCCTTACGACATTTACTCGCAGGCGAACATCGGCGCGATCAACTCCATGGTGGGCCTGCAGCAGAACGTGGCCAACCAGTTCTCCTTCGCGGACGCCGGCAAGGGAATTGAGATCAGCGGTGGTCACACCTACGGCGGCTATCACTATTCGGTGGCCGTCATCGACCAGAACACCAGCGGAATCGATCAAGCAGCCAATGCCAGCCCATTCGTGGGTTCGGCTACTGGGAGTGCCAATGGCGGCGTAGGTTTCGCATCGGATTCCAGTACGAAAGATGTCTATGCGCGCTTCGCTTACCGCTTCAATCTGGAGCGGGACCCCGAGAGCCGCCACGCCGTACAGGCGGCGGGGACCACCGGGCCGCACGACCACACGTACCTTAGTCTGGGCACGTATTACTATCACGGGAACTCCCAACAGGGCTTGTTGGGCGTGAATGCGGGCGGCAGCCAGCAAGTGCTGTACGCGCGCGAACCGTTCTACCGCGCGGGCGGCGATTTCAGCTTCAACTACCGGACCTTCAACCTCTACGGCCTGTACATGTTCGCGCGGGACAACAACCTGCTGCCGGTAGATGCCAATGGAGTGCTGATCCCGCTGCCGCTTTCGCCCGCTAGCCCGCCGCCGGCAGGATTCATCACTAGCGTGCCGGCGAAGTTCAACGGCGGGTTCGTGCAGGCCGATTACCTGGTGCTGCCGTGGATCATGGCCATCGCCCGCTGGGACGGGGTGAATTCGACCGCCGACCGCATCAACGGGCTGGATCTCCTCCCAGGCACGCCTTACTTCGGCCCGTTCCGCTCGACCCGCAACCGGTTCACGCCAGGCATCCAGTTTTTGATCCGTCCCAACGTCAAGGCGTCGTTCGAGTACCAGATACGTCCTCAACAGTCGGTCATGGCTGTTACTAATCCTGCGAACGGCGCAACGCAGGCGTTGAATCCATTTCGCGTGAATACACTCGTGTTCGCGCTGGAGTTTGTGTACTGATTTAAGGAGAATTGAACATAATGACGAGACTTGTAGTCGTTTTGCTGGCTGGTGCAGTGGCCATTCAGGCGGCGAACATCAGCGGAAAAGTGAGCGCCGGCAAAGGATCTTCAGTGGTGTACGTGGATGCCATTGCCGGCAAGACGTTTCCCGCGCCCACCAAGAATTACGTGATGGATCAGAAGCAGTTGCTGTTCGTGCCGCACATCCTCGTAGTACAAGTGGGAACCACTGTGGAGTTCCTGAACAGCGATAAAGTTGCGCACAACATCTTCTGGCCCAACATCGGCGGCAACAAGAAACTGACGCACAATCTGGGTACCTGGCCCACAGGGCAGAAGCGCGACTTCAAGTTCGACAATCCTGGCGTCGTGCCGCTGCTCTGCAACGTGCACCCCGAGATGTCCGGGTTCGTGATCGTGTCGCCTACGCCCTATTTCGCGGAAACCGATGCCGACGGCAGTTTCAAGATCGCGGATGTACCGGCCGGCAGCTACACGGTGGTCGCCTGGCATGAGGGCTCCAAGACCCAGTCGAAGCCTGTAACCGTGGGCGGCGATGTGACAGTAGATTTCGCGCTCTCGAAATGACGTGGCGCACGCTTTAGCGTGCTGGAGCGAGCTTTAGCTCGCTCACCCGTGGGCTGAAGCCCACGGCGGCACGCTGAAGCGTTCGCCACGAACAACGTAACACATGCTGACGCGCTTTCGCGACAAGAAAGTAGACCGCGCCTGGCTGAACAGTAACTTCCCCTGTATGATGGCGTGTCCGGCAGGAACTAACGCCGGCCGGTACGTCGCGCTCATCGCGGAGGGGCGGTTCGAAGAGGCGTACCACTACGCCCGCGAACCCAACCCCATGGCCAGTATCTGCGGCCGCGTGTGCGCGCACCCCTGCGAAACCGCCTGCCGGCGGGGCGCGGTGGACAAGCCCATCCAGATCCGCGCACTCAAGCGCATGCTCACCGAGCGCTATGGCCCGGAATCCCGTCATCCCCTTCGCCTGCGGCGCGAACGCTCGGCGCCGCAGCCGTATCGCGTTGCGGTGGTGGGCAGCGGTCCCGTGGGACTTTCCGCCGCGCACGACCTGGGCTTGATGGGTTACTCCGTGACCATCTTCGAAGCTGCGCCCGTGGCGGGCGGCATGCTCAAACTTGGCATCCCCGAATACCGTCTGCCGCGCAGCGTAGTGGAAGCGCAGGTCCGCGAGATCCTGGAGGTAGGCGATATCACGCTCAAGCTGAACCACGCCGCCGGCCGTGATTTCACGATCGCCGGGTTGCGGCAGCAGGGCTTCGACGCCGTAGTCATCGCGGTCGGTGCGCATCGTAGCCGCGACCTTTCGATCCCGGGCGTGGATCTCGATGGCGTGCACAAGGCCGTCGAGTTCCTGCTCAATGCCAACCTGGGATATCGATTCACCATCGGTAAGAAGGTGGTGGTGATCGGCGGTGGCAACGTCGCCATGGACGTGGCCCGGTCAGCGGCGCGCGAAGTGCTGCGGCAGCACGCGGCTGCTCCCGGCGAGGCCGTTCCCAGCGACGAAAATGTCGCCGCCGTGGCCGCCCATGAAATGGTGGACGTCTCGCTGTCAGCCCTCCGCTTGGGTGCGCAGGAGGTCAGCATCGTCTGCCTGGAAAAGCGGCAGGAGATGCCGGCTGCTTTGGAAGAGATCGAGGAAGCCGAAACCGAAGGCATCATCTTGCATGACGGCAGGGGTCCCCATCGCGTCCTGGGGCGCGACGGCAAGGTGACCGGCCTGGAAACACTGAAGACCCGCTATGTTTTCGATACCGCCGGCCGATTCAGTCCGGCGTTTTATGAA
>Ga0181526_10002437_pt1 | contig 16229 bp, 13 predicted proteins | sample PEATcosm2014_Bin_35_FD_119750 | JGI IMG/M metagenome (GOLD analysis project Ga0181526, IMG submission 119750) | Peatland microbial communities from MTU Mesocosm Facility, Houghton, MI, USA - PEATcosm2014_Bin06_30_metaG | ecosystem: Environmental > Terrestrial > Soil > Wetlands > Peat | place...
CCTTTCTCCCGCGCGCTCGTGCCGAGCAGGCCCGTCAGGGCCGCCGCGACGCGCGAGGCCGTTCGAAAACGATGCGAGTTTGCCGCGCTTCGAAGACGAACCAGGACCCCCGCGCCCGCGTGGGCCGGGTGCGTGCGTCCGGCTGGTGTCTCACGTGGTGGCGCGGCAGCGGCGGGAGCGATGCCGCCCGCGAAGCGCGCGGCGCCGAAGCGTTGTGAACCGCACCGCCGTCGAGACCTTGACAGCTCTGTTTCGCCGACAAGGAACAAGCGGGATTCCCGGGACCGTCCTCGCCGCCGCCGCCGTAATCTTCGTACGTGGGTCCGGCCAACGGGCGGCGCCGAATTCGCCATGATGGATATCGAGCCCGGGTCCGACGTTTCGATCAAGAAAGCAGCCTGGCCGCGAGACCAGGCTGTTTCCTCGACCGAGTCGAAAAGCTGGCGTAGCGGACGCCAGCTGTCCCAAGCTCAGCTACCGCCGGTGTTGCTGCCGCCGATGCCGCCGCCGATCGCAATGCCCGTGCCGCCGCCGCCGCCGCTGGCGGAGGAAGTGTCGGTCGAGGTCCCCGCGCCTGTGGTCGTCGACGTGGCGACGCTGCCGGTGATGGCGCCGCCGATCGCGCCGGTCGTCGACGTGCCGCCGCCGCTGCCGCTACCGACGCCGGCGGTGACGCCGCCGGTGGCGGTGGAAGAAGTCGTGGCGACTCCGCCGCCGAGGGTGATGGCGCCCGCGCCTCCGGACGTCGTGCCGCCAGCCGTCGAAGTTCCCGTCGTCGTGGCGGTGCCGCCGCTGCCGCCATGGGCATGCGACCAGCCGCCGTTTATTCCGCCGCCGGCGATGATGGAAGCCGCGCTAGCCGCTCCGGCATAAAGAATAACCGCCGACAACGCGGTCATTGCAGTAAGTGTCTTTTTCATTGTCTGCTCCATTGGTTAGGTTAAAGGTATGCACTTCTTCACGTTATCGGGGTAACTTTGGTATACGTTTCGCTGAGGTCAGTTATTGGCGCCCCCAATTGTTTACTTACAGTCATCATACCAACCGCCAAACAGCTGGTATCCCTTGCGGCAACCCGGCGCCGAATCCTGCGGCGCCGGCGCGGCGACATCGGCCGAAAGATCGTCCGCCGATGCGTAGACCGCCTGCCCGACCGGCGGACAGACGTCGTACCAACCGCCGAGAAGCTGATATTGCCTGCGGCAACCCGGCGCCGGGGCGCCCGCGGAAGCCTGTGGCGCCGAGGCGACCGCCGTCTGCGGAATCGCCTCGCCATACTCGGCCCTCGCTTGCGGCGGAGCGCCCCTGTCCGCGGCGCATGGCGTGCCGGCCGCCAGCATCGCGGCCCGCACCTGGAGGTCGACGCACATCTCCTCGCGCGCCGCCGCGGTATATCCCAGAGTCGCCAGCGTCCTCGCGTTCATGCGCAACTGACATTCCTGGTCGACCAGGGTTCCGCCGACCGTCAATCCGAAACCGGCCGCCGAGCCGCCCGCCGACATCGAACCGAGGCAAACCTCGGATCCCGCCGCCGCGAGAGCCGGCGCATAGACGTTCGGCACGTTGTTGATGGTCTGATTGGCCGGCGTCGTTTCGTTGTAGTTCACGGCCTGGCCCTGCGACTGGTGCTGGTTCGAACTGGCGCCCGAAATCGAATTCGATCTCGAGTTGGCGTTCGAATTCGACCGGTTCGAATTCAGGTTCGTGTTCCTGTTCGAATTCGTCAGGCTCGCGTTCGAGTCCGAACCCGAAGTCGAACCCGAGATCGCGCCGGCCCCCGAAGTCGACGTCGACTGCGCCAACCCCGGATCGGCGCACAAAGTCAACGCCGCCAGCCCCAAAGCACTGCTGAGCGCCGTCATCGTTGTTCGTTTCATGATCATTCCCCTATAGTAGAACATCCGATCGGCCCCGGCCGCTATAATGGTGCAATAATGTTTTCGTTGCCGTTTCGAGAACTCGAATCAGGTAACCGCGACATGGCCGCCAGCGAAGACCCGCGTCGCCCGAGCGAACGAGATGGCGGTTGGACCAAGGAATTCTTAATCGTCTTCATCGCGATATTTCGCACGTGCGTTAGTTTTAACCTGCCGTTAGATTCGGCGTGCCCACGCATAACGGGTACAGCACGGGTAATTGCCCGTCAAGGTTGCATAGCGCGCCATCCCGCCAAAAATCGCATTTCGTCTGCGAAAGAGCCGTATTCCGTGCAAAAAACATTCATGACATCCGCGACTTGCATGGGTTGTTGCATTTCGGCGACACCAAGTCGCTTTCCTGATTTGCGATGGGTTCGCGGCTCGATCGGGATGGAATTGTGCTGAATCGATTTGGAATTCCCGAATCGCGTTGGCGACGGGGATTCCCGCGTCGCGCCCTGGCGGACTCAATTCCGGCCGGCGACGCCGCCGGAGGCCGTCAAGATTCGCGCGCGCGACGCGGCTCGACCTCGACGGCGAGCGCGGCGGCGGACCGAACCCCTGGAATCGCCCGTTCGGGCGCCCGCGCGACATGAGGGTCGCGGTTCGCCGGCCCCCTCTTCCCGAGGCCCTCGGTCACGACGATAGGAAAGCGCGGACAATCGAGCGCCCGCGGCGCGGGCGGCCCGCCGTCAACCGCTCGGCAATGCGCCGGCGGCTGCGGCTCGCGGGCGACGAGCTCGGCGAAGGGGCGATCGGCCCCGCCCGCTCAGCGGCGCGCGCCAAGCCATCGAGCGCACCGTCGATGAGAGGCGCTTCGCTCTCCAGGAGAACGCGGATGGCGCCGTCGAGACCGGCGAGCGCGAAGGTTCAAGGGGCCTGCGCGCCCACCGGCGCCATTGAATCGGCGTCAACCGCGCCGCGCCGCTCGCACCAGGCCTGCGCCTCATCGCCTTCGACGAAACGCATGGCGACGCCGACGCCGATGAGGCCTCCGTCTCAGGGCGCGGCCGCCTCGATTTCGTCGTAGCGTTTGAGGCGATAGACGACGAACGAGACCAGCCAGGCGACGACGAAGACGCCGACGATGACGTAGCCGAGCACGCCGAAATTGTCGTTGAGCGCGCCGATCGCGCCCCAGAAGCCGCCCCCGTCGGTCAGGCCGAGCTGGTCGCCGACGAGGTTGAGCGTCTCCAGGCCGCCGACCACGACCGCGACGACGACCGAGGCCGCGGTGATCGTCATGTTGTAATAGAGCTTGCGGATCGGTTTGATGAAAGCCCAGCCGTAGGCGCCGAGCATCAGGACGCTGTCGGTGGCGTCGATGAGCGTCATGCCCGCGGTGAACAGGGCGGGAAAGACCAGGATCGACCAGATCGACATTCCCTGCGTCGCCTGCGTCGCGGAAATGCCGAGCAGGCCGACCTCGGTGGCGGTGTCGAAGCCGAGGCCGAACAACACGCCGATCGGATACATCTGCCAGCTCTTTTCGACCACCCGGAAGAAGCGGCGGAACAAACGGCCGAGCAGGCCGCGATTGGCCAGCGCCAGATCGAGGTCCTCTTCGACGAAGCGGCCGCCGCTCTTGACTGTCCGGAACGCCCGGTAGATCGAAATCAGCACGAGAACATTGGCCAGCGCGATGGCGAACAGGAACATCGCCGAGACGATCGTCCCGGCCACGGCGCCGAACGTCTTGAACGCGTCGAACTGGTCCTGCAGCGCCGTCGCTGTGATCGCGATGGCGATGGAGAGCGCGACGACGATGGTCGAGTGGCCGAGCGAGAAGAACAGCCCGACGCCCGCCGGCCGCCGCCCCTCCTGCATCAATTTGCGCGTTACGTTGTCGATCGCGGCGATATGGTCGGCGTCGAAGGCGTGGCGGAGACCGAAACTATAGGCGAGCGCCGCCGTCCCCAGAAGTATGGGATAATTGTGAAAGGCGACAACCGCCCAGACCCAGGCGGCGACGTTGGCGAGGATCAACAGCGCGTAGATCGCGACGATCTTGCCCCTGACGTTCTCCGCCTTATCGCTGAACAATTCGAACAGTCCGCCGCGCATGATTTGTGCCTCCGGAACACGAGGGAAAACCGAGAATCGCAAACGAGCCTCGCCTCGCGCCGCTCATCTTGACGGAAATCAAGATCGTTGGCCAGCAACCGCACGGAAACGGCGAGCGCCCCCTCCCCGCGAGCGGGCAGGGGACATTCCCGCCCCCTTCAGCGCAGCAGCTTGAAGGCGTGCGGCGACCAGTCGTTGCGGGCGAGGCCGGGGATGCACCACAGCATGCACAAGGGCTCGATCGCGCGCGCGGCCTCCACGGCGCCCATATCCGCGCTCTCCCAGCCGAATTGATCGAGCAACGTCGCCACGACGCGCTTGGCCTCGTCGTGATCGCCGCAGATGAACATCGTCGGCCTTCCCCCGGCAAAGCGCGGGTCGACCATTTGCGCCGCGCCCACCGAATTGAACGCCTTGACGAAACGCGCCGCCGGATACGCTTTTTGCAGGCGCTCCATCAGCGAGTCGGTCAGGCTGGTGAAGAACCTGAGCACGCCGTGGACCGGCGGCCCGCCGCCAATCGGATTGGTGGCGTCGATCACTGTCTTTCCCGCGATATTCGCGGCGCCGGCGAGGTTCAGCGCCTCCAGCGCGACCGCGCCGCCGACCGCGAGAACGATCGCTTCGCCGAACGCCGCCGCCGCGGCGAAGTCGCCGATTCCGGCGCCGGGGTTCTTGGCCGCCCAATCCTTGAGCTTGCCGGCCTCGCGCGTGCCCAGCATGACCTCGTGACCGTGTTTGAGAAGGCCCGCGCCGAGCGTTTGCGCCACCACTCCCGAACCGACGACGCCGATCTTCATGTGCGTTCTCCCCGTGAGTAACAAGCGCGGCGCCGTACGGCCCGCGTGAGGGACTCATTTGGGAAGGCGGCGCGCGGGCGCAAGCCGCGCCGCTCAGGCGGCGGTGTCGTCGCGCGCGCGCAGCTTGCCGACGATGCCGGTCGGGGCGAAATAGACGGCGAGAATGAACATCAGGCCGAGCCACAGCAGCCAGCGGTCGGGATGGAACAATCCCGGCAGCAGCGGCAGGCCGAGGCCGGCCGCGCCCGCCGAAAGCTTGCCCATCAGCGCCTGCAGGTAATTCTCCGCGACGACGAACAGCGCGGCGCCGGCGACCGCGCCGTAGAGCGAGCCCATGCCGCCGATCACGACGATCACCAGCACGTCGATCTGAATGGAAAAGCTCAGCGCGGTGTCCGGCCCGATATAATGCAGCCAGAGAGCGTTGAGCGCGCCGGCCGCCGCCGCTCCCGCCGCCGAAATGCAGGTCGCCAGCGTGCGATGGAAGACGATGCGGTAGCCCAGCGCCTCGGCGCGGAACGGGTTCTCGCGGATCGCCTGCAAGACGCGCCCGAACGGCGAATTGACGACGCGCAGCAACGCCAGGAACAGCGCGACGCAACAGGCGAAGACGAGATAATAGCTGAGGACGCGCCCGGTGACCGCGAGGCCGAGAATCTCGCCGTCGAAGAGCTTGAATCCGGGGCGAAGAACGAGAGGAACCTGGAACGAGCGCCCGTCCTCGCCGCCGGTGAGCCAGGACAGCTGCGAGGCCAGGACGTTGAATGCGTAGGCGACCGCCAGCGTCACCATGGCGAAGAAGATCGACTGCACGCGCAGCGAGAACAGCCCGATCGCCAGCGCCAGCGCGAGGGAGACGATCAGCCCGGCGCCGACGCCGAGCCCCAGCGCCCCCCAGCCTGGCCCCAGCCCGTAGAGCGCCAGCGCGACGCCATACGAGCCGATGCCGAAAAACATCACGTGCGCGAAGGAAACGATGCCGGTATAGCCGAGCAGAATGTCGTAGGACGCGCCGAGCAGCGCGTAGACGCAAATTTTCTCCGCGACGTTGAGCGCCTTGGCGCCGGGGAACAGAATCGGCGCCAGGGCGAGCGCCAGCGTCACCGCGATCAGCACGGCCCTCAGCGCCCACCCGCGCGGCGCGTCGCCGGATAGGATCATCATCGCCCGCTCAATGGATAGAGGCCGCGCGGGCGCCACAGCAGCACGACGACCATCAACAGAATGTTGGAAACCAGCGCCAGTTTCGGGGCGAGGAAGCCCGCGTAATTGGCGATCAGCGCGACGAGGATCGCCCCGGTGAAACAGCCCCCGACCGAGCCGAGGCCGCCGATGATGATGACGATGAACACCAGCACCAGCAGTTCGCCGCCCATCGAGGCGTGGACCTGTTCGCGATAGAGCCCCCACAGCACGCCGCCGAGCCCGGCCAGCGCCGAGCTCGCCATGAACACGCCGACGAACAGCCGATCGATGCGATAGCCCAGCGCCTCGACCATTTCGCGGTTCTCGACGCCGGCGCGGATCAAGAGACCGATCTTGGTGCGGTTGAGAATGAGCATCTGCCCGGCGAACACGACGAGGCCGACGATCGCCGCGAAGACGCGATATTTTTCGATCGTGGCGTCGCCGAGGAGGAACGAGCCGCGAAGGGCGGCGGGGGGCGTAATCGGAATCTGGTCGGGGCCGAACAAGGCGTAGAGCAGTTGCTCGATGACGATCGCGCCGCCGATCGTCACCAGGATCTGCTTGAGGTGCTGGCCGTAGACGGGCACGATGATGAGGCGCTCGAAGACGAAGCCGAAGGCGCCGCAGACGACGACCGCCGCCGCCAGGGCGAGCAACAGCACGCCGAGGTTGAGCGCGAGCGAATCGGCCTGCGACCACGCCGCGAGCGGCAACAGCACCAGCGTCGCGATATAGGCGCCCAGCGAAATGAAGGCGCCGTGGCCGAAGTTCAGCACGTCCATCATGCCGAAGGCGAGCGTCAGCCCGGAGGCCATGACGAAAATCATCATGCCCATCGCCAGGCCGGCGGCGGTCAGCGTGACGAAGGTCGAGAACGAGCCGATGAACGGCGCGGCGATCGCGGCGACGATCAGCGGCGTCAGCGCGGGCGTGAAGTCCATTCTCGGCCGCGGCAGCGCGGCGCCGACGTCGATCGCGCTCATTGGTGGGAATCCAGGGAAAGGCCGAGCAGGCGCCCTTGCAGCGCGGCGTCGGCGGCCAAGTCCGCCATCGCGCCTCTATGCACGATGCGGCCGTTGTCCATGACGCGCACGTGGTCGCCGACCTCGCGCGCGACGCGGAAATTCTGTTCGACGACGAGGAGGGTCACGCCGGTGCGCTTGATCTCCTGCAGGCAGTCGATCAAGCCGGCGATGATCGCCGGCGCGAGGCCCTTGGTCGGTTCGTCGATCAGCAGCAGGCGGCGCGGCTCGACGATGGCGCGGGCGATCGACACCATCTGCTTCTGGCCGCCCGACAGCGAGCCCGCGCGCGACAGCCAGAACTTTCGAAGCGCGGGAAAGAAGCCGAAGATCCATTGCAGCCGCGCGTCGTCGAGCGGCCCGTCGCGCGCCGCCAGCGCCAGGTTCTCGCGCACGCTCAAATCGGAGAAGATCGCCATCGTCTCCGGCACATAGGCGACGCCCGCGCGCGCCACGGCGCTGGGCCGCAGCGCGCCGATCGCGGTCGAATCGAGCGTGATCTCGCCCTTCGAGGCGCGCCACAGCCCCATGATCGTGCGCAGGCACGTCGTCTTGCCGGCGCCGTTGCGCCCGAGCAGCATCGTCGTCGCGCCCGCGGGCGCATCGAAGTCGACGCCCTGCAGGATGTGGTAGCGCCCGATGTGGGTGTGGACGCCCTCGAGGGCGAGGCGGACGCTCACGACGTCGCCCCCTTGACAATGCCGAGATAGGCCTCCTGCACGATCGGCGAGGCGATGACGGCGCTCGGCTCGCCGTCGGCCGCCAGCCGGCCGTTGTGCAGAACGATGATGCGGTCGGCGAGCGAGCGCACGACGTCCATCTTGTGCTCGACGAGCAGAATGGTCTTGGTCTTGTCCTGCTTGAGGCGCGCGATGAGGTCGAGCAGCACCGGGACTTCGTCGACGCTCATGCCGGCGGTCGGCTCGTCGAACATGAAGATGTCTGGCTCCAGCGCCATCATCATCGCCACTTCGAGCTTGCGCTGATCGCCATGCGAAAGCGAGGCGGCGCGAGAATTGCGCTTGGCCTCGAGGCCGACCCCTTCGATGACGGCGTAGGCGCGCTCGATGAGATCGCGGCGCAACATCCACGGACGAAAAAGCTCGTAGTGCACGCCCGCCCTCGCCTGCGTGGCGAGGCGGACGTTCTCCATCACGCTGAGGCCGGAAAAGAGGTTGGTGAGCTGGAAGGCGCGCCCGACGCCGAGGCGCGCGCGCTGCGGCGCGCTCTGCGCCGTGACGTCGGCGCCCTCGAGAAAGACCGCGCCGCTGGTCGCGCGCAACTGGCCGGACATCAGATTGAAATAGGTGGTCTTGCCCGCGCCGTTGGGACCGACGATGGCGGTCAGTTCGCCCGGCCGGAACGCGCAGGAGACGGAATCGACGGCGACATGGCCGCCGAAGCGGATGGTGAGGTTCTTGGTTTCGAGGGAGATCGTCACACCGCACCCTCTCCCGCTCGTTGCGGCATTCACACGACTCGAAGGCGGCGCGCCCCCTTCCCCCCTTGCGGGGGAAGGTGGCCGGCGAAGCCGGCCGGATGAGGGGTCGCGCCGCAAGGCGCGGGCATGGACAAAGCAGCGATCGAAGGGCGATCTTCGGGCGCCAACGCGCACCCGCCGAGCAACGCCGACGCGCCGCGCCTTGCGGCGCGACCCCTCATCCGTCACGCTTCGCGTGACACCTTCCCCCGCATGGGGGGAAGGGCCGCCTCATTCACCTTCCTCACCGCTTGTTGCGGATCGGAATGTCCATGTCCTCGATCTTCAATTCATCGACCAGATCGAGCGCCGCCCAGGCCAGCGCCGGATCGACCCTCACCTTGAAGTGATACATCGACTGCAGCGCCTGGTGGTCCTCCTTGCGGAAGGTCATCTTGCCCTTGGGCGTGTCGAAATCCATGCCCTCCATCGCCGCGATCAGCGCCTCCGAATCGGTCGACTTGGCTTTTTCGACCGCCGTCACGACCGCCATCGCCGCCGCGAAGCCCCCGCATGTGAAGAAATCGGGCGGCGCGCCGAAGCGCTTCTGGTGTTCGGCGACGAGCCAATCGTTGATCGCATTCTTGGGCAGGCCGTAATAGTAATACGCCCCGCCCTCCATGCCGGGGAAACGCTTATAGGCCGCCAGCGCCGGCAGGATATTGCCGCCGGTCGAGAGTTCGATGCCGAAGCGGCCGGGATCGAGATCCTGAACCTTGTCCAGGGGATCGCCGCCGCCGGCCCAGGTCACCCAAATGATCTTTCGGCCCGGCTTGTCCTTGAGCGCGTCGAACAGGCGCTGCGCGACGGCGGTGAAGTCCGTGGTGTTGGCGGGCGCGTATTCCTCGTCGACCAGCGTCGCGCCGGTCTTGGCGAGCGCCTGCTTGAACGCGGCGACCCCGTCGCGGCCGAACGCGTAGTCTTGCGCCAGGGTGGCGATCTGCACGCCGGGCTTGCCGATCGCCACGGCGTTGGAGATGGCGTCCTGCGACGAATTGCGCGCGGTGCGGAAGATGTAGCGGTTCCACTTGTCGCCGGTGATCTGGTCGGCGACCGCCGGTTCGACGATGAGGATTTTCTTGTGCTCCTCGGCGACCGGCAGCATCGCGATCGCCGCGGCCGACGAGGAGGTGCCGATCGCGATGTCGGCGTGATCGTCCTCGTAGGCTTCGGCGAGCGCGGCCTTGGCGAGGTCGGGCTTCAACTGATCGTCCTTGAGGATGATGTTGATCTTGCGCCCGTCGACCGTCATCGTGCCCTTGGTCGCGTACTCGAGGCCGAGCCGGAGCCCCGTCTCGGTCTGCTTGGCGTAGGACTCGAACGGACCGGTCCGGCCGTAGATCAGCGCGATGTTGAGATCGTCGGCGTAGGCGCTCGCCGCGCCGATCGACACGCCCGCGGCGAACGCGAAAACTTTGAAAAATCGACCCATGGGCTTCCCCCGGCGCTGCTTCGAAGCAAGCCCTGCGCCCGCCGCGCCCGCCGGGGCCGCCGCGAAACCCGCAAGACCGGGAAGGCGCAGGCGCTCCCTCCCTCGCCCGAGACCTAAGCATCGCGCGCTCGCGCGGGCAAGCGCAAAAGGGGAAGCCTCGCGCCAGGCGAGGCGGGCGGCCGCCTTCGCCGCGCATCGCGCTTGCGCGGCGCCGGCTCGGCCTCTATAAACCGCCTGCGCCGCTCGCGGCGCTGTCGGAGTGTAGCGCAGTCTGGTAGCGCACCTCGTTCGGGACGAGGGGGTCGGAGGTTCGAATCCTCTCACTCCGACCAATTTCCCCAATTTCGAAGCTTTCGCAGCCCCGCTCGCCTCACCCTGCGTCGGAGCCCAGGACTCGCGCATAGACATGGCGCACCTTGTCGCGCGCCTCGCGCACCGCCCCTTGCAGAGAATCGAAGTCGGGCAGCGTCGCGGCCGCGGCGATGCGCCGTCTGACGCCGCTGGCGGCCTTCTGCGGATCGAACGGGCCGGCGACCGAAAGACGCATGATCTGGGTGGCGTCGGTATAGAGTCGATGGGCGTCGGCGAGCGCCGCGGCGTCGTCGGCGGTCAGGAGACCGCTCGCGCCGGCCGCCGCGATGACTTCGCGCGTCGAGGTCCGCAGCAGACCGGGATGGTCGTGCGCGTGGGCGAGCACGAGAAACTGCGCGACGAATTCGATGTCGATGAGGCCTCCCGAAACGAGCTTCAGGTCCCAGGGGTCGCGGTCGCCCTTCTCGCTGGCGATCAACTTGCGCATCGCGCGCGTTTCGCGCGCCAGCTCGCCGGGCTGGCGCGGGGCGGTGAGGATGGCGGCGATCGCGGCGGCGATCTCGCCGGCGAGGCTCGGCTCGCCGGCCGCCACCCGCGCCCGCGTCAGCGCCATGTGCTCCCAGGCCTCGGCTTCCGACGATTGATAGAGCGTGAACGCCGAGAATTGCGTCGCCAGCGGCCCCTGGCGCCCGGAGGGGCGCAGCCTGAGATCGACTTCGTAGAGCTTTCCCGCCTTGGTCGGCGCGGTCAGCGCGGCGAGCAGGCGTTGCGTCAGGCGGGCGTAATAGACCGCGGCGCCGAGCGGTCGCGCGCCGTCGGATTCGCCGACCTCGGCGGGAAAATCATAGATGACGATCAGGTCGAGATCGGAAGCCGCGGTCATTTCGCGCGAGCCGAATTTGCCCATCGCGAGGACGGCGACGCGGCCGCCGCGCACCCGGCCGTGATCGCGCGCGAAGGCGTCGCCGACCCGGTCGAGCAGCGCGGCGAGGAGGCTCTGCGCCAGCGCGCTGTAGCAGCGTCCCGCCCGCTCGGGATCGAGCGCGCCGGAGAGCAGGCGCACCCCGATCAGGAACATTTCCTCCGCGGCGAAATCGCGCGCGCGGTCGAGCATGTCCTCGAAGCTGGCGGCGGCGTCGAGGAAGTCCGCGACCCGCGCCGCCAGCCTTCCTTCGTCGAGACTCTCGCCGATCGCCGCCGCGCGGCCGGGATCGATGGCGGCGTCGAGCACATGCGGGCGCGCCGCGACGACCGCAGCCAGACGCGGCGCGCTGCCCAAGAGATCGCCGAACAATTCGCGCACCGGCGCGTTCGAGCGCAGGATCGAGAGCAGCTCCACCGCGCCCGGCATGCGCGCGAGCGCCGCGTCGAACGCGCTCAACGCCGCGTCGGGATCGCCCGAGCCGGAAAAGGCGGCGAGCAGCGCCGGAACGAGTTCGGTGAGCACTTCGCGGGCGCGCGCGCTGCGCACCGCCGGGCGGCGCCCGAAATGCCAGCCGCGAATCGTCTCGGCGGCGTGTTCGGGGCGCTGGAAGCCGAGACGGCGCAAAGTCATCAGGGTCTCGGGATCGTCGCCGACGCCGGTGAAGACCAGGTCGCCCGCCTCGGCGCCGAGCGTCGGCGCGTCCTCGAACAGGCGCGCGTAATGCCTTTCGACGCGGCGCAGATGACCCGTCATTTCGGCCGAGAACCTTTCGAGGCTCGCGTAACCGCAGAATTTGGCGAAGCGCGCCAGTGGCCCGGCGTCGAACGGCAGGCGCTGCGTCTGCTCGTCGGCGACCATCTGCAAGCGGTGCTCGACGCGGCGCAGAAACGCGTAGGCTTTCGTCAGGTCCTCGACCGCTTCGGCGCCGACCCAATGCTCGGCGTGCAATTGCCGCAGCATGTCGAGCGTCCGCGCGCCGCGCATGGTCGCGCGCCTGCCGCCAAAAATCAGTTGCTGCGTCTGGACGAAGAATTCGATCTCGCGAATGCCGCCGCGGCCGAGCTTGAGGTCGTGGCCGGGAACGGTGACCCGCTCGTGGCCGCGCACCGCATGAATCTGGCGTTTCATCGCGTGAATGTCGGCGATCGCGGCGTAGTCGAAATACTTGCGCCAGATGAACGGCGCGAGATCGGCGAGGAACCGCCGCCCGAGCTCGATATCGCCCGCCGCGGGGCGCGCCTTGATCATCGCGGCGCGCTCCCAGTTCTGCCCGAGCGTTTCGTAATAGGCGCTGGCGCTGGCGATCGAGAGCGCGATCGGCGTCGCCGCCGGATCCGGCCGCAAGCGAAGATCGACGCGAAGCACGTAGCCGTCGGGGGTCCGCTCCTGCAACAGGCGGGTGAGCGCCTTGACCATGCGCACGAACGTCGGGCTCGGCTCGACGCCGTCGGGAATCGCGGCGGCGCGCGAATCGTAGAGCACGATGAGATCGACGTCGCTGGAATAGTTGAGTTCGCGCGCGCCGTGCTTGCCCAGCGCCAGCGCGACGATCCCCGAGCCCGCCTCGATCGCCGGCGAATCGGGATCGAGGCGCGAGCGTCCCTCGCGCGCGCTTCTGCGCAACAGGAAACGCAGCGCCGCCGACACGGCGGCGTCGGCGAAGCGCGTCAACGCCTCGGTCGTCGCGGTCAGGTCCCACACGCCGCCGAGGTCGGCGAGCGCGATCAGCAGCGCCGACTCGCGTTTGGCGCGGCGTAGCGCCCGCATCAACCCGGTTTCGTCGTCGTCGCGGCGCGCGTCGAGCGCGGCGACGATCCTCGCCAGCGATCCTTCCGGCGGCGCGCCGAAGAGACGCGCCAGCCGGCCGGGGTCTTCCGTAATCAGCCGCCACAGATAGGGCGAATGATCGGCGAGGCCGAGCAGCAGATCCCGCACGCGTTGGCGCGAGAGAAACGCGCCGAGGTCGGCCGCGTCGCGCTCGTTGAGCAGCGCCTCGAGGCGGCGGCGGGCCTCGGCGGGCGCGGCAAGGCGCGGCGCATCCGACAGACGTTCGGCGAGCGAAGCCTTCATGCCGCCGCCTTGGCGGGCGGGGAGGGAAGCGCCGGCGGCGCCGGGGCGCCCGCCGGCAGCGTGACGGCGACCTTGAGGCCGGGCGCGTTGTCATCGAGCCTGACGGCGCCGCCATGCATCCGCATGACCGCCGCGGCGAGCGACAGGCCGAGGCCGGAACCGGGGCGCGAGCGCGCGCCCTCCAGCCGCACGAAGCGGTCGATCGCGCGCGCGCGGTCGGCGGCGGGAATGCCCGGACCATGGTCGGCGACTTCGATCCTGACGTTTTCGCCGTCGCGGCGCGCGGTCACGGCGATCTTGGCCTTGCCCGTCGCCGGCGGCTCTTTCGCCTCGCCGGCGCCGTATTTGACCGCGTTGTCGATGAGATTGGCGACGGCCTGGCCGATCAATTCGCGATTGCCGACGATCGTCAGGCCGCGCGCCGCCTCGACCTCGAGCGCGACGCCGTATTCCTCGGCGAGCGGTTCGTAGAGCTCGGCGACGCTCGCCACCGTCTCGCCGACGTCGAACGCGCTCATGCCGGCGCTGTCGGCGCCCGCCTCGGCGCGCGCGATCATCAGCAGGGCGTTGAAGATCCTGATCAGGCCGTCCGACTCCTCGATCGTGCGCTCCAGCGCGGCGCGAGTGGCCGCCGGATCGGCGTCGCCGCGCAGCGCCTCCTCGGCGTGATTGCGCAGGCGGGTCAGCGGCGTGCGCAGGTCATGGGCGATATTGTCGGAGACTTCGCGCATCCCCGCCATCAGATCGGCGATGCGCGCCAGCATTTCGTTGAGGCCGCGCGCCAGGCGGTCGAGTTCGTCGTCGGAGCCGGAAACCGGCAGGCGCCGCGTCATGTCTCCCGCCATGATGGCGCGCGCCGAAAGGTTCATCGCGTCGATGCGCCGCAGCACGCGGCGCGCCACGAACAGCGCGCCGAGGGCGGCGAGGGCGGCGAAGAACGCCAGCGAAACCGCCATGGCGCGAATCATCACCGCGCCGATGCGCGCGCGATCGGAGAGATCGCGCCCGACCAACAGGTGAAAGCCGCCCGGCAGCAGGAAGATGCGCGCCAGCGCGCGCCGGCCGGAAGCGGATTCGTCCGATGTTTCGTAGGGCGTGTCGACGACGCCGGCGCGATCGAGCACCCCCGGCGGCAATTGCGCGACATTGCCGGCGAGCGGTTCCCCGGCGCTGTCGGTCAGGAGATAGAGCGAGGAGCCCGGCTGGCGCGACCGCGCCTCGACGATCGCGCCGAGGCGGCGAACGCCGCCGACGTCGTATTGCTCGGCGAGACCCTTGGCTTCCGCTTCGATCGTCTGCCGCGTCTCGTCGTCGATCAGCGTGACGACCTGCCAGGCGACGACGCCGAGCACCAGCGCCGCGCCGACGGCGCTGAGGCCGAGAATGGCGAGCGTCAGCTTGAACGCCGTGGCGCGGAACAGCTTAACGAGCGCCGTCACGGATCATGTATCCGGCGCCGCGCACCGTGTGCAGCATGGGCGCGTCGAAGTCGCGATCGATCTTGGCGCGCAGGCGCGAGACGTGCACGTCGATGACGTTGGTCTGCGGATCGAAATGATAGTCCCAGACGCGCTCGAGCAGCATCGTGCGGGTGACCACCTTGCCGGCGTTCTGCAAGAGATATTCGAGCAGGCGGAACTCGCGCGGCTGCAACGCGATCTCCTCGCCGGCGCGCGTCACCTTGTGGGAGAGGCGGTCGAGGGTGAGGTCGCCGAGCCGATATTGGGTCTCCTCGGGCGCGCCCTTGGGGCGGCGGCGCGCCAGCGCCTCGACGCGCGCCAGCAGCTCGGAAAAGGCGTAGGGTTTCGCAAGGTAATCGTCGCCGCCGGCGCGCAGGCCCTTGACGCGGTCGTCGACCTGGCCGAGCGCGGAAAGGATCAGCGCCGGCGTCTCGATTTTTTGGGCGCGTAGCGCCCCGATCAGCGCCAATCCGTCCATTTTCGGCAGCATGCGGTCGACGATGGCGACGTCGTAGCCGCCCTCCTGGGCCAGATCGTAGCCGCCGACCCCGTCGGCGGCGTGGTCGACGCTATGGCCGGCCTCGCGGAACGCCTTGACGAGATAGGCCGCCGCGTCGCGGTCGTCTTCGATGATGAGAATCCGCATGGGGGACATATAGCGGCTCCCCCGCTTTGCGCAAAAAATAAGGCGGCAGGCCATTGGGGACTGGCCTGCCGCCTTTCCCCGGAGCCGCGCGGGGCTGGGGGGGCGGAGAACGCGCGGGCTTCCGGAGGCTATGGCCTCGCGAGGGGTGGCGAGGCCAAGCTCTCGATCAGGACGCCGCCTGAACCGGCAGCGCCAGGAAGCGCACCGAGTCGCCCGATTTCACCCGCAGCAGCACCGATTTGCGCCCGTCCGCCTTGGCGGCGGCGAAGGCGTCGGCGACTTCGCCGGGGCGGGTCACGGGCTTGCCGCCCGCCTCGAGGATCACGTCGCCGGTCTGCAGGCCGTGATCGGCCGCCACGCTGTCGGGATCGACGTCGACGACCGCGACGCCCTCGCCGCCGCGCGCGCGCTCGAGGTTCAGGCCGAGCTTGGCGAAGGGCGTCGATTCCTCGGCCTTCGCCGGCGCCTCGGCGTTCGCCTCCTTGTCCATCGGCATGGCGCCGAGCGTCACCGAGATGGTCTGCGGCGCGCCGTTGCGCCAGATCGCCAGATCCGCGGTCTTCTTCGGCCCGAGCGCGGCGATGCGGCGCGCCAGGTCCCGGGGATCGGCGACGGTGTCGCCGTTGACCGCGGTGATGACGTCGCCGATCTTCACGCCGGCGCTCGCCGCGGGCGAGTTGGCCGTCTCCTTGGCGACCAGCGCGCCCGAGGCGTTCTTGACGCCGAGGCTGTCGGCGAGGTCCGCCGTCACCGGCTGGATTTCGACGCCGAGCCAGCCGCGCGCCACCGCGCCGCTGTCCTTCAACTGCTGCACCACGGTCTTGACGACGTCGCTGGCGATGGCGAAGCCGATGCCGACGCTGCCGCCCGAGGGCGAGAAGATCGCGGTGTTGACGCCGACCACCTCGCCG
>Ga0181526_10002438_pt1 | contig 16227 bp, 14 predicted proteins | sample PEATcosm2014_Bin_35_FD_119750 | JGI IMG/M metagenome (GOLD analysis project Ga0181526, IMG submission 119750) | Peatland microbial communities from MTU Mesocosm Facility, Houghton, MI, USA - PEATcosm2014_Bin06_30_metaG | ecosystem: Environmental > Terrestrial > Soil > Wetlands > Peat | place...
GCCATGGGTGTAAGGCTCCTTTCAGGAGGTGGGCTTTAGCTCGTCAGGCCAAAGCCACCTTACACCCTCTGCTCATTTACACACTCGAATTTACGTCACCCAAAGGGGGAAGCATTCGGTCAGAGAATGTACCGTCCAACGCATCCGAAACTGCACTTGTTGGCAGAAAGTCAACCGTAGAGCGCCAAGGCAAAGGTCTCCGGCAGGACAAAGCTGAAATGGCCGCAGTCAGCGAAGACGACGAAGGAACGCCGCGAGTGCGCAGTGGCGCCTGCTCGATCGCCACCTATGCCGATTGGGCGCTACTCAGATTCTGCTTCAACGTGCTCGAAATCTGGCGTGAGAGCAACGCGCCTGGTCCTTGCAATCGGCACCTCGGCGACGATGTGAGGTGCCGAGGCGCGAGCCTTTGGAATGAGCAATCGGAGCGCAGCTAGAATTTGCTGATCCGGCTTTCTCTTGTGGGATTCACCTTCTTCCCATATGGTCAGCAGGCGAGACACCTCAAGGGGCGCAAGGGCAATTTCAGCCGATCCGCCACCATCTACAAACAGCAAGGCATTGCAAGAGCCGAACCGCGGGGCGCGGACTCGTTTGTCTTTGCGTCTAATCACAGACTGTGGCACAGGCATTAACCTCGGATAGTTTTCAGCGAAAATGCTAGCACCCACCGATAATACAAGCTCGACGATTATCGTTGCTTCCCGTTCTGTCGGTGCTTAGGGAAGAGAGTCGAATAGATTTTTTGTTCGGGCCGAAAGCGCCCCAGCTAGCTTCCCAACAGTCTCCAGCGCCACATTCCGCTCGCCCCGCTCGAGTTTGCCAACGTAATTCTGAGCCGGAAGAAGTCATTCGCTCATGCACCATCTTCGATGGATGCCAGCGACGGACCAGACCTCCAAATGGATTTCACCGATGGCAGCAGCTTTACTGTCAGATTGAGGGTCAACGCTACTATCGAAGCCAAATCCATCCGCAATGACGGTGGACAGCCAGTGGTGTTGAAGGACTACACCGTTCTTGCCATTCCCCCATTCAAAACTCCAAGTCTGCTTACGGATTCGTCTCAGGCCGACTACTTAACTGGCACTGGCTCCGTGCGTGAGCCGAGGAGTATGCACCAACCAATTAGAATCGAAGATGGCTTCGTCAGAACATGCCATATCTTCTCAATGAATGTACGCCCGAACTCCGGCAAGCAATACAGGCTGTCGAAGATCGTGCAGACGGCTGCTACCAATTACTACGGCTATTGAAGCAGCCCCGGAATCTGGCGACGTGGGCCCTCTTGACCGCAATGTCTCTGGAACTGGAGACGTTCCAGCAGCGTTTCGGAGCCAACAGTTTTCGTCATAGAGTTGCGCTGATAAACCTGGAACGCTACATTTGCGGCTTCCATTTTATTGCGGCTCACGGCAAGCCGGAATCCAAGCTTGTCCACAGTTACACGTTTCATGGGAGCCTCAAGGTCGATGCGACCTTCGCACTCAACGTCAGCAGATACTATACGAGCTTCCTCAACATCTTTCCGCTGTGGCACCGGAACCATGAACATGCCGAACTAATGCCGAATGGAGCAGTACGCTTTCATATTCCTCGTGATTCAGTGCGGCAGCGTCAGGTCATTGCGTATCAACAACTCTATCGCCCGGCTGAGGAAATGCGGAAGAGTCCGAAGAAACTAGAACGGTCTCCAGAATTGCAACGCCTCTTCAACGATCTCTTTCAGCAGGCTCGTCCGGCTGGTCTTCAGAAGAAGTTTCACTATGAACCGTCAAACGACTTGATCGAAGCTCTGCGGCCGGAGTATCAAGAACGCCTGGACACCAATTTCCGGCATCCTGATTCCTTCCAGCTCAATGGGTATTCTCTCGCGGAATTCAAAGCCGTGTACGTGGGCCTGTTAATCTTGAGCGCGATTCACGAATACATCTGCTATCCGTGGGACAAACAGGGACAACCAATCCCTGAATCCTCATTGGTCATGGTCAAGAGCAGATCCCAGTGGATCAGCAGATTGAGCAGCATTTCGGGAGTGCCCACGAGCACCTGCGATACCATCGTAAAGGATCTAACGCTCCGTCCAGAAAACCGCTCCTTCACCAGCCTGTGCATCACGCCCTTCGTGCCTTTGGATGGGCGGGGCGACTCTCTCGCAGTCGCACCACAGTTTCCTCTGACCAGTGCCGTTGATGAGAATGCGCTGCGCCAGTTTTCGTACACTTATCCGGCATTATTTTCTGCACAAAACACGCAGAAAGAAGAGAGCATGAGAAGTCAACTGCGGGCTGCAAACCCAGGATATAAGCTTGATTTTTCGATTCCTCTTCCCGATGGTTCAACAGAAATCGATGTGCTTATCGAAGACGAGGCAACCTCAACGGTCGTCCTAGGCGAGCTGAAATGGTTGCGAAAACCGTACAAACCGTTGGAGCGCATGGAACGGGAGAAAGACCTTGAAAAAGGGATCTCACAGCTGGAGTTGATACGTGCGTATGGTGAGGCCCACCCAGACTTCTTGCGCGAACGTGGTAAGCTCTCGCGCCAATTATCCGATTACAAGAAACTTCACCACATTCTCTTGGTGCGTGACTACTGGCATTGGATAGAGCAGAAAGATACGATTGCAATTCTTGACTTTGATGAATTCCTGGCACGGTTTCGTGACAGCACTTCCTTACACGACCTGATGAGCGCACTTCTTTCGTACGGATGGCTCCCCATTGAAGGCCAACAGTTTTATGTCGATTACACTGCCACGTCGGTTAACGGAGCCATAATCGAGTCGCCACTTTTCCACGACGGAAAGCGCCAGCCGTAATGCCTTACGAGCCGCTGGCAGACGGAAGCAGCCACAGCATCAGCTAGGTTTCCGGTGGCCCGACATAATCTTCTTGCCGCTGCCTAAGAGCGGGATCACTTTCCCCTTTGCCGGATTCATTTCGGCAAACTCCACGGAAATTGCGCCTAGAATGTGGAGCGTCAGATTCTCGCTCTGGAAACCTGTCTTCAGCGCATTGTAAGTAACGTAATCCAGTTTGACCCCGCGATCCCGCAGTTCCAGAAGACAACACGCTACGATCGGGTCTGTAATCGCGGTCCGCTTCTTGGAGTATTCCTCGACGAGACGATCCAACAGCCGCGTGCTTGCTCCGCGAATGAAATCACTCGCTGGGGCCACATCATAGGTGATTCGCTCTGGCGCGGTACGCGCTGGTATGTGTCCCGATTTTGAAAAATACGTGCGTAGCGACTCCGCTACCGCCTTGGCATCCATTGGCGCGGCATTGCTCAGCATCTCGGCAACCACCGGAAGTCCGTCCGGCGCTTGTAACGCTGCCCTGAATATCTCCGTCGCATCCTGGGTCAAACAAGCGGCATAGGCCGTTCGCGCCGACCATGTGTGCTTCTTCACTGCCGCAAATCCCCCTGTTTCCACCCAGTAAGAAGCTGCTAGAAAATCATGCACTGTTCGATGAACGAATTCCCAGCCGTCTTCGGTAGGAACCAAAATTCCATAAAACTTTGCGGTCTCCATCAGGGCCTGTCTCGCATCAACCTTGCTCAAGTTCAGGAGATCGATTTGCTTCTGTGCCTCAACTTCCGCGCGCATCCTGTGAAGAAAAGGAGACGCGGCAACATAAGCGATTCGTTTGAGCACCTGGACGCGGTCCCGCCCATCAAGCGGAGTTGTGGTCTCCCGTACCAGTCCCTTGTGCGCATCCCACCTCTCGCAAAGAACTTCGATGGCTCGTTCCAGCAGACGGAGCGCACTTCGCGGCTGTACCGTGTTCGCGCTGGTCTTCACAATGCAGGCAAGCGCCAGCAGCAGCGGATGAGTGAGAAAGTCCCCGAACCCGCGCTCTTCTAATTCGTCCACGACCGTACGCGAATCAAGTTCGGACTCGAATGCTTTGAGAAAAGCGGCGACAAATTTGTATTTTTCTTCGACACCAAAACCGCTGATGCGAACTTCCGAAACGTTGAGGTTCAGCACATCGTAATATTCCCGGCAGGTGAGGTAGAACTTGCCGACTTTGTAGCCCTGGAAACACAGTAGCGCCTCCGACACTACCCTCTGTTGGGCTAGGTTGATTTCGTCGTATCCGTCAACCAGTAAAAGGATCTGGTGCCCCTTACGTCTCTTTGCGATCTTCTCCACCGTTTCGACGAATCGCTTGAGATCGTCAATCGCCGTAGGCCGGCGCAGGGTAATCAGCACCGGAAATACGTTCGGCGAATCCAGGAAGCGGCGAAAGATGTAGTGCAGAAACGTCGATTTCCCCCAGCCCGGTCCTGCAAAAATCACAGCATCATCCGGGCTTGCCAGGAAATTCTCTACATTGACCGCGCGATAACTTGCGTGTCGGCTAGCGACAATGGAGCGCGAGATGCGATCTTCGTAGGCGTATACCTCCTGTTTCTTCTGCGGAGCCCCCTTAATCACTAGCGACGTCGGTTGATAGATGTCATCGAAAGGGACAGGCTTGTGCATCCCGACGCACTGAACAGACCTTGTCTGGGTGAGCGCAGTATTCTGCAAGCCGCTCAACCACGCAGCCGCCTCCAGTGAGGTCGAATCCTTCCCAAAGAAGCCCTTGGCCTTCTCTTCGAGGTAATACAACGCCGATCCTGCATCCAGTTGAAGATTGAAGTCGCCCATATCGCTGATTGTAGTGGGCGATGCGGTTACAGCAACTGAGATTTCATCCGCACAAGAGAACGCTACGCTGTCGGAGCCATATTTGCAGCCAGTTCCTCGGAAATGCCGTACCGCCACTGATTGCGCTCATTCGTGAGAGCGTCCCACAGCTTGTCCATCTCGGCAATAGAATCCATCGTGCAGTAGGGAAACTGAAGTTTCTGAAACAGACCAAGCGGCGGCATCGGCACAACCTCGCGTGCCTCCGCGACAAATAGGATCTCATCAGTAAGTGCGCGTTCCACGCGGATGATCGCCCGCTGTGCAGCCGCGACATCCTCAAGCTTGATGCCGGAATACTGCAACGCGCCGAGCGATTGCATATCCGCTGCATGAGCAAAGAACTTGTGGCTGAGAGTGATGAAATGGGCCACGGGGCTGTTATCCAGCCAGGCATCGAGTGTTTGAAACACTCCCTCGCGGATGAGGTCGCCACGCTGCCGGTCGGAAGCGTGAACACCCGAGAGCTGATCGAATGCTTCATGGCGGTATTTGGAGGCTAAATACTGGCTGAGTCCCGGCGCATCAATTCCCCAAATCTGATGCTCTATCTCTTGCGGGAGCTGCTGCCACGAATCGGGATCATACGGGGCTCCATTATAGGAGACATAAATTTCACGAGTGATGAGATCGCGGCAACTATGAATGTCGTTGAGCAATCGTCGCAGAGAGATTACGTCAGATCGCTTATCGAGCAATCTGCGGATCGCGAATACTTGAGAGGCAACGTACCCCTGGTCCAGCAAGTGCGCCAGCAGTCCATTCCGAACTGCTAAATTCCCATCCAGTTCTGCGGCCTGGCGCGGCTGAGTGATCGAGCGGTAAGCCAAATCCATAAACAGCATCGAAAAGATCTGCTGCTGGATGGTGTGCGGTACATCCTTACGCAAACCATACCAGTGCAACCATAATTCCCGCTTCTTGCGGTATTCAATCAAACGCGACTGATCCTGTACGTCGCATTCATGAGCTTCGCACGCGTAGCTAGGCGGCGGAACAGGCGCAAGCTCGACCATCGCAGCGGAATCTGGCTGTTCCTCTTCTGATGTCAGTGCTTCAGGCATTGCGTCATCAGCGTCCATCTTCAAACCTCCATCGCTTCTCTACATTGTGCGCGGCATCCGCGATGTTTCTCTCGGTCAAGGCTTAAGCGGCCAATGGGCTTCTACAGCGTCCTTGTTTTGAAAGCGGTCTCCAAAGCTTTCATCCAAGAGGCACTGTCGAACCGTACTTCGCAGTATGGTCTCCAGCTTTTCGTAGAGGTCAAGGTGCTCAGTCGCCGGCAAGATCGTATCCAGCCCGTAAAGAAACGCTTCGGCGTGAACCAGCTTGGAGCGCAATTTCCACGCGCTGTCCGCCTCTGTGTCGGTGAAGGCAATACCACACGCCTTTGCGAGCTGCGGAACACGGCTACAAAACTGCTTCTTGTTGTCGTTCTTGTCGGAGTTAATGAGCGCTTCAAGGCCCGCTGTTACCAGCGGCAATCGAATATCGAGAGCCGAGGAACGCATCACATACTCGTGATACCAATAGGCCCGATGCACTCGATAGTGCATATCCTTGTCCTTCGCCAACCAGGGCATCAGCCGCCGTAGCGCCTCGCCATCCTCCACCGTCAGCCAATCGCGTTGCTTCCGGCTCAAAAAGACGTCGGGGCTGATGCCCCGGTACTGGATGGCGTAGACGGCCGAACCCGGTAACCCATAGTGAAATACGTGTGCGCAATAGCGGTCTCCGATGCTGGTTGGCTGGATCAAGCGCGAAAGCGCCAATACGCCGTGAAGAACTTCCAGACCTTCATACCTTCGCGTTTCTCCTCTGGGCACGCGCCGGACAAAGGCGTACAAGTGTCGATCGTGTTCAGTGGCGCCAATGTTGTAGTGGGGAGGCTCGCAAGCTTTTTGTACATTCTTCGCTGCCTGTTCTTCCAGCCGTTCGATCCAAATATCGTCGCTCAAGACGAATCGTTCGCCATCTTTCACGATCAGTGCGAGTCCGTTGCTCTCGTCGTCACGAGAGGGACCGAGCCCGATATGCAAAATCACGTAGCAGGGTTTGGGAATTGGGTCTCCAAGTTGCAATCGGGCACCTCCTCTTTGAATCGTTCTTCATCAGCTTTTGGCGACAACACCAGACATCTGGGCAATCTGCTTTCGATAGGCGTACGCAATCAGGTCACGAACCAGTTCCAGCAGCCCGCCGCACGGGAAGGCATCGAATGGATCTCCATGCGCGAGTAGGTTTCTGCGTTCCGCCAGGGACGGCTTCGATTGTCCCGTCACGAACCCGATGGCCGTACCGCCAGAACGCTGCACCATGGGAATCTTGGCATCGGTGAGTCCATCTTTGGGCATGTATTGCAGCAGGGCAGCAAAGGTGGGTTTGCTTTTGCCTCTGCCTTGTACTCTGTCTCCGTAGCAATCGCGTACAGCTAATTCTAGTGTCGTAAGACCCACCAGCTCCCCCGCCTTGATGAGGTCGGGATACAGCCATGCCAGGAAATACAACATCTGCGCGCGTCGATATTTTGCGCGGACGATTTCAGGGACTCCGTCTGGCAGACTCAGGGACAGAACAAACTCACGCCATGCTTCGGGTGTCTGGATCGAAAGCCAACCAGCTGCAATGCCGTCCATCGGCCACGATAGTGTCAGCGGTTCTGGCCGTTCGAAGCCGGAGATCAGAGCTAGATCGAGATGTTCAAGTTCAGGCATGGAGCCATCCAGATAGGGTGAATCCATCTTACGTCTCGGGTTCACAGCTTTTCTGCTGAGGGGAAGGTGCGCCTTCCCTGATTTCAGCCGCTGATAAGTCTTGCGTCTTCCATCACCCATCCCAGCGGGTCCGTTCCTTCCCCGCAACGCCCCTCCCTGAAAACCCCGCGGAAAAGTTCCTAAATTTCTTCTTCGTTTACGTGCCCCCGGCTTCAGGCGGCTTTTTGGCAGAGCCGATCGGAACCTGTCAAGGTCCTTCCGCTTCGCTCCGGCCGCCGGGGCGGCGCCTGCGGCGACCTGTGACAGAACCCTCCTCGCCCCTGCCGTGCCGCAAGAGCCATGAAGCGGGGGCACTCAAACAAAGAAATTTGGGTTGAGGCAGACGCCCTCCTTCAGATTCCGCCCCTCGCGGGCAGCGACAGGAGAGCAAACATCATGCCTTACGCAGTCAGCAGCACAGCCGCCAGCAGCGCGCCGCACAGGAAAAATGCGGCGCTTCCCAACCAATCGCCCTACCAGCAGCGCACTACGCAGAAAGACAACCCCACACAGCAGCTCATCAAGCAGGCCGTAGACTTTTTGCTCCAACAGCTTGCGGCGGGCAAGAGTGAAACCTTGACCTCCTACCTTGCTGCGATGGCCCGGTTCCATTCCTATTCCTTCGGGAACATTCTCGCCATTGCGCGGCAGCGGCCCACGGCAACGCGCGTAGCGGGATTCGGCACATGGAGAGAGATGGGCCGGTTCGTAAAACGCGGCGAGAAAGGCATCCAGATTCTCGCCCCGATGATGGGCCACCGGCGTAGGAGGGACGGTTCAGACCAGAGCAGCAGCCAGGACGACGCCAAGCCCATGCCCGTTCTTATCGGCTTTCGCGCCGTGTACGTCTTCGATGTGTCGCAGACCGAGGGCGCGGACCTGCCCGAGTTCGAGCACAACGTCAGCGGCGACGTGGGCGGGCATCGTGACCGGCTCATCGCATTTCTCGCCGCGCAGAACATCGCCCTTGAATACAGCGAGAACATCGCGCCCGCTCTCGGGGTGAGCTACGGCGGCAAGATCGCCTTGCTTCCGGGCCAGTCGAAGGCCGAGGAGTTTGTGACGCTGGTTCACGAGGTCGCGCACGAGCTTCTGCATAAGACCGACCGGCGCACCAAAACCACCGCCACGGTGCGGGAAACGGAAGCCGAGGCCGTGGCGTTCATCGTGGGCCAAGGCATCGGCCTTGAGATGGGCCGTGCGTCGAGCGATTACATCCAGATGTACGCGGGCAACGCGGCGCTTCTGGCCGAAAGCCTTGAGGTCGTGCAGCGTACCTCCGCCGTGATTCTCGGCGCAATCACCGTGCAGTCGGCTGTTTCGGAGGCCGAGGAGCCAGTCACGGAGGTGGCCTGATGCAGACCCTCCTCCGCATCCTTGAGCGGGCCGGTGGCTACCGGCCCACGCTCTACCTCAAAATCGAGAATCCGCCGTACATGGCTTTGGTCATCGAAGCCGTTCCGGAGCCGGGGCCGCTTGGAGTCCCCGCAATCTCCGTTGCTCATTACGGCGAACAGAACGGCGACTTGATGCACGACCCGGAGATGTGCTTCGAGTTGTCGAAGCCGCCGCTCTGCGCAGCGGAACTCTCAGCCTACTACTTCCGCAACGATTACATGAGTGTCGAGCAGTTCTCCCGCTTTCGGCAGGGGAACGACTACGTTTTCGTGCCCGAGCTTTACGAACAACACCAGACATTCGCGGAACTGTGGGACCGCAATCTCCGCGACCAGCACTTTCTCGAAGCGTTTACGGACAAGTCGATTCGCGGCTAGTCCGCTCCCTGCGGAGCGGATCGTGCCGCAAGTGTCCCCCGCTCTGTGCGCCTTCACTCATTCACCGCTCGAAAGGAGCAGATTCACATGGAAACCACCGTCATCAATGCCACCGAATACCGCGACGTGCCGCTGTCGCTCCTGAACGAATCGAAGACCAATCCGCGCCATATCTTTGAAGACGCCGCGCTCAAGGAACTGGCCGACAGCATCCGCAGCCAGGGCGTCTTGTCGCCTTTGCTTGTGCGCCCGTTGACCGAGAACGGCTTCGAGATCGTCTTCGGAGCGCGGCGGTATCGCGCCGCGCAGCTTGCCGAGCAGGAAACTCTGCCGGTTCGCATCAAGCACATGACCGATGCCGAAGTGATCGAGGCGCAGCTCGTCGAGAATTTGATCCGCGCCGAAATTCACCCGATGGAAGAGGCCGAAGGGTTTGCCGCTCTTCTGCGTCTGGACGAGCCTAAGTACACCATCGAGCAGATCGCCGCTCGCGTAGGCAAATCGCCCGCGTTTATCGTGCAGCGGTTGAAGCTGACCGACCTTGTGCTCGCCGTGGTCGAGGCCTTCTATGCGAACGACATCGGCGTGGGCCACGCGCTTTTGATTGCGAAGCTGCCCGCCGATATGCAGCCGCAGGCGCTTTCGGCTTGCTTCAAAGAAGTCTACAGCGGCAGCAGCCAGAAACCCGCAAGGATTCTCCTGCCCGTCCGCAACCTGCAATTCTGGATTGAGTCGAATGTCTTGCTTGTCTTGAAAGACGCGCCTTTTGACAAACGCGATGCCGAGCTTGTTTCCTCGGCTGGAAGTTGTGCCGACTGCCCCAAGCGCACCGGGCACAACAAACTCCTGTTCGGAGACGACCTTGGAAAACAGGGTGACCGGTGCACTGATCCAAATTGCTATCAAGCCAAGCTCGCGGCGCACGTGGCCAAGACTGTAGCCGCCAAACCCGAGATCGTTCAGATCAGCACGGCTTACGGCGGGCAGAAGGAAGGCAGCCCAGTACTGCCGCGCAACAAATACACCGCGATCCGCGACGACAAGCCGAAATCGAAAGACGACGCCAAGCGCCCCGAGTTCAAGGTTTGCAAGTTCACGACGGAGGCCATCATCACCGATGGCACCGACGTGGGCACAATCCACAAAGTCTGCGCCAATCCCGTCTGCCCCGTCCACCATCCGAAACAGCAAACCGGGAGAGGCGCAAGCGACGCCCAATTCAAGTTCGAGCAGGAGAAGCGGCGCAGAGAGGAAGCCATCGCCAACGTCACCGGGCTTCGTGTTCTCTCTGCGATTGGCGCGGCAGTCCCGGTACGGCTGATGAAACGGGACCTCTTGTTTATCGTCGAACGACTGACAAGCCTCTTGGAAGAACCCCGCATTCAAATGCTGGCACGGCAGCATGGCATCCGGGAGAAGCGGGATGACGGTGGCATTGCGAAGACTTTTGCGGCCTACCTTCGCCGCGCCGACGAGAACACCCTGGGACGTGCTCTGGTTGAATCCGTGATTCTGCTGGCGGCATCGCGGGGAAATGCCTCGCAGGTGTTGCGCGAAGCGGCCACGGCCTACAAGGTGGACACTGACGCCATTGCTGCCAAAGTCAAACAGGAGTTCGCCGCCAAAGACAAGGCAAAGGCAACGAAGCCGCCAGTCCCGCAAAAGACGCAGGCCAAGGCCGCAAAACGAGCCGCAGCATAAAGCGACTTCCAGCACGGGGTCTCATAAACCAGAGGCCCCGTATTCTTGTATCTACCTGCCCGTCTTCCCTCCCTTTGCGTGGCTCCTGCCTGAGCGGCAGGAGCGACAACATTGGCCCACCCGACGGGGACGTGGCGAGGCGTTCCGCTTCGCCGGCGTATCGCGAGATTGAGGGCAGCACTCTCCTTGAGGTGAGTCCAATACCGGCGACGAAAGTGGCATTTCCGACCCTCGCGATCAGGGCAGCGCTGCGGGCGCCCGAACCACGTCGCGCGGGCCTCGGCGACAATTCCTTGTCCTGACACGCTTGAACGACTCTGGATTTCCGCTCGTGCAGCCTAGGAGGAAATGGAATCGCATCAGGCGGCGGTGCGATTGCGGTGGAAGAAGCAGCCGAAATTGGGGCAGAACAAGAAAAGCACAAAGTAAATGGTGCCACGGACTCTACTCGGTTCAGGCGACTGGACAGCAGTCGTCCACATGAGCGGGATCGGGATCTTCGCGAGATAGAAGTAGAACTGCATGCCGCTGCTGACGAAGAATGCGCCAGCGACACTGTCAATGACCTCAGAGGTCATGTGGAAGAGGCGAACTCTTGAAAACACGCGGGAGGAGGCCCACGTTCTTTCTATTTAACCGCTGCCTGCGAGAATTCAACTATTGAGAATGCCGTCGGCACCTCCAGTCTGTGCCCCTCGACACGACGTGGAATCCAGGGTTTGCTTTCACCAAATTGTTGGGCAGAAGAAAAGACCCCAATCGTCTTGAAGGCTTGGAAAACGTAAGGAATGCCCTCGGCATTCAGGGGCATGGAGGCATCTGCTACATGAAAGTGAAGGTGAGGACCGGTAGACTGCCCTGTGTAGCCAAGTTGTGCGATTACCTGGCCCCGCCACACTTGATCACCAGCTCGAACGCGGATACTGCGCGATTTGAGGTGTTCGTAAAAGGCGTACTTTCCCTCCCCGAGGTCAAGCACAACAAAATTTCCGCTTGCATCTTGTAGCCCGACCACCTTCTGCGGCTCAACCTTCTGCGGATCCGGAATATCATCCATCACCACTGAGACGGTTGCATCGGCGACTGCTAGAACCTCGGCACCATAGCCGTACCAATTTGCGGGGATCGTATCGTCGCCTTTAGCATGCGATCCGTCCGGCTCGACTTTGATCCAGTCAATGGCGAATCGCCCTGGAATGTGTTCTACCCCATCCGTTGCATAAATAACGCGGCGATGGCCAAGCTTCCAGATGTCGCTGTAGATCGGCGTCCAGTCTCCCCCCCGTAATGGCGGACCAAGCACGACCGGCGCGTCATTACCAACCAGGAAGTCGCCTCCCTCGACTGTTCTGTTCGATGGAGGGTCCGAGTCAGTCGAATAGGTCAGGCGATGCTTCAATGCGATGCTTGGTGCAGTCGGCTTCGGCCATTCCACGGTCATATACGCGATCACCTCCACTCCGGGAGGAATCCGGGTTACAGCGTCGTTCGCTTGTCGGTCCATCCGTCCTATAGCGTTCGCCAAGGCAACACCATCCAGAGTCTCGCGCAGTCTTCCGGATTTCACCTCGAGGACTTCAAGTCGCCTGAGCGTGAGGTCTGCCTTCGAGCAGTTCACGATGTGTAGCTCGTAAACCAGTTCCCAACTGCCGTTATGATTTGCAGGAGCGATTTGTCCCGGTGTAGGTCGCAACGCAAAAGAGTTATAAATCTTCGGACGCTCTCCACGCAGCGTAGAGGCGCATGCGAAGGAAGCGAGCAAGACCAGCCACTTCAGGTGCCTCATGATTGTGCCTTCTCGTTCGCGGTAGATTAGCACGCGATTGGATGCGGATATCGAAGCGTGGAAGCCATGCCCCCCATTGTGCGGAGAGGAAAGTCACTTCGCACAGAACATTCAGAGTGATCTACGACCCTTTTGCCGAGCTTGATGATTAGGCTCCTCATTTCTGTAGCTTGTTGCCCGCTGCCGCCCTCTTTCAATACCCGGGGGCACCGGCGTCAACATTAAGCTCTTGACCGAGCCGTCATGAGCCCCCGATCGTCTGCCCAGTTATGCGGCTATTTGCAATAAGTACGGTCCAATAGATGAAATATTAACGATTCAGACTCTCGATGCTCTGTCTCGCATGCTTGGCGAGCTTAGCCGCCGATAGCTCCGACTGTAATGTCATCAAAAGCCGTTTGTTCTCCGGTTTGGCGCCAGCGGGCCAGCTCGGTTGTGAGCGCAGCCTGCTTCTTTTCCCAAAGCGCGATTGCATCGGACCCGAGCAGCAGGCGCAGCGGGGGTTCAGCGCTTTCGACCACGGCTATCATCGCTGTAGCCGCTTTGCGCGGGTCCCCTGGCTGTTTACCGTCACTGCCATAAAGGTACGCTTCCACGGGAGCGATAATTGCTCGATAAGCGTCAATGCGCTGCGCCGGTCGCATGTTTTTGCTTCCTGCAAACTCTGTGCGGAAAGCTCCAGGCTCAACGATTGTCACCTTGATGCCAAGCGGTTTCACTTCTTCCCGTAACGCCTCGCTCCAACCCTCCAGGGCGAATTTGGATGCGCAATAGGGTCCGAATCCTTGAAAAGCCGCAAGCCCTCCAATGCTAGTGAGCTGCAGGATGTGACCATAACCTTGCGAGCGCATAATGGGGAGCACCGCTCGTGTCATTTCGACGGCAGCAAAGAAGTTCACTTCCATCTGGTCTCGCAGTTGCCCGGGCGTGAATTCCTCGGCAGCACCCAGCGAACCACGGCCGGCAATGTTGGCCAAAACGTCGATGCGACCGAAGCGTTTGAGCGCCGCGGCAAGGGCCCTGTCACGTGAACCTGCGTCGGTCACGTCGAGTGGCAGCGTAAGTGCCCGGTCGGGACTGCGGGCGACGAGCAGTTCTAGCGCTTCGGTTCGCCGTGCGCCAATCGCGGCGCAATCGCCCTGTTCTAAAACTGCTTCTGCAAGATCGCGGCCAAACCCACTAGATGCTCCTGTGATAAACCAAGTTCGTTCCATCACCTTCCTCCTTGTAAGCATTAGATGGCTTGAGATGGCTTGGCGTCCGGGCGGCTTATTGGCCCGCCACCAGAGTATCAAGCGGCGAGAAACTCTCGTTCAATCTGCCTCCATTCTGAGATATCTGCTTTCCACCGACGGAGCGCTGATCAAGATTTGCGAACCACTTGGTCTCCGTGGTCGAATAATTGATTGTTCGTTTAGTGCGGGGTTTGAAATCGGAGGCAAGGTCGGGGCTTGTCCGAGACCAGAAAAAACAGCTTTGAAATAACGATCGTCTCAGTCTGCGATGCGAGGGCATCCCAATCAGCAATATCGGAGTGATATTCGTCGTGAAAGCTAGCAGGCGAAACACACGAGGGAAGGCTATGCAAGAGTAAAGACAAAGGAGAGCGGAAAATCCTGGGCAATAAATCTGGGTGTCACATGCTCACACTCATCGACGTCTAAGGTTAAAGTGCAGAATTTGCCCACAACTAAGGGACGAGGCTCTGAGTTGTCGCTATGAATCGATTGATCATGTCTACTGGTAATGGTGATTTCGAGGTGCTAATATCTGCGAGATGTCAGACTCTGAGATTTCGAAGGCAGTCGGCGATCTACTCATCGATCTGCTCAGCGGCTCGCCGGGCTCGGGTTCCTGGGTGTTGAACCGCAAGGATCCCGGGCTTCTGAAATCGCTGGATTTGCTAACCAGCGAGCAAGCCTCCAAAGTCCCTGACAATGGTGGTTCCTCAATCGCAGCGCACGTCGATCATTTGCGATATGGGTTCCAGTTGCTCAACCGATGGAGCGCGGGTGATGAACAAGCGTTTGCGGACGCCGACTTCAGTGCAGCTTGGCGGCGCAACACAGTCTCGCAGGAGGAGTGGGCGTCACTACGCGAGGATCTGAGGACCGAAGCAATTGTCTGGCGAAAGTCGCTGAAGCATTCGAAGAATGGCGGACCTGGAATTGACGCCAGGATCGCAAGCGTCGTTCATCTGGCGTACCACTTTGGAGCAATCCGCCAAATCGACCGAACGCTTCGCGGCCCTGCGGCGCGCGACTAGCAATTACATTCAGATGCACACGAGGCAATCGCCACGCCGAATCGCCGCTCTGGATCGATCGTGTGCACCAAGGATTGGGCATCGCAGACCGAAGTGAGTGTAGCCACGCCCTTCGGCCGAGCCGTTGATTGATTTCAACTCGAAAACATGTGCTGCACGTGGCTCAGCACAGATTCCAACCACGCTCAGTGTGCGTCAAAAGCGAGCTGGCCGGGAAGACTCGCAATTTGTCCAAATTTCACATAAGCACCGATCCGAAGCTCTTCCGTGTTTCCGAATACACGGTGGCTGCTATTCTTCGGTCGGCCTAGAGGAAATGGGAGACGGCTCTAGCCCTAACAGCAATTGGCGAAGTAGAGATGACAGATGCGTACGTTCTTCAACAGACAAGTGCTCTAGGATACGGGACTCGTTCATTACGTGAGCCGCGAGGGCGGCATCAAGGGTCTCTTGTCCGAGATCTGTAAGCCGAATGCGTTGCCCCCGCCGATCTTCGGGATCGGGCGTACGCATGACAAAACCCTTCTTCACCATCTCATCGATCCGATAAGTGATTGCGCCCGACGTCAGCATGAGACTGCTGAAGAGCTGCGTTGGCGTCAATTCATACGGAGGCCCTGAGCGCCGCAGACTTGCCAGCACGTCGAAGCTCCACCGTTCCAGCCCGAACTTCCGAAACACGGAGACAAGCCGTGGATCGAGCAGTCGTTCGATTCGTGAAATCCTGCCGATGATTCCCATCGGTGACACGTCGAGGTCCGGTCGTTCCCGTGCCCATTGGCAGAGGATTCGATCGACTGCATCTTGCTCGATAAATGCCTGCTTTTTCATTGACTTCCGTCTGTGCATCCTCACTCCGGCTACTGCAGGGAAATTTTATATGCGAATCTTAAGAATCTTAATGTTAATATACATCATCTGATTCAGCCGGGAGGAAATATGGACCGCGCACTCTCAAGTTTCGCATTGCTGGTTCTTCGACTCGGCCTTGTATGCGTGTTTTTTTATCACGGAAGCCAGAACTTGCTCGGCTGGTTTGGCGGCGCGCGCGTTCCGGCTTTCGCTGAAAACCTGGCCAAGCTCGGCTGCCCGCTTCCGTACCTGGCTGCCATATTGGCTTCTCTGGCGCAGTTGATTGGAGGCTTGTCACTGCTCGTAGGCTGGTGCACTCGCTATCTGCTTGTTCCTTTGGCTTTCACGATGTTTGTTGCAAGCATTGTCGACGGACGCTCGGGCTTCGGCAA
>Ga0181526_10002440_pt1 | contig 16217 bp, 16 predicted proteins | sample PEATcosm2014_Bin_35_FD_119750 | JGI IMG/M metagenome (GOLD analysis project Ga0181526, IMG submission 119750) | Peatland microbial communities from MTU Mesocosm Facility, Houghton, MI, USA - PEATcosm2014_Bin06_30_metaG | ecosystem: Environmental > Terrestrial > Soil > Wetlands > Peat | place...
AAGGTGAAGGACGCCGTGCACAGCGTCGAGCACAAGGGTCAGAAGTAGCCCTCGGCGCGGCAACGCTCCACCTCGGAGAGCCACAGCTCGACCTCGTCCGCCGCGCCCCGGCGTATCGGCCAGTCCAGGAACCGGACGAAGAGATGGCCGAGATACGCCGTGCGGCGGACGGGGGGCAGCGGATGGAGCGCGACACCGAAGAGGCGGCGGCGCACATCCGCAGGGCAGGGAGGGACGCCACCGGCCAGGGCGAGGGTCACGAGGTCGAAGGCGGCGTCACCCACGGCGCAGAAGTCGGTGTCGATCACGGCGGACACCGCCCCGCCGTCGACGAGGACGTTGCCCGGATGGAGGTCCCAGTGGACGATGTCGCTGCCGTCGAGCTCGGCCGGTGTGAGCGTCGTGCCGAAGGCCTCGATCTCGCGGACCAACCCGGCGGTCCGCTCGTCGTAGCGCCGCAGCGAGTCGTGGCAGCAGTACGCGACGCCGCCCCGCACCAGCGTCTCGATCAGACGCTCGGCCCACGGCCTGGGGCTACGACCCTCACCCGTGCCGAGGCGCGCCCCGTGCAGCGCCAGGAGTTCGTCCACCACGGAGGGGGTCAGGGTGGAGACGGGATCCCCCGGCATGAGCTCCTGGAGGACGAGAAGACACCCCCCGGCACGGATGGTCCGTTGCCGCGGCACCGGCCAACCGCCACGGGTACGCAGGAGCTCGGCCAGGCCGACGGCCTCAACGCGCTGCGCCTGCAACTCGGGCCGGACCTCCCATTTGAGGACGAGCCGCTCCTCGCGTGCTGCGCACACGACCTCGTGCGCTCCGGTCTCGCCGCCACTCAGCCGTCTGACCACGACATAGCGGTCGCCCGTCGCCTCCCGCAGCAACTCCACGGCGCTCGCGGCGTCCAACGCCTCCACCTGGTCAGTTGATGGACCGCTCCCGGCCCGTCCAGTAGGGCGCCCGGAGCTCTCGTTTGAGGATCTTGCCCGACGGATTGCGCGGCAGCGCCTCGACCTCGTCGACCGAGGTGGGGCACTTGTAGTGCGCCAGGCTCCGGCGGCAGTGCTCGATCACGCGCGACTCGTCGAGGGTCGCGCCGGGCGCGACCACGACGATCGCCTTCACCGTCTCGCCCCACTTCTGGTCGGGCACGCCGATGACGGCGGCGTCGACCACATCGGGATGGGAGAGCAGCACGTTCTCGACCTCGGCGGGATAGATGTTCTCGCCCCCGCTCACGATCATGTCCTTGATGCGATCGTGCAGGTAGAGGTACCCGTCGGCGTCGAAGTACCCGGCGTCACCGGTGCGCAGCCACCCGCCGGAGTCGATCGCTCCCGCCGTCTCGTCCGGCTTCCCCCAGTACCCGGCCATGTTGTAGGAAGAGCGAGTCCAGACCTCCCCGACCCCGCCGACACCGGCGTCCTCGCCGGTGTCAGGGTCGACGATCCGCAGCTCGACCGAGTCGTGCGGCTTGCCGGCGGAGCGCAAGAGGCCGCGTCGCGGCCCGTCGGGGTCGTGGTCCTCGAACGGCAACGCCGTGATGGCGCCGGTCGTCTCGGTCATCCCGTACACCTGGCAAAAGGCACAGCCGAAGGTCGAGATGCACTTGACGAGGACGTCCTCGGAGATGGGGGACGCACCGTAGAAGATCAGGCGCAGGCTGGACAGGTCGGTCGTGCCGAGCGCGGGCGCCCCCAACAGCATCATCAGGACGGCGGGGACCACGAACATCTCGGTGATGCGCTCGGCGGCGACCAGCTGCAGCAGCGCGGCCGGGTCGACGTCGCGCAAGATGATGGAGCGGCCGCCCCGCGACATGGCACAGAGCGCCCAGCCGGAGCCGCCGATGTGGAACAGCGGCATCGCCACCAGGCTGACGGTGTCGTCCGAGATGCTGAAGGTCCTCCCCGCCTCCGAGATCGCCGTCGACAGGTTGGCGTTGGTCAGCATGACGCCCTTGGGCAGCCCGGTGGTTCCCGACGTGTAGAGCTGCATGCTCACCTCGTCGGGTGGACCCACGTGACCGGGGTCCTCGGAGGCGCAACCCTCCACCCAGGTGTCGAACGGGACGGCACGCGGGTCCGGGCACGAGGCCGCGTCGGCATCCCCGACGACGACGATCCGGCGCACCGCGGGCAGGCCGCTCGGCATGTCGGTCAGTGCGGGGAGATAGTCGGAGTGGATGGCCAGCACCGGAGCGCCGGAGTCGTCGATGATGGCTCCCATCTCCGGAGCGGCGAGCCGCCAATTGACGGCCACGTTCACCGCACCGATCAACGACCCGCCGAAGAGAAAGTCGAAGTACGCGATGCCGTTGCGATCGAGGAAGGCGATGCGGTCCCCGACCCCGAGCTCGTCGCGCGCAGCTGCCTGCGCGACGCGGCACGCGACGTCGAATTCCTCGCTCCAGGTGCGTCGCTCACCACCGAGCACGAGCATCTCGTGGTCGGGCCGCAGGCGCGACAGGTGCCTGATCAGGCCTGCCACCGTGTAGCGGTCCTGTTCGGTGACGGTGACGCTGCCTGGCACGTGTGTGACCTCCTCGGTGGGCCGTCTCGGGACCGGACCCTACGCAGCGCCGGACAGGGTCCGCAGGGGTCCGAGGGGCCGGAGGGGCGTCTTTCGGCTGCAGCCGTTGGTACTGGTCAGGAGCCTTTTTGGGAAATTGAGAGCATTCTTATGCTCCTTTATTTGCTTAAATGCGGTCGTTTGACCTGGGACTTTGTGATCTGGATCACATAATACTCCTATGTAATCCCAGCTCAGGATGCTGATTGAGGGACGGACACGGGTTTCGTAACACTCCTGCTACATTGCCCAGCGCAAAAACAGTTCGGCCTTTCGGATGCATGCCCGGGCAGATATCCGGCTGCATAGAACGAAACAGATGGCCGATCAGATCTGTTCAGACTGACCAAAGGTCTCCGCGCTCCTGTCCACGGGCGCTCCGGAGGCCAACGAATCGAGGACGACACCCAGAACACCCAAGGGGCTGTACACAACCGGCCGCACACCCTGCGGCGATATGCCAGAACGGACGACGCCTTCCCGCTCGCCGTTCGGGGCGCGAATGCACTGGCCGGAGCCCGCCCACACCAATCAGAGCCAGGCGTGCGCCCAGCGCGCGCCCGACGAAGGGAGGTGCCGTGCGGATCCGCATTGCACTCGCGACGGCGGTGGCCGTCATTGCCATACCTGCATTTCTTCTCACGTTGTTCAGCAGTACCCCGGCCGCTTCGGCGCGGGTGACCCGACACGAAGCGGTCAGCCAGCGCAGGGCGGTCAAGATCGACTCGAAGCTGATGTCGTTCGCCCAAGCCGAGAAGGTCGCGAAGCTGGCGACCTACTCCAACGCCGTGGCCGCCCAACAGCAGTCCACGTACCTCAAGGACGTCGCCTTTCTCGCGTACCTCAAGGACGTGAGCTTCATGAAGTCGGTCGCGTTGCAGCAGCAGCGCGCAGCGCAGCAAGCCGTCGCCCAGCAGGCGGCGGCCCACCCTGCTCCTGCTCCTGCTCCTGCTCCTGCTCCTGCTCCTGCTCCTGCTCCTGCGCCGGCAGCGGCGCCGGCTCCCGCCCCGTCTCCGGCTGCGGGCGCATCGGACGCCACCAGCACCAACACGGCGGACTGGGCCTGCATCCGGCAACACGAGTCCGGTGGCGACTACAGCGCAGGCAACGGCGGCGCGTACCAGTTCGAATTCGGGACGTGGACCGGGCTGACCGGGCTGCCGTCGCCCGCTGAGGACTATCCGCCGGCGGTACAGGATGCCGCAGCCCTGAAGCTGTTCTCGCAGCGCGGCTGGGAGCCCTGGTCCACGCGATACGTCTGCGGGTTGTGAGGAACCGAGCGATAGATGGGTCCCGGCGTGCCGGGACCCCGAATTGAGGAGGACACCGAGCAACGACCCAAGAGGGCTGTACACAACCGGCCGCACACCCTGCGGCGAAAAGCCAGAACGGACGACGCCTTCCCGCTCTCCGTTCGGGGCGCGAATGCGATGGCCGGAGCCCGCCCAACACCGAGCAGAGCCTGGCGCGAGCTCTCGCGCCCGACGAAGGGAGGTGCCGTGCGGATCCGCATTGCACTCACGACGGCGGTGGCCGTCATTGTTGTAGCCGTTTCAGCTGTCCTCATGTCGCTGTGCAGCAGCGACACCGCCTGGGCACAGGCGACCCGCCACCAGGCGGCCAGCTCCCCCCAAGGTGCCGACACACACCATGCCGTGCGCATCAACGACACGTTGATGTCCTACTCCCAGGCACGCCAGGTCGCCAAGATGGTGACCTACTCCGACGCAGTCCAGGCAGCCCAGAAGACCACCGCTTTCTTCAAGGCCCTCGCCTTCTTCCAGGCGGTCGCTGCCCAGGAGAACACCATGCCGGCCGCTTGGTTGGCGACGGCCATCTGCGAAGAGGGGGGTCGCAACGACCCGCATGCCGGCTACTTCGGCATCCTCGAGTGGCACGGCTTCGACGGCTACCCGACCGCAGGCAGCGCGCCGCTGTCGGTGCAGCTGGCCTGGGAGGCGCGGTACGTCGGAGGACCGCCCGACGCACCGGGGCAGTGCCACGGCTACTGAGGCAGCGCCGTGACCACGCGGTGAGCGGCCTGCCGTACATGGGCACGCTCCGACGAGCGCCCGCTACCCCGCTTCGAAGATGGCCGTCACCTGCGCCATGTCGAAGTAGTCCCGCCATGCGGTGATCTTCCCGTCGGTGACGTGGAAGGCACCCATGACGGGCAGGGGTGCGGTCTTCCCCTTGATGGTGAACTTGTCCGTCCGCTCGGTGAGCACGGTCGACCCGTCACTGGCCAGGTGGTGCACCTCGAACTCCAGCGCGTCGCACATCCCGACGAACATGCCGATGACCGCCATCGTGGCCTCTATCCCCTCGGCCGGCTCCATCGGGATGTTGTGGTAGACGACGTCGTCGGAGAAGTAGGCGCGCAGCACCTCGGGATCCCGCGTGCTCGCTGCGGCGCAGAAGTCACGGACGACCTGCTCGGCACTGGGCATTGCTCTCCTCTCCTCGCGCGGCAGCACACGCTAGCGAACCATCCGTCATGATGAAGGGGTGACAGCCCCGACCAAGCGGGTGGCGGTACTCGCCCCCATGCAGCCCGAGCTCAGGGCGATCGTCGCGTCATTCGGCCTGACGCCGGCCAAAGGAAATCCCGTCTTCTCCCATGTGGGCACCGCGGGCGCGTGGTCCGTCGCGTCGCTGGTCATCGGCATGGGGCCGGCCCTGGCGCGGGAAGCCACCCGCACCACGCTGGCGGCCGGTCCGTTCGACCACGTCATGGTCGTAGGGATCGCCGGTGGGCTCGACCCCGACCTCCCCGTCGGCTCGCTCCTCGTCCCCAGCCGGGTGCAGCTCTACCCGGACGGCCCGGAGTACCGGGCCCACCCGATCCCACCCCGACAGGCCTCCGGGGGGCTCATGACCACCGACGGGCTGTTCGACGACGACGACGTCTGGCGGCCGATCCTCGCACGCGGGTTCGGCGCGGTCGACATGGAGGCGGCCGGCGTGGCCGAGGTCTGCGAAGAGGCCGGGATGGCCTGGTCCGTCTACCGGGGCATCAGCGACCGTCCCGACGAGCACATCGTCGATCAGGCCGTCTTCTCCCTCAGCAAACCGGACGGCTCCGCCGACCCACTCGCGCTGGCCAAGTACCTCGCACGGGACCCGCGGCGCGCCAAGGCACTCGCCCACCTGAACCGCTGCATGCAGGCGGCGGCCAAGGCGGCGGCCGATGCCGCCTTCGCCGACCTCTCCGCCGCGTAGGTCTGCCGCTCCTCGAGGTGTCTCCGAGGCCCTCCGGGCCCTCGCCGACGCGGTACGGGGACGCCATGAGCCTCACAGCGTCCGTTGGCGAATCATTCACGCGATCGGCCGGTTTGTTAACGGGAAATTGATCGGACCCGTCCGACGCTCTAGGTACGAGGACAGAGCCTCAGCGCCGTCGACGCCGCGCCGTCAACCGACCCACGGACGTCTCGTGAGCTTCTTCTGGACGCTCGTCGCGCTCGTCGCCGTCCTCGCGGTGAGCTGGCGCTACCTCGGCTCGTACCTCGCGGCCGTGTACGAGGGCAGGGTCTCCTGGCTGTCCCGGCTGGAGCGGCCGATCTACCGGGTCCTGCGCACAAGTCCCGAGTCCGAGCAGGAGTGGACCGGCTATGCCGGCTCCCTCGTCGTCTTCTCGGGTCTCAGCCTTCTCGTCGCCTACTGCATCCTCCGGCTGCAGGGGCACCTGGGCGACGACCCCCTGCGACTGGGCGGGGTCCCTCCGGCGCTCTCGCTCAACACCGCCGTCTCCTTCGTGTCGAACACCAGCTGGCAGGCCTATGCGGGTGAGTCGACGCTGACCTACGTGTCGCAGTTGGGCGCCATCATGGTCGCCCAGTTCACCAGCGCCGCCGTCGGGATGGCCGTGGCCGTGGCGCTCATCCGCGGCCTGGCCCGATCGGGCTCGCACACCATCGGCAACTTCTGGGTCGATCTCGTCCGCGGCTGTCTCTACGTCCTCCTGCCCATCGCCTTCGTGGCCGGCCTGATCTTCGCGGCGCAAGGTGGCGTGAACACGCTCGCGGGCCCGGCGTCGGTCCACGACGCCCTCAACGGGGTGACGCAGCTCCTGCCTCGCGGACCGGTGGCCGCAATGGAGTCGATCAAACAGCTGAGCAGCGACGGGGGTGGCATGTTCGCCACAAGTGGTGCCCACCCGTTCGAGAACCCCACTGCGCTGACCAACTTCCTCTCGATCGTCCTCATGCTCGCCATCCCCGTGGCCTTCACGTACGCCTTCGGGAAGATGGTGCGCTCGCGGCGGCAGGGTGTCACGATCCTGGTGGTCATGGCCGCACTGTTCACCTGCTGGCTCGCGTTCTCGGCCGCGTACGAGCACCAGGGGAACCCTGCCGTCGCCGCGGCCGGCATTCACCAGGCGTCCGGCAACATGGAGGGCAAAGAGGTCCGCTTCGGCAACACCTCCTCGACGCTCTACGACATCGCCGGCACGCAGACGTCGAGCGGGGCGACGAACTCCTCCCTCGACTCGTTCACGCCCACGGGAGGGTTCGGTGCGCTGTCGGGGATGATGCTGGGCGAGGTGAGCCCAGGCGGCGCCGGGAGCGGACTGTTCTCCATCCTCGCCTTCGCCATCATGGCCACGTTCCTGGCCGGCCTCATGGTCGGGCGCACCCCCGAGTACCTCGGCAAGCAGATCAGGGGCAGGGAGATGAAGCTGGCGGGGCTGGCCATCCTGGTCATGCCCGTGACCGTCCTGATTCTCACCGCCGTCGCCGTGTCGGTCCACGCTGGACGCGCCGGCCCGCTCAACGCCGGCCCCCACGGCTTCTCCGAGATCCTCTACACGTTCACGTCGGAAGCGAACACGAACGGCTCCGCGTTCGGCGGCCTCGGCGCCAACACGACCTTCTACAACGACATGGGAGCGGTGGCCATGCTGGTGGGGCGCTACGGCGCCATCGTCCCCACCCTCGCGCTGGCGGGCGTATTGGCCCGCGGCCGGGCGCTCCAGGCATCACGGGGTCAGTTCCGCTCCGACACGCCGATGTTCGCCGGGCTGTTGATCGGGGTCATCGTCATCGTCGGCGGCCTGGCCTTCCTGCCGGCCGCCGCGCTCGGGCCGATCGTCGAACAGCTCTCGCACGGACGGTTCTTCTAGGCCACCACCACAACGCGGTCGGTGGCGGTCACTCCCGTCAGGTGACGTCCTCCGAGCTCGGGCGGTCGTTCGGCGCGTCGCGCCGCGCGATCACGTGCAGGTCGATGTCGTTCTCCGACGCCATCCGGAGGATCTGCTGGATCACCGAGCCTCTGGTCATGGACTGCCAACGGGTCAGACGTGACGTGCCGACCACGATCTGGGTGATCTGCTGGTCGACGGCCGCGGCGAAGATCGTCTTGGCGACGTCGTCACCCTCGAGGGTCTGCCACCGGCCCCCCACCGCCTTCACCAGCTCCTCGAGCTCTTTCGTGCTGGCCTGCGTGGCGTCCGCGTCGCCCGCGATCACGTGCACCGCGATGAGATCGGCCTTGACGCGCGACGCAATGCGCGCCGCGCGCCTGATCACGGAGGCGTTGCCCGGTGCCCCGGTGACGGCCACCATGATCCGTTCGGTCGTCTCCCACAGCTCCCCGGCCCCACCGTGCGACCGCAGGTACTCGAGCAGCTCCTCCTCGGTCTCGTCCGCCACGAAACGCAACGAGAGCTCGCGCAGCGCCACCAGGTTCTCGGTGCGGAAGAACCCCGACAGCGCGGAGGGGACCTTGGACCCCGGGTAGATGTTGCCGTGCAGCATCCGGCGCCGCAGCTGGTCGGCCGAGGAGTCGATCAGCTCAAGCTGGTCGGCCCGCCGCACGACCCAGTCGGGCACCCGCTCCCGTACCCCGACGCCCGTGATCCGCTCGACCGCGTCGGCGAGGGATTCGATGTGCTGGACGTTCACGGTGGTGATGACGGCGATCCCCGCATCGAGGATCTCGAGCACGTCCTCCCATCGCTTGGCGTGCCGACCGGAGCCCGGCACGTTCGTATGGGCCAGCTCGTCGATGAGGACCACCTCGGGCCGTCGGGCGATGACGGCGTCGACGTCCATCTCCTCCCAGGCCGAGTCACGGTACTCGACCTGCTTGCGCGGGACGACCGGCAGATCGCGGATCTGCTCCATGGTGTAGGGCCGCTTGTGCGTCTCCACGAACCCGACCACGACGTCGGCGCCACGCTGGAAGCGGCGCCACCCCTCGTCGAGCATGGCGCAGGTCTTGCCGACGCCGGCCGCCGCACCCAGGTACACGCGGAAGCGACCCGTCGGTCGGACCCCTTCGTCTTCGCCGTTTGCGCTCATCGATATCCTTCGCCGGCCCTCGCCACGGCGTCGGTACACTCGGAAGACGCTCCGATGGACAGAAAGCCGTGACAGACGTGACGCCAGGCAAGCTGGTTACCAGGGGAACGTACCAGCAGAATCTCCTCGGGATCGTCGTGACCCTGGTCGGCCTGGCGGCACTGCTGGGGGTGTTGCTGCCGTTCCGGGCGCACCTGAGCATCGCATTGCCCGCGCTCGTCCTGGTCGTGCCGGCGGTCGTGGGCGCGGCCATCAGCGGCTTCCCGGCGGGTGTCGTGGGCGCGGTGGCCGGCTTCCTGGTCTACGACTGGTTCTTCCTTCCCCCGTACAACACCCTGACGGTGCGCTCGCCCCAGAACTGGATCGCGCTGGGCGTCTACGCGGTGGTCGTGCTGATCGTGGCCCAGCTGGTCGCCAAGCTGCGCGGCGCACGGTTCGAGGCGCTGCGCCGGACCGAGGAATCGGAGCGGTTGTTCGAGCTGTCGAAGGCCCTCATCGGCGATCTCACCCTCTCCCAGTTGCTCACGCACATCGTCGGAACCGTGCAGAGCGTCTTCTCGCCTCGTTGGACCGCGCTGGTGCTGCCCGACAGCGGTCAGGAGACGCCGGGTCCGGGCGAGGCGCTGCGGGTGGCCGCCTCGGCGGGCCAGCCCCTGGACGACGACGACGTGGTCTCCTTGACGTCGGGCGGCGGCCAGACCCGCTCCCTCGGGCTGATCGACGACCGCGGGCCCCGCAGGGTCTCGGTGGCACTCGTGGTGAGCCTCCGGCCGGTCGGCATCCTGGTGCTCCAGGACGTGCAGCTGGCCGAACGGGAGCGGAGCCTGCTCGGCACGTTCGCCAACCAGGCGGCGCTGGCGGTGGACCGCGCCCAGCTGCGGGACGAGGCGCTGCGGGCGCGACTGCTCGAGGAAGTCGACCGGTGGCGCCGTGCCCTCATGGGCGCGGCCTCTCACGACCTGCGGACCCCGCTGGCCTCCATCAAGACGGCCGTGTCGAGCCTGCGCCAGGACGACGCCCGACTCGTCCCCGAGGACCGGGCCGAGCTTCTGGAACTGATTGAGCTGCAGTCGGACCGCCTGGCCCGCCTGCTGACGAATCTCCTCGACATGACCCGCATTGAGTCGGGTGCGCTTGAGCTGCGGCCGAGCGCAGTCGCCTTCGACGAACTGGTCGCCGAGGCCGTGGCGTCGCTGGGCGGGATCGTGGCGCCTGGCCGCATCGCGGTCGACGGACCGCAGGACCTGCCGCTCCTCCACCTCGATCACGTCCTCATCAGCCAAGTCCTGGCGAACGTGCTCGAGAACGCCGAGCGCCTGTCCCCCGGCGACAGCGTCATCCGCGTCTCGGCACGGACGGCACCGGGCAGCGCGGCCACGCGCGTCGAGATCTCGGTGACCGACGACGGTCCAGGGATTGCCCGCGAGGAGCGGGAGCGGGTCTTCGAAATGTTCAGCCAGAACGGCGGCGGTGGCAGGGCCGGCCTCGGCCTGGCCATCGCCAAGGCCTTCGTCGAGGCCCATGGCGGCCTCATCTGGATCGACCCCGACGTCGAGCGCGGCGCGCGCGTCGTCTTCACCGTTCCGTGCGAGACCCTCGTCACGGCGCCGGTCTGAACGCAGTCGTGGCCAAGGTGCTCGTCGTCGACGACGATCCGTCGCTGCTCAAGGCGCTGCGGATCGGCCTGAGCGCCCGGGGGGACGAGGTGCTCACGGCGCACTCGGGGACCGACGCCGTCAACCAGGTGGCACTGAGCGGACCCGACCTCGTCATCCTCGACCTCGGCCTGCCCGACGTCGACGGGCTCGAGGTCTGCCGCCGCATCCGCGAGTTCTCCGACGTGCCGATCGTGGTGCTGTCCGCCTACGGCGACGAGCGCCGCAAGGTGGAGGCGCTCGACAGCGGGGCCGACGACTTCGTGACGAAACCCTTCGGCATGGCCGAGCTCGAGGCTCGGCTCAGAGTGGCACTGCGCCACGCCGGTGCGCGGCAGGGGGGCGGACCGGAGCATCCCACGACGCTCGACATCGGCGACCTCCACGTCGACCTGGTCCACCACATGGCGACGCTGTCGGGCGCGCAGCTGCAGCTCACGGCGAAGGAGTTCGAGCTCCTCGCCTACCTGGCCCGGCATGCCGGCAAGGTGTGCACCCACCACATGATCCTCAAGGACGTCTGGGGGCCCGGCTACGGCGCCGAGTCCAATTACGTGCGCGTCTACACCCACCGGCTGCGCAAGAAAATGGGGGACGAGGAGGGCCAGCTGCTCAAGACCGTGCCCGGCATCGGCTACCAGCTGGTCCCCGGCGCTCACTCCCCGGTGCCGAACGAGTAGAGCGGGTTGCGCATCAGGAGCACGCCGCGCTCGTTGGCCGGCGTGCCCTCGGTGACGAGATGGCACCCGGTGGCGATGCCGGGTACCCCCGACCGGCCCATGAAGCGCAGGACCACGGTCCCGGTGCCGTCGCCGAGCACGGCGTCGGTGCGAACCCAGGGCCGCTCGTAGGAGACGACCGACTCGACCTCCCCGGCCACCACCGCCCGGCGCCGCGGCACCAGCGCCGCGATGGCGGTGGCACAGCAGCTCACGTCTTGAGCTTGGCCAGCGCCTCGTTGAGTTGCAGCACGTTGACATACGGCGAGCCCAAGAAGCCCAACTGCATGCCCTGGGTCTGCTGGTTGATCAGGCGCTGGAGAGTTCCAGCCGACAGGCCGGTCGCGTTGGACACCATGGGGATCTCCGCCTGCGCGTCCTGGGGCGTGATGTCGGGGTCCACCCCGCTGCCCGAGGTCGTGACCAGATCGGAGGTCGGGTTCACGCCCCGCGCCCGCCAGTAGGCGACGAGGATCTTGGTGTAGTTGAGCAGCTCCTGGGAGCGGGGCCCGAGGTTGGTGGCACCCGACTCGCCCGCGACCCCGTTGGCGACGAGCGGGTCGTCGCCGGGGTGCCCGGCCGGGTTGTCCTTGGCGAACTTCCCGGTGTCGGAGTAGGGCCCGAGGTTGTCGGGCCGGCCCTGGAAGACACAGCTGCCCAGCGGGTGGCCCGGGCACTTGGTCTGCGACCAGTCCTGCCCGATGAGGGTGGAGCCGTTGGCCGTGATGGAACCGTCGGCCTGGCCCTTGAAGAACAGCTGAGAGAGCCCCACGCCGAGGAGCGGATAGGCCAGGCCGAAGAGCACCAGGCAGATGATCACGAAGACGGCACTGCGTCGGAGTTGGATGAGCATGAGCGTCTTTCCTTAGTAGGCGTGCAGCGCCACGATGACGAGGTCGATCAGCTTGATGAAGATGAAGGGGGCGATGATCCCGCCGACGCCGTAGATGAAGACGTTGCGGCGCAGGATGGCGGCAGCGCCCGACGGACGCCACTTGACGCCGCGCAGGGCGAGGGGGATCAGCGCCACGATGACCAGCGCGTTGAAGATCACGGCCGACAACACTGCGCTCTGCGCGCTGTGCAGATGCATGATGTTCAGCGCGTGGAGCTGAGGGTAGATCGTCACGAACAGGGCCGGGATGATGGCGAAGTACTTGGCGACGTCGTTGGCGATGGAGAAGGTCGTCAGCGAGCCGCGGGTGATGAGCAGCTGCTTGCCGATCTCGACGACGTCGATCAACTTGGTGGGGTTGGAGTCGAGGTCGACCATGTTGCCGGCCTCCTTGGCGGCCGTGGTCCCCGTGTTCATGGCCACACCCACGTCGGCCTGCGCCAGGGCCGGGGCGTCGTTGGTGCCGTCACCCGTCATGGCGACGAGCTTGCCGCCCTCCTGCTCGGCCTTGATGAGCTCCATCTTGTTCTCGGGGGTGGCCTCGGCCAAGAAGTCGTCCACACCGGCTTCCTGGGCGATGGCGGCCGCCGTGAGCGGATTGTCGCCCGTGATCATCACGGTGCGGATGCCGGCAGCGCGCAGCTCGGCGAAGCGCTCCTTGATGCCGGACTTCACGACGTCCTTCAGCTCGATCACGCCCAGGATGGTGCCGTCCTCGGCGACGACGAGTGGGGTCGAGCCGGCCCGGGCGATGCGGTCGACGATCTCCTGGAGCCCGTCGGGAGGGCTCCCGCCCTGCTCGACCACCCAGTTGCGCACCGCCTCGGCGGCACCCTTGCGGATCTGACGCCCGTCGACGTTGAGGCCCGACATGCGGGTGGTGGCCGAGAAGGGAACGAACTCGTGCGGGCCCGACAGCTCGCGCTCGCGAATGCCGAAGCGCTCCTTGGCCAGGACCACGATGGAGCGGCCCTCGGGCGTCTCGTCGGCCAACGAGGCCAGCTGGGCTGCGCTGGCGACGTCCTCCTCGGTGTGGCCGGCGGCGGGGAAGAACCCCGAGGCCATCCGGTTGCCCAGCGTGATGGTGCCGGTCTTGTCGAGCAGCAGGGTCTGGACGTCCCCGGCCGCCTCGACGGCCCGGCCACTCATGGCCAACACGTTCTTCTGCACGAGACGGTCCATGCCGGCGATGCCGATGGCGGACAGCAGCGCGCCGATGGTGGTCGGGATGAGGCACACCAGCAGCGAGACCAGGATGACCACCGAGACCGTGCCGCCGGCGAACCCCGCGAAGGGCTGCAGGACGACCACGACGGGCAGGAAGATGATGGTCAGCACAGCCAGCAGGATGGTCAGGGCTATCTCGTTGGGCGTCTTCTGACGGTTGGCCCCCTCGACCAGTGAGATCATCCGGTCCAAGAAGGTGTGGCCGGCCTCGGCGGTGATGCGCACGACGATCCGGTCGGAGAGCACGGTGGTCCCGCCGGTGACGGCCGAGCGGTCGCCGCCCGACTCACGGATGACCGGGGCCGACTCCCCCGTGATGGCCGACTCGTCGACCGAGGCCACCCCCTCGATGATCTCTCCGTCGGAGGGGATGACGTCGCCCGCCTCGCAGACCACACGGTCGTCCTTGGCCAACGAGGCGGCGGGCACCAGCTCCTCGGTGCCGTCGGGGTTGAGGCGCCGGGCCATGGTCTCGGAGCGCATCTTGCGCAGAGCCACTGCCTGGGCCTTGCCCCGGCCCTCGGCCATGGCCTCGGCGAAATTGGCGAAGAGCACGGTGAGGAACAGCCAGATGGTGATCGACCAGTTGAAGATGCCGCCGTGCGCGATGGACTCGATGAAGGTGATGATCGAGCCGATCAGCACCACGAACATGACCGGGTTCTTGACCTGCACCCGCGGGTCGAGCTTGGTGAACGAGCCGACGAGGGCCTCGCCGAGGATCTCGCGGTCGAAGAGCCCGCGGGACTCCGCCACGCCGTGCGGCGCGGAGGAAGGAGAAGGAGGCGGGGCGTCTGTGGCGATGACGGTCATTAGAAGAACTTTCCGTGACTGAACTGCTCGACGATCGGACCGAGGGACACGGCGGGGAAGAAGGTCAGGCCGCCGACGATGATGATGACGCCGATGAGCAGCCCGACGAACATGGGGTTGTCGGAGCGGAACGTGCCGGCACCGGCGGTCACCACGTTCTTGGCCGCCAGGACCCCGCCCAGGGCGATGGCCGGGATCATGATCCCGAAGCGCCCGATGAGCATGTCGATGCCGCCGAGGATGTTGTAGAAGGGCGTGTTGCCGGTGAGGCCGCCGAAGGCGGACCCGTTGTTGTTCCCCTGGGACGTCAGGGCGTAGAGGATCTCGGAGAAGCCGTGGGGACCGGCGTTCTCGGGCCCGATCTTCCCGGCGTGGAGCGACACGGCGAGCCCGGTGACGACGAGGACGGTGATCGGCATGACGAGGGTCCCCAGGCCGGCCAGCTTCACCTCCGTGGCCTGGATCTTCTTGCCCAGATACTCCGGTGTTCGACCGACCATCAGCCCGCCGATGAAGACGGCGATGATGGCGTAGATCAAGATGGTGTACATCCCGCTGCCCACGCCGCCGGGGGTCACCTCGCCGATCATCATGCCCGTGAGCAGCGCGCCGCCCCCGATCGGGGTGAAGGAGTCGTAGGCCGAGTCGGCCGACCCGGTGGAGGTCTGCGTCGAGGCCACGCCGAAGAGGGCCGAGGAGGGCACGCCGAAGCGCACCTCCTTGCCGGTGGTGTTCCCCGTCGGCTGGTGGATGAGGCCGGCCGCCTGGACGGCGGGGTTGGCCTGGTGCTCGGCGGCCACGGCGAAGCCGACCCAGCACCCGAAGATGATGGTCATGGCGGCGAGCACGGCCACGCCCTGACGGACGGCTCCCACCATCTTGCCGAACACGTAGGTGAGCGCGACCGGGATGCTCAGCAGCAGGACGATGGAGAGGAGGTTGGTCAGGCCCGTCGGGTTCTCGAAGGGATGGGCGGAGTTGATGTTGAAGAACCCTCCCCCGTTGGTCCCCAACTGCTTGATGGCCTCCATGAAGCCGACCGGCCCGACGGCGATGGTCTGGGAGACGCCGTTGAGCGCGTTGTGGATGTTGACCGGGCCGCCGAGGGTGTCCACGGCCCCCTGGCCCACGAAGATGAGGCCGCCGACGATGGCGATGGGGGTCAGCACGTAGAGCAGGGCGCGGGTGACGTCGACCCAGAAGTTCCCGACCGTCGGGGACCCCTTCTTGGAGAAGCCGCGGATGATGACCAGCGCGGCGGCGATGCCGACGGCGGGCGTCACGAACTGCTGCACCGTCAGCGAGCACATCTGCGACAGGTACGACATCGTCGTCTCGCCGCCGTAGTTCTGCCAGTTCGTGTTGGTCAGGAACGAGGTGGCGGTGTTCCACGAGAGCGCGGGCCCGACCGCGTCGAGGTGCTGGGGGTTCAGCGGCAGCGAGCCCTGCAGCCGCAGGATGGCGTAGGTGATCCCCAGGGAGAGGCCCGAGAAGACGACGACGGAACCGGCGTAGCGCTTCCAGGTCTGCTCCCGGTCAGGACTGGTGCCGAGGAGGGCGTAGATGGGGCGCTCGATGAAGCCGAGGAAGGTCACCCGCCCCTCGAAGACGGCCACCATGTAGGCGCCGAGGTACCTCCAGGCCAGCGCGAGAAGGATGACCAGGACGACGATGGTCCAGAAGAAGCCCATTCAGAACCACTCAGGCTTGAACATGGCGACCCCCAGGTAGATGAAGACGAGGACCGAGATGCCGAGGAGGAGGCCTTGGATGACGCTCATACCCGCTCCAGAAGCCAGATGTAACCCAGGAACGCGGCGATGAACACCACGACACTGAGCACCACGAGAAGATCTGCCATGGGGGCCATCGTGCCGGTGCCTTCGTGAACCCGATGTCAACGCGCCGGGGGCCTACGTCAACAGAATGTCAATACCCGCCGGGAGCCACCTGTGCCTAAGGTAAGCACGGTCGCGGACGGAAAGTGGGGTGGACGATGGCCTTGGACCTGAAGGGGTGCCGGACGCTG
>Ga0181526_10002441_pt1 | contig 16211 bp, 9 predicted proteins | sample PEATcosm2014_Bin_35_FD_119750 | JGI IMG/M metagenome (GOLD analysis project Ga0181526, IMG submission 119750) | Peatland microbial communities from MTU Mesocosm Facility, Houghton, MI, USA - PEATcosm2014_Bin06_30_metaG | ecosystem: Environmental > Terrestrial > Soil > Wetlands > Peat | place...
CGACTGAAGCTAAGTCGCCAGATAACGCGGACTTAGTTGACGGTCATTTTCTTAGAAAAGGAAGCAACAGGCAGAGACCTTCACATAGATGAAGGCAGAAGCAGGAATTCCGGCAGCCTTTTGGCAACCAACATTGCCGCAAATAAGAGGGGTCAAGGGCTCGGCAATAGGACCGTGAAGCCCGCCTCCCGATAATTTCGATCCGTGGTAAGCGCCTCCGCCACCCGCAGCTCGCGCATGACGACAAAACTTGTGCAATCCGTAAACGAGTAAGCGTGGTCGGAGTGCTTCGAAAGAAAGCCTTCGCGTCATCGAATCGGTCCGGTCCGATCCACTCCAAACGAATGCCGGATGATTGCTCCACGAGATCGAGAACGCGATTCGCAACCAAGGCACCGCCCCGAGCATTGCCGAGATTTACCGTCTCAGCGACGATGTAGTCTGTTGTAACAATCCTTCTCTTCGCCGCAACCAGCCGGCCTACTTCCCTCTTCGCCGCTGCATGTCCGGCGTCGTTTCGGTCCACTAACGCATAGAGGGCCGATGTGTCCGCAAATACCTCAAGCACCGCCATAGAGCGTGCGGTCGATATCCTCGTTTGTCAGTTTACCGCCAGGACCGGATACGGCGAAGCTGTCCAAGTTGCGTAGCGGATCCCCCGGAGGCAGCTGGGGTTGGGCTTGTCTTGGCGCAGGCACTAGTTGCGCCACAGGCCGCCCCGCTCGCGCAATAGTGATGCGCTCGCCTCTTTCCGCCCGCTTCACCAAGCGGGAAAGTCCGCTTTTCGCAGCGTGCATGTTAACGACCGTCGAAGGCATCCCGATAGGTTAGCTAACCCACCGGGCTAATCAAGCCGAATTGGCGTCCCCACGGGGATTCGAACCCCGGTTCTCACCGTGAAAGGGTGGTGTCCTGACCGGGCTAGACGATGGGGACGTAGCGCGGAATCCGGCAAGCTAGGCCGGGTGCCGGCCCAAGCAAGAGCATTTTACTTCTGGACCCGCGACGCGGTACGCAAATCCTCGGAGGATGACCTTTGCCGAAGTCGAGGCCGCTTTGCCTGGGGGCGCGGTGACGTCAATCGAGGCGCCATTCCCAAGAGTGGGATCCGGCAAGGTCCGCGAGATCTTCGACCTAGGGGACGCACTCCTGCTGGCGGCCTCGGACAGGCTCTCGGCCTTTGACGTCATCCTGCCCGACGGGATACCGGGCAAGGGGATTTTGCTGACCCAGATGAGCCTCTGGTGGTTTGCGAGGACCTCGGGGATCGTGCGCAACCACCTGCTCCCGGACCAGGAGGCGGAACTCGACCGGCGCGGGATCACCGGCCGCGATCTTCGGCTGCGCAGCATGGTGGTGCGCAAGCTCAAGCCCCTACCGATTGAATGCGTTGTCCGGGGTTACCTTGCCGGCAGCGGCTGGTCGTCATACTCGAGGTCCGGCTCGGTCTGCGGGATCGTGCTTCCGCCGGGACTTCGCCAGGCCGACCGGCTCCCGGAGCCTATATTCACGCCGACGACCAAGGCGCCGAAGGGTAGCCACGACGAGGCGATCGACGACCGCCAGGGCTCGGAGGCGGTGGGGGCCGACCTTTATGGAAGGGTGAAGGAGGTGAGCCTCGAGCTTTACCGCTTCGGCCACGACAGGGCGCGCGAGGCGGGGATGATCCTCGCGGACACGAAGTTCGAGTTTGGAACGGGCCCCGGAGGCGAGCTGGTCCTCATAGACGAGGTCCTGACCCCCGACTCGTCGCGATACTGGCCCAGGGAGAGCTACGAGCCCGGCCGGTCCCCGCCGAGCTACGACAAGCAGTTTGTCCGAGACCATCTTCTGGGCCTCCCGTGGGACCAAAGGCCGCCCGCCCCGCGCCTCCCGTCGGACGTGATCGCGAGGACCCGCGGCAAGTACCTCGCCGCGCTGCGCAACCTGATGGCCGGCGCCCCGGCTACTGCATGACCCCCAGGCGCTTCGGGGGCACGGCCGATCCCTTCTGGACACGGGCGAGCTCGCGTCGGAGCCAGTCGAGGGCGGCGTTCACCGCGCGCTGCTTGACGGTGGTGCGGGGCCCCGGGTAGCTGAGCTTGCGCGACCAGACCCCGTGCGGCGCATGGAGCGCCATGAAGATTGTTCCCACCGGATTCTCGTTGGCCCCGCCGCAGGGCCCCGCGAACCCGGTGATCGCCAGCGCGTAATCCGCCCCCAGTTTCTCCGCGGCGCCGGTTGCCATGGCGACGGCCGCCTCCGCGCTTACGGCGCCATGCTGCTGCAGGAGGCACTCGGGGACGTCCAGCAGCTGCATCTTCGAGTCATTCGAATAGCAAACGCACCCGCCGGCGAAGAACTTCGAGGCACCGCAGATATCCGTGAACGCGTTGGCAAGGAGGCCGCCGGTGGCCGTCTCGGCCGCCGCGAGCAGCTTCTCCTGGGACCGGAGAAGGTCGGCGCAGACCTTTGCGAGCGACTCGTCGCCAAAGGTGACAAAATCCTCCCCCAGCAGACTGGAACACTCGGCCGCGATGGATTCCAGCTCGGGAAGGCCCAGTTCGCCGCCCGGCGAGCTCAGCCGGCAGTCGACATGGCCCGAATGCGCGCAGAACGCGACGCCGAGCCCCGGTCCGTGGCGGTCAAAGACCGGCTGCAGCCGGGTCTCAAGCATGGATTCGCCGATTCCCGCCGTCCGTATCTGGACGTAGGCCTCGCGGTCGCGCACCAGGCCGAGACGGGCCAGCCGCGGGAGCACCTGCTCCGTGAACATGGGCTGAAGCTCATTCGGGGGGCCCGGCATCATGCAGAGCACCTTGCCGTCCTGCTCGACCCACAGCCCGGGGGCAGTGCCATTTGCGTTGGGCAACACCTCGCCGCGCTCGAACCGGTAGGCCTGCTTGAGGTTGTTGGGCGTCATCTTGCGGCCGAAAAGCGCGAACCGGTCGAGGATGTGCCTCTCGATGCCCGGGTCGAACACCAGGCCCTGGCCCAAGACTCCCGCCACGGCTTCGCGGGTGCGGTCGTCGCAGGTCGGCCCCAGGCCGCCGGTCATTAGGACGACGTCCGAGCGGCCCCAGCTCTCCCTGAACTGCCCCGCTATGTCCCCAGCTTCATCCGTCACCGTGACATTCCTCTGCAATTCCACCCCTCGTGCGCCCAGCTGGGACCCGATGAACGTCAGGTGCCCGTTTGCGGTGAGTCCCAGAAGGAGTTCATCGCCAACGGTAACCAGTTCATATCGGCGCCGCTTCACGGGCCGATTTGTTGAAGTGTCTGCGGAAAGCATGCTTGCGGCTGTAGAAATTAGGCTAATCTCGGGAAAATGCCAGCTGCCGACTCAGATAGCGGGGTTCCGCTCACGCTCAAGGAAAAGGTGAGGAGGCTGCCCGATCGGCCGGGCGTCTACCTGATGAAGGACCGCATCGGCAGGATCATCTATGTCGGAAAGGCCAAGGCCCTGAAGAGGCGGGTTTCCTCCTATTTCCAGCCGTCGCGGGCGTTCGCGCTCCACCCGAAGATACGCGCCCTCGTCGAGATGATAGCCGATTTTGACGCGATCGTCGTGAAGTCGGAGCCGGAGGCGATCCTGCTGGAGGGCAAGCTCATCAAGCAGTGGAAGCCGCGCTACAACACGGATTTCACCGACGACAAGCGCTTCCTCATGGTGCGTGTGGACACGGGCGAGGAACTGCCGCGCTTCCGCCTGGCGCGGCTGAGGAAGGACGACCGCTCCCGGTATTTCGGGCCGTTTGCCCACAGCGGCCCGCTCCGAAAGGCGCTCGCGCAGATGCGGCGCCAGTTTGGGATCCTGCTCGGGGATGCGACGCCGCGCCGGATGCCGGACGGCTCATGGCAGCTCTACGACGACGTAAGGTCGGAGATCTACGGATTCCAGGGCAGCGTCACGTCGGGCGAGTACCGCAAGCGGGTGGAAAGGGCGTGCGAGTTCCTCGAGGGCAAGTCGCGCGAGTGGCTGGATTTGCTGCGCTCGGAAATGGCCGCGGCCGCGGAGCGCCGGGACTTCGAGAAGGCGGCCGGCCTGCGGGACATCGTGTTCGCCCTGGAGAAGACCCTCGAAAAGCCGAGGCACTTCGAGCGGACCGATCCCACCGCCCTCAGCGCCGATGACTCGGCGCTGGCCATGCTGCAGGGCGCCCTCCAGTTGCCCTCGCCCCCGGCGGCGATCGAGTGCTTCGACATCTCGCACATCTCGGGCACCTTCGTGGTCGCCTCCATGGTGCGTTTCGCCGACGGCAGGCCCGACCGTGCCAGCTACCGCCGGTTCCGCATTAGGGGGTTCATCGGTAACGACGATTACCGGGCGATGCATGAGGTCGTCGGGCGCCGGTACAGCAGGCTCCACAGGGAGGGCAGGGCGTTCCCGGATCTCGTGGTGATTGACGGCGGCCGCGGACAGGTGGCCGCGGCCCTGAAGGCGTTCGTCGCCCTCGGGCTCGACCCGCCCCCGGTGATCGGCCTTGCAAAGCGGGAGGAGACGATCGTCTTCCCGGACGCCCGCCCGCCGCTGGACATTCCGCCCGACCACGCCGGCCTCAGGCTGCTTCAGCGGCTGCGGGACGAGGCGCACCGATTCGCAAACACGTTCAACGCGGACCTCCGCTCCAAGAAGATTCGGGAGTCGCTGCTGGACGACCTTGGGGGCCTCGGACCGATGCGTCGAGCCGCGCTCATGGCGAGGTTTGGGGGCATCGAGCGCCTGAGGTCCGCGACCGCCGACGAGATCGCCGGGGTCGCGCGAATCGGCCCGAAGCTCGCCGCCGAGATCCACGACTTCCTCGCCAGGGCCCGGGCGCCTTCGGCGAAGGCCCCCTGATCATCCCGGAGGATCCGTTCGTCCTGCGGAGGCCAAATCCCGAAACGGCACCGGCCCCGCTTCATGGCGGCGACGGGCGGGTGCGGATTGTATCAGGGAAGCTCGTACACCTCGCCCAGCGCCTCGCCGGTCGAGTTGCTCGCGCTGGTGACCTCAAACGTGTACGAGCCGGGCGGGAGGCTGGCGATGAGGGCCGTGTCCGCGCTTCCGGCGCCGAGCGCGAATGCGCCGGTGCTCGATTCCGCGGAGACGATGCCGGCGGCCGTGACGCTTTCCTGGTCGGGGCCGGCCGCCACCTGGGTGCCCCACGAGAGGTTTGAGGCCACCAGGTTTCCACCGGCGTCAAAGACGCGCAGAACGGGATCCGCGAGCGCGTTCGCGACGCCGAACTGGGTCAGGCCAGGGCCCACGCCTCGGACGAGGACCGTCTCGTTCGAGCTCCCGGAAACCACGAACCCGCCTATAAGCGCCCCCGAGCCCGGGCTCACCGCCCCCCGGGCCGAGATGTTGATGAGCCTGTTCGGGTCGGCGAGGGGCGACGCGGTCACGTCATAGATCTCGGTCAGCACGACGCCGCCGACGCCCGAGGCGTCGAACGCATGCAGCGTGTACGAGCCCGGGGCGAGGCTGGTCTCGATGCTCGCATCGGCGCTGGTCGGGGCGAGCGCGAACGCGCCCACCTGCGCGAAGGCGCTGGAAAGCGCGCTGGAGCCGCCCCATCCGCTGTTCTGCATGAGGAGCGCGCCCGCCGAGGAATAGAGCTGCAGCTCGGGCGTCGCCATGACGCCCGTCACCCCGAATTGGGAGAGCCCGGGGCCCACCGCCCTCAGCAGCACCGTCTCCGGGGTCGACCCGGACACGACAAACCCGGCGATCAGCACCTGGTTACCTGCCAGCTGGTCGCGGGAGGACAGATTCATGAGGCGCTCGGCCGACGAGCCCGAGGTGATGAGCGTCGACCCCGAGGAGCCTATCGTGATCACAAGGCTCGACGTCGATGAGCCCGCCGAATTGCTGACCGTCAGCGCGACTGAGTAGGTGCCCGCCGCCGTGGGCATCCCAGAGATCACGCCCGTCGACGGGTTGATGGTGAGCCCCGGAGGCAGGCCGGACGCCGAGAAGCTTGTCCCGGCCTGGGTGGCCGTCACCGTGAAGCTGAACGGCGTCCCTGAGCTGCCGGTCGCCTGGGATATGGAGCTCACGAGGGGAGTCGAGCTGGCGAGGATCTCCTGCACGACCTGGATCAGGCCGGAGGAGCTGAACTGGGAGGATGGCACGATGCCGGAAGCGCGAACGTAGAGGGGCGTGGATGCGGGCTGCGTTATGCCGGAGAGCTGCCACGTTGACTGGTTGACGGGCGTCGCCTGCCCGACGACGGTCCAGTTCACGTAGTCGGAGGACTCCTCGAACATCACCCCGGAGAGGCTGGGCGCGCCGCCGGTCTGGGTCCACGAGAGGGTCGAGAGGTTGGCGCTCGCCGCGATCGTCTGCGTCACCGGGTTTGTGTCGGGAAGTCGGGCGATCTGGTAGCGCGAATACCCACCCGCCGAAGTGAAGGCGCCGCCGAGCGCGACCTTGCCGTCGGGCTGGACCGTGACGGCATTCACGGCACCGTTGACGCCCGGAGTGAATGTCGTGTCGACCGCGCCGCTGGACAGGATCCGGGCTGCATAGGGAATCGCCTGGCCCCCAATCGACGTGAAACTGCCGGCCGCCAGGATGGTGCCGTCCACCTGGAGCGTCAGCGCGTCCACGGTGCCGTTGGCGTTCGGGTTGAAGGTAGTGTCGACCGACCCGTTTGAGTTCAGCCTGGCTATGTGGCCCACCGGAAAGCCCGAGACGCTGGTGAAGCTCCCGCCGATGACCACCTGGGCGTTTGCCAAGGCGACCACCGCGTTGACTGCGCCGTTGATCGACGGCAGGAACGTGGAATCGGGCGAACCGGAGCTTCCGAGCCTGGCGAGGTAGGTCGCCGCCTCCCCCCCGATGCTGGTGAATGCGCCGCCGACCACTATCTGGCCGTTCGGCTCCACGGCAAAGGCGTTTACCGGCGCATTTGCGCCCGGGTTGAACTGCGCGTTAAGCGAGCCGTTTGAGTTCAGCAGGGCGAGGTTGGCGCGCGGCTGCCCCCCGACGTTGGCGAACGCCCCGCCCACCAGGACGGTCCCATTGGCCTCGAAGGTGATGGCATTGACCGGGCCGTCCGTGTTGGAGGCAAACGTCGTGTCGACCGTGCCGTCGAAATTGAACCGGGCCAGGTTGGGAGCGGCGTTCCCGCCGGCCTGCGAGAACGATCCCCCCGCGAGAAGCAGGGGGCCCGTCTGGACCTGGGAAAACGTCCCTCCGAGGAAGAGAGACCCGTCGGCAAGCACGCCGATCGCCCCGACACTGGCGTTCAGATCCGGGTCAAACGAGGTGTCGACCGTGCCATTCGAATTGAGCCGCGCGACGTTGAAGCGGGTGATCGGCTGCGTTGTGTCGTTGGGCGCAAACTGGAAGAAGCTGCCGCCCGCGATGATCTGGCCGTTTGGCTGGATGGCGACCTTCGCAACCGGGCTGTTGGGATTCGGGTTGAACGTGGTGTCCACCGAGCCGTCGGTATTGAGGCGGGCGAGGTTGCTTATGCTGACGGTCGTTCCCGTGGTCGACGCGTTCTGCAGGAAGGAGGTGAATCCTCCGCTGACGATGACCTGGCCGTTGGACTGCACGGCGAGCGACTCGACGGGGGCGTTCGGGTTCGGATAGAACCCGGTGTCGACCGTACCGTCGGAGTTCAACCGGGCGATCTCGGCCTCGTCATAGGTGGTGGAGCCGCCGTTTGGATCCAGCGTCGTGAATGCCCCGGCGACGAGTATCTGGCCGTTGGGAAGCACGGCGATCCCGAAGGCCTGCCCGTTCAGGTTGGGGTTGAACGTGGTGTCGAGGGTCCCGTCGGGATTGAGCCTGGCGATGTTGTTGCGGGAGGTGCCGACGTTGTTGACCACCTCGAGCTGGGAAAATTGCCCGCCGACGAGGATGTCCCCGTTGGATTGAAGCGCGAGGCAGCTTACGGTCCCGTTGGGATCCGGCTTGAACGTATTGTCCAGCGAACCGTCCGAATTGAGCCGGACAAGGTAGCTGGTATTGGCCACGCTGGTGGACACGGTGCCCGTGCCCGTGGCGACTCCCGTGGCCGTGAAGACGGCGCCTATGGTGTTGCTCAGGGCGCCGACCTGCGTGAAGTCGGTGGTGCCCAGGGTGTCGATCACGTACGTGTCGCCCTTCACGAGGTTCGTCGCCTGCGTGATGATTGTGCTGACGGCGCCAACCTGGGAGAACGTTCCCCCGACAAGGATCTGCCCGTTCGGTTGAACCACGATCGCGTTAACCTGACCGATTATCTGGGGCACGAAGGAGGGATCCGCGATCCCGTTGGTCTGTATCCTGACCAGGTTCTGAAGCGCCGAGTTGCCCGAGAAATCGGTGAAAACCCCGCCCACGAGAACCTGCCCGTCTGCCTGCTGCGCAACCGCCGACACCTGACCGTTGGTGGCGTCCGTGAACGTGTACCGTATGGCCCCGTTTGACTCGAGCCAGACGGCGCTGTCCGTGATGAGCTGATTTGACCCCGAGTTCGGCTCTATCGCGATCGCATTGACCGGGCCGTTTACGTTGGGCGCAAACCCGGCGTCGACGGAGCCGTCAAGGTTGAACCGGGCGAGATACGGATCCGGCGCCCCCTCGAAGGCGCTGAACGACCCACCCACAATCAGCTGTCCGGAGTATTGCTGCGCCAAGGCGTTGACCTGCCCGGTCCCGGCCGAGTTTACCCCCGCGGTGAACGACGGGGCGATCGTTCCATCGGAGTTGAGGATCGCGACATGCGTCGCCTGGGTGGTGGCCGACGCCCCGTTCGGCTGCAGGGACGTGAAGCTCCCGCCAATCAGGATCTGCCCGGTGGACAGCAGGTTGATCGTGTCGACCTGCCCGTTGGGCTCCGGATTGAAGGTGGCGTCGAGGGTCCCGTCCGCGCCCACGCGCGCGACGTTGTTGCGGACCACACCCGTCGCCGCGCCGTTCTGATAGAACGAGGTGAAGACTCCGCCGATGACCATGCTCCCGTTGGACTGGAGCGCTATCGAGAGGACCGAGATGTCCGGATCGGGGAAGAAGGTCGTGTCGAGCGTGCCATCCGTGTTGAGCCGGGCCAGGCGGTTCACGTAGATGGGCACCGTCGCGTTGATGCCCGCCGGCGGGTAGGTCTGGACGGTGCCGTTCGCGAGCGTGGTCGTCGGGAGGTTTGTCGTGGTCCCCACCTTTCCCGTCTGGGGCTCGACCGACGTGAAGGACCCGCCAATCAGGAGCTGGCCGTTGGGTTGGAGCGCCATCGCATACACGGCGAAATTTGGCTGCGGGTCAAAGGGGCTTGGGTCTATGTTCCCGTTGGAAAGGAGCCTCGCGAGGTTGCTCTGGCTGACCCCGGCGACCGTGCTGAAGTCGCCCCCGATGACTATTCTCCCGTCAGACAGGATCACGGCGGCATAGACGGAGCCGCCCGAGGGCATGGGGGTGAACTTGGTGTCCAGCGTGCCGTCCGAGTTCACGCGTATCAGGGATCCCACGGAGGTGCCCGTCGTCGCGCCGTCCGGGGTGACCACATTGAACGGCCCGCCGAGCAGCACCTGGCCGTTGGGCTGGACCGCGACCATGGTGACCGGGGAGTTGGGGTTCGGATTGAAGGGACCGTCGAACGTGCCGTCGGTGTTCATTCGCGCGACGTAGTTGCGCGCGAGGCCGTCCACGGTCGTGAAATGGCCGCCGATGATGTACTGGCCATTCGACTGCACGGCGATCGACTGGACCGAGCCGTTCAGCGTGGGGGCGAATGACTTGTCCAGGGAGCCGTCCGCGTTGAGCCGGGCGAGGTAGCTCTGGGTGGTGCCGCCTATGCTGAGGAAAGAGCCGCCCACGAGAATCTGCCCGTTCGAAAGCACCGCCGACGCGAACACGGTGCCCTGGTTGCCGGGGGCGAACGAGGCGTCGACCGCGCCGTTGGGCTCTATCCGGGCTATATAATTCCGCGGAATCGGATTGGGCGCGCCGGGCGGGCTGAACGTAGTGAAATACCCGCCGACGATGACGCAGCCGTCCGGCTGGACCGCCACAGAATTGCACGCCTGGTTGGGGCTCGGGTTGAAGCCGGTGTCGACGGAACCGTCCACATTGACCCGTGCGACGTAGCTCGTGAAGGAGGTCGCGGTGCTGTTCTCCCCGAGGATCTGGGTGAAGCTGCCGGCGATGACAAGCTTGCCGTCCGGCTGGAGCGCAATCGAGGAGACGCTGCCCAGGGGATCGACGGCGTAGCTGGTGTCCAGCGTGCCATTGGCGGCGAATCGCGCCAGGAAATCGATCGGAACCAGCGACAGCGTTCCGTCCGGCTGAAATCCGGTGAATTGGCCGCCGACAAGGAACCGCCCGTCGGGCAGTATCATGATCGTGCTCACGCTTCCGTTCGCCTCGGGATCGAAGGTGGGGTCGAGCGAGCCGTCGGAGTTGAGCCTCGCCAGGCAGTTGCGGACCGTGCTCGTGCCCGACCCGTTGGGCGTGAAGTTGGTGAATCCGCCTCCCACTATGATCTGCCCGCTCGATTGGACCGCGATCGAAAGCACAGGCCGGTCCGTGTTGGGGTCGAAGGTCGTGTCGAGCGAGCCATCCGCATTGAAGCGGGCGATATGGTTGCGCGTGACAACGGCGGAGCCGGCCGGCTGGACCGTCGTGAACGAGCCGCCGATGATGATCTGCCCGTTGGGCTGGTACGCGATGGCGTAGACGGCGCCGTTTGTATTGGGATTGAACACCGCGTCGACGGTGCCATCGGCGTTCAGCCGGGCCGCATAGTTGCGGACCAGGGGGGTGCCGCCGCCGGTCGGCTGCAGCGTAGTGAATCCGCCGCCGATGATGACCTGTCCGTTGGGCTGGAGGACCATGGGGCGGACGACCCCGTTCGCATTCGGGGTGAAGCTCGCATCGACGGATCCGTCGTGGTTGAGCCTGGCGACGTACCCGCTGCCCGCCGCGGGGTGGCCGTCGGGGTGCAATTGCGTGAAGTACCCGCCAATCAATATCTTGCCATCCGGCTGCAGCACGGTCGTGTTGACGATGCTGTTCGCATTCGGGTTGAAGCCGTCACCCGGAGAAGGGGCCTCCTGGGCGTTGAGAACCGAGCCTGTCGTAACCAGAAGCGCGAGCCGCACGAAATTGATGCCAACCAGGCGGGTTCTTTGGGACGGGGGGATCGGCATGAAGGAGGAATCTGCTTACAGAGAAAGCGGACAAATGCAATGCCGGGCAGCGGGGGCTCCCGGGAGGGAGGATTTAGTCGCCCCTCCGCCGCAAAAGGTTCCGAGAAAGCGGCCTTGGGCGCCCAATTTCTTGCATCCGGTGCCGACTTGCAAATGCGGCCGTCCGGGGCGAGGGTGGCGGCCCGAATGAAGACGACCCTCCTGCCGCTCGTGGCCCTGTCCGCGTTCCTCTCAATGGTCCAGGCCGCAAAGGCGCAGCTCAAGGTGGGCGACAGCGCCCCCGACGCCACCGGGGTGACCGAGACCGGCCAGAAGATCAGCCTCGCCGACGTCTATTCCAAGCAGACCTACACGCTGGTGTATTTCTTCCCGAAGGCCGACACCCCGGGCTGCACGGCCCAGGGCTGCTCGCTGAGGGACGGCTACGAGAGCCTCACGAGCAAGGGTGTCGCCGTGGTCGGCGTCAGCCACGACAGCGTCGCCGCCCAGAAGGCGTTCAAGGACAAGTACCACCTGCCGTTCACGCTCATCGCCGACACCGACGGAACGGTCATCAGCGCATTCCAGGTTCCGACCCTCATGCTTGGCATGGCCCACCGGTCGGCCTACCTGATCAAGGGCGGCAAGGTCATCTACGCCGACTACAAGGGCACGACCAGCAAGCAGGCCCAGGCCATCCTGGATGTCCTGGCCGCCGGCGGCTGAGCCGGGAAGGGCACGGAGTCATAGGTCGGAGTCCGGCGCGAGCGGAAGCGCCGGAGCCCCGGGATCCGAGCGCACGCGCTCCAGCCACTGGGCGATCAGGGGGTCCCGAAGGTGCTCACCCTCCGGCCACGGCCCGGCGACAAGGTCGATCACCCTGAGTGAGCCATCGGCGCTCCTCACGAAATTGCGGGCATGGAGGTCGGCGACGAGGAAGGGGAGCCCCCGGAGAAAGAGTAGCCGCGGGTGGTCGCGGTCGGCCCTCAGGAACCGCGAGGGGATCTCGATGAGGCCGCCGGGCAGGCTTCCGGACATGTCGTCGCCCTGCGGGAGCGTCTCGCCTCGCGACTGCTTGGCGACAAGGATGCCCTCGGGGGTCACGGCGACCACCTCCGTCGCCATGCCGCCCAGGGCGAGGATGATGAGCAGCTTCTCAAGCAGGCCGCGGTAGTCGCCGAGCCGCGCCTCGGCCAGCAGCACAGACTCGCCGCCCCGCCGGAACCCGAACTCGCTGCCGATGCGCTTCTCCTCGCGCGGCCTGTAGAACTTGTACACCGAGCCCTCGCCGACGGCCTCGAAGGCCCAAGCCTCCACGCCGACCCCTATCTGGCGCAGCCGTGGGTTGGCCTCCTCGAGCGGGTTGCCGTCCGTCTCCGAAAAGCCGAACTGGGAAAGCCGGCGCAGGGGCAGGAGGGCCCTGAGGGCCCGGATGGCGTCGCCGAGCGCCGCCCACTCCGCCCCCGCGGCCTCCAGCAGGCTTACCTCGTCTTCTTCGAGGAGGACGAGATCACGGTCCGAATCTGCTCTGAGACCGCATTCTGCTGCAGCCTCGCCAAGTCGAGCGAGCGCTTCCAGTCGTCGCTCGTGATCGTCCTGAAGAGAGGCTCGGCCGGCCTCGCCAGGGAGGACGGCGGCTCGGATGCACGTGGGTCGTCCGGTGAAGGCGTCTTGCATGAGTCGGACATGGGGGGAAAATCGGCGCCGGGAACGCTAAAGGCAACCCCCTCCTGCCGACAAGTTATTCGCACGGGAGGGCGTTCACGCCGCCGGCGCGCCCCCGGGCGCCCCGATCCTCGCCGCCAGCAGCTTGTCGACCCGGCGGCGGTCCATCTCCAGGACCTCGAAGCGCCACCCCGCCCAGTTGAAGTGGTCGCCAACCGCCGGTATGCGGCCAAACTGCGTGACGACGAATCCCCCGGCGGTCCTGTACTCGGCCTCCGATTCGTCCGGCAGCGGCGCGGCAACCCCCAGGAGCGACTTGAACTCGGCGATCGGAAGGGTTGCGTCGACCTCCCATGAGCCGTCCTCGCGCCGCTTGGCCCCGGACTGGTTGCGGCGACCGGGCTCGGGAAGGTCCCCCACGATCGCCTCGAAGACGTCGATCAGCGTCACGAGCCCCTGGACCGCCCCGAACTCGTCCGAGATCACGGCCGTGTGGCGGCCCGTCTTCTTGAACTGCTCGAGCAGCTGGGTCGCCGTCATGGCCTCGGGGGCGATGAGCGGTGGAACCAGCAGGTTCTTCAGGGCGGTCGGTAGCCCTATCGCGGAGTGCGCCCAGAGGGCCTTGACGGAGACCATGCCCACCACGTGGTCGCGGTTCCTCTGAAACACGGGGAAGTACGAGTGGCCGCTCGTGACGATCTTGCGCCAGTTTGTCTCCTCGTTGTCGTCGATGTTCAGGAACACTATCTTGGAGCGCGGCGTCATGATCGCCGTGACGAGGAGGTTGTCGAGGGACAGCACCCCCTCCACCATCTCCTTCTTGGCCCGCTTGAACACCCCCGCGTGGAGCCCCCGCTCGACGAGGGCCCTCACGTCCTCGTCGCCCACCGTCTCGGAAATCGGCCTGGGCTTGAACCCCATCAGGCCCGCCAGGGCGTCGCTCACGGACCCCAGCGCGGCCGTGAATGGGCCGCCGGCCCGGAGCAGGGCGCGCATGGGCGGGCCGAGTATTATCGCGGCGCGTTCCGGGTTCGCCAGCGCGATCCTTTTCGGGAGGAGCTCGCCGAACACAAGCATGACCGAGCTCAGGAGGAGGGTGGCGGCGATGAGCCCGATCGTCTCCGCCAGCGGGGCGACGGCGGGCCACCTCAGGAACCAGGACTCAAAGCCGTCGGCGACCGAGGCGACGACGACCACTCCCGCGAAGACGGAGCTCAGGGTGAGCCAGTACTGCACGAGGCCGAGGAACCGGCCGGGCTGCTCCGCGATGGCCAGCGCCGCCGCGGCGCGATCGCCGCCGGCCTCCGCCGCGCGCCGGAGCCTCGCCTTGCGCGCCGACACAACCGCCGTCTCGGCCGCGGTCATGAACCCGTTGGCGGCGATGAGAAGCCCTAGCAGAAGCAGCTCGTACGCGGCATTTGGCATGGGTCGCTTCCATCTTGCAAGGCCCCGGTCCTGATGCAATCCCTCGCGGGCCCGGGGCGGCGGGACCCAATCGGGCCTTTGACGATTCCGGTCGTTGTGGTAGGTTGCCGGCATGAGGCTGCTTCTCCTGGCCCTTGCCGCGTTTCCGCTCGCCGTCCTCGGCGGGCCGGCGGCGCAGCCCGAAATCCCGGCGCCCGACGTCGACGGCGGCTACCTCAAGCTCGGGTTCGACAGGCTGTCGGCCTACAAGTTCGTCGCGCCCGATTTCGACCCGCTGGCCAACCCGAAGGCGCGGCCTCCCACGGGGGAGGAGCAGATCCCGGCGATCGTGAAGAGCTGGAGCGGAAGGAAGGCCGTAGTGACGGGATTCATGCTTCCCACCAAGCTCGACAACGGGAAGGCCGTGGAATTCCTCCTCATGGCGAACCAGATGGCGTGCTGCTACGGCACGGTCCCGAACATGAACGACTGGATCATCGTGAAGAGCCCGATGGGGGTTCCCGTCACCCAGGATGTGCCGATATCGTTCCGGGGCACGTTCACGGTCAGCGCGACCTTCGAGAGCGGGTACATGACCGGGATCTACGAGCTCGACGCCGAGGGTCCCGGAGTCGTGTCCGACTGACGGGCCGCTACCTCGATATATCGCCCTGCTGGAGCACCTTGAACCCGCGCTTCGCGAGCGCCTGGGCGGCGATGTCGGGATCCTCCGCGCTTATCACCAGCGCCGAGCGGTCGCCCGGCCGCCTGATGAAGCTGTAGACGTAATGCGTGTTTATCTCGGCCTCGAGCAGCGCGGCTAGGACGCCCTTGAGCTCCGATTCGTCGCCTATCTCGACCGCGAGCACGCTGCATTCACCGTACGGGAAGTCATTGGACACCATGAGCTCCCGCGCCCTGTCGGGGTCGTCGACGACCACCCTGATTATCGAGCTGTCCGTCGTGTCCAGGACCGTGATCGCCATGATGTGCACATTGTGGTCCTTCAGGAGCGACGTCAGGTCGTAGAGCCGCCCCACGCGGTTCTCCGCGAACACGGAGAACTGCTTCACGGGGTCCTGCGGCCTGGCTTTCGTCTGGGCGGACATCGCTCTCCCGGATCATGGCGCGGCGGGCGCTGGGGTCAACGGCGAGGTGTTGAGATTTGCCGCGGGCGGCCCCAGCGTGGCGCCGTGCAGTTCCCCGACCTCCCCGCGCACCATGCGGCAACCGTAGACCGCGCGCGAAGGGGCGCGCGCCTGGTCGTGCGCGGCATGGCGCTCAACGCCGTCCTCGGGATGACAAAGATCGCGGGGGGCGTCATCGGGAACGCGTATGCGCTCGTGGCCGACGGCGCCGAGTCCATGACCGACATCGCGATCTCCGTGCTCGTCTGGGCCGGCTTCGAGTGGGCCGCCCGGCCGCCCGACCAGGAGCACCCCTATGGCCACGGGAAGGCGGAGGCGGTGGCGGGGCTCATCACCTCGCTCGTCGTCGTCGGCGCGGGGGCCGGCATCGGTTGGCACGCCTTCGCGGAGATCCGGGACCCGCGGCACACGCCGCGCTGGTGGACGCTCCTCATCCTCGCCGGTGTCGTCGCCGCCAAGGTCGTCTTCTCGAGGCGCCTGAACGAGGTCGGGCGCGACACCGAGAGCACGGCGCTCGGGGCCGAGGCATGGCACCACTTCTCCGACGCGATCACCTCGGCCGCCGCCTTCGTGGGCATTTCGATCGCCGTGGCCGGCGGGCCCAGGTACGCCGCGGCCGACGGATGGGCCGCACTCGCCGCGTCGGCCGTGATCGCGTTCAACGGCATTGGCATCTTCAGGAAGTCGCTGAACGAGGTCATGGACATCGCCGTGCCCGGCGAGAGGGTGGACGAGATCCGGCTGATAGCGGCCCAGGTCCCCGGCGTCGCGGGCCTCGAGAAGTGCCGGGTCCGCAAGAGCGGCCTGAGCTACCTTGTCGACATCCACGTCCAGGTGAACGGCGGATTGAGCGTCCGGGAGGGCCACAGGATCGCCCACGCCGTGAAGGACTCACTCCTTTCGTCGAGGCTCCGC
>Ga0181526_10002442_pt1 | contig 16203 bp, 13 predicted proteins | sample PEATcosm2014_Bin_35_FD_119750 | JGI IMG/M metagenome (GOLD analysis project Ga0181526, IMG submission 119750) | Peatland microbial communities from MTU Mesocosm Facility, Houghton, MI, USA - PEATcosm2014_Bin06_30_metaG | ecosystem: Environmental > Terrestrial > Soil > Wetlands > Peat | place...
CAGGGGTCCCACTTGGGTCATGGAAGGCCCGTCCTGTCAGGCTCCGCCAATGCAGGCTGCCGTCCGGCCAGAGAATGCGATACGGAACCTCGACGGCAGTGTTGCAAGTAAGAGCTCTCTCCAGTGCCTCACTTATCGCTTTCCGATCGTCGGGATGAACCGAGTGCACAAATATTTTCAAGCTTGTTGGAGAGTCCTCCGGCAATCCCATTTGCCTACTGGCAGTGTGGGACCATGCCATCTCGCCCGTCACAACATTCCAGTCCCAACATCCGATATTGGACATGTCCAAGGCCAAGCGCATCCTTTCTTCGCTCGCCTGAAATTTAGACTTGATTTCTTCCCGGCGCGTTTGAAACTCTCGTAGTTTCCGTTCGTTCTCTTTTTTATCGGTAATGTCTTCGAGGATGGTAAGGATACCGCTGATTTCATTCTGCTGATTGCGAATAGGCGCTGCCCAGAGTTTGGCTTCAAGGCATCGGCCGTCCTTGTGCAGTCGGCGCACTTCCTTGCCATCGATGGTCGAGCCCGCAAGGACTCGCAGTAAGTCACCACCATATTCCAGCGTATCCCCAGGTGCGAGGCTGGGGTTCGCCCTACCCAACACTTCACTTTCTGCCCAACCGAAGATGCGCTCGGCCGAGCCATTCCACCGTTCGATTTTGCCATCTGAATTGAGCTCTAGGACGGCGAGAGGGGAAAACTGGACCAGTGCTCCTGGCGATTGTTGAGGGCCTTTGAACATATCGACCACTCCCCAAGCGGATCGGTACTAAGCGCGACCAGTGGAACCGGGTTGGGACGTGTCAGGAGACGTGTCCTTCTTCACATCAGAAGGGGGTTGCCTATTGACCCACCCTTAGGTCATCGAACGCAGTCTTTCGTTGCGTGTCTTCCGCGGTGCTACCTCCGATGATCTCCGTTGCTTTGTCCTTATTCGACTTTCGCCTAGAAAACGGCGGATGAATAATTCTGCACCGCCCTATCGGCGCTCATCTGGATTGTAGGCAGCATTTGCGACTTTTATGCGGATCGAGTTGTGCTCGCCATCGGCCAGATGGGGTAGACAAAGCTGCAAATATAAAATGCGTAATTCTAACGTACCGATGATACCTAAACTATTTCGAAATTCTTCCCGAATTTGAAAGTTTAACTTTGCCCAATGTCAGAGTCAGTGACTCTAATCACCACTGATTGTTTGTCGATGCCGGCACTAACATGCCGGCAGTCTTGGACGCCGATGTTGCCGCGAAGTCCGGCGCTAACTATAGCTGCGTCCCTTCCAAGCTAGTGCAATCGACTTCTTCAGCAAACTACTTAGTATGCCGTCCCGCAAGTACGGGGATTGGGTGTTTTCGGAGCCTGAATGGCGAAAGTGCTTTGTTTTCAGGCCGAGGGCGAGCAAAGATACCGTCGCAGAATACGGCTTGAACTTGGCGCGCAGCACGGTAGACTTGGGAGTACAAGCTTTTCTGGCGTTAGGAAACACCTGTTCCATCCTATCTGCGACCGCGAATTTCCGACCGATTGCCCCCAATGAACTACGGCTGAGACTTCCTTGCCACGATCTTCTGCCGGACATTGTGGTCACATGTACCAATCCCACACAGTATGGCCGAAAGATGCAGTTCCGCTGATCGGGTTCCGTGCCGATTCCAACTGCGCCCCTCTAAGCTATTGATAATAAGGTGCCTGACTTGCCTTTGTCTGGACGCCCTTTGGACGGTCACATGCTCTATTTGTTTGCGCATGCGATCACCATTTATTTAAGTCTTGTGTAAGTCGCAGAAAGGATGCCATGTCAAGTCTGTCGAACCAAGTCCCAGTTATGGCCCCCCCTGATCTGAGCGAGAGTCGCGCAACGATCTTAATCGCTGATGGCGATGACCACTATCGGCAACTGTATTCCGACTTATTTCAGTCCGAGGGATTTCAAACATTTTCTGCAAAGGGCATCGATCAAGCCTTGACAGTTTTGCATCATGAACACATCGACATAGCCCTGGTCGATGGGACGATGCCGAAGACGGACGGCATAACTATATGCCGGAAATTAAGGAGCAATCCAGAGACCTGGATGGTTCCCATACTGCTTCTCACCGGTGGGGATTCCGCCCACGGCTCTGCGATGAAAATCGGGGGCACCGCCGATGCCGATGCATTTTCAACGAAACCTGGACGCAACATTGAATTGATCACTCAAGTGCAAGCGCTGCTCGAGAGGAAGCGCTTCTCCGATAACGTCGAGGACGCAGAGAAGATGCTGCTTACCTTAGTGCAGCTTGTCGAATCAAAAAATCCTTACACCGCTGGACATGGTCACCGAGTGAGCCGGACCGCTGTATCATTGGCCATCCGTATCGGCTTATCTGCGGAAGACCAGGAATGGGTTCGACGTGGGGCATTACTGCACGACATCGGCAAAGTGGGAGTCCCCGACGAGATCTTGTTGAAGCTGGGCGTGCTGGAAGGCGAAGAAAGGGCCATCCTCAACTCGCATACGTTTTGGGGGGAACGTATCTGCGCTCCCTTAACCTCATTCCGCCCTCTTCTGCACATCATTCGAAACCATCACGAGCGCCTGGACGGAACTGGATATCCGGACGGTCTTCGAGGCAATCAGATCTCCCTTTTGACCCGCGTGGTGTCAGTTGCAGATGTGTACGACGCTCTCACAACACGCCGGCCTTACCGAGGTAGCTTCTCCCAGACGCAAGCGATCCATCAAATCCGTCGCGAGGCCGAGCGGGGTTGGTGGGATCTGAGCATTCTCGATGCGCTTGAAGAATCGGCTATGACTAATCCGCAAACCACGCACGCGATGTGGAAGAAAGAATGGCGCGCAAGCTTATGTTGAACCGAAGGGCGCGCAAAGACACCAACGGAAGCGAATGGAGATAATGCTCATCCTTGCTGTGGCGCTTTAAGCGGTAGAGATGATGATTATTCCGCTCAAATGGAGAGGCGTTGCGGTGAAAATCGCTGAGACGCCAGCGGTGGAAATTCCCATCGCAAGGAATGGGTGGGCAGAAGGCGCTCTTAATAATAGGCTGGACACGCTCCTGGTGGTCGACAACTAAAGACAATGGCATAGCCATTACGTTCCCGATTAAGTTGCTTCCATCTTGAAGTTGCATCTGACGGATCGGGGGCAGTGGAACACATCATCGGCTTCGCATCGATAAACAACCATTACCTACCGTTGAGCAAGGCGCTAAACGGACAGGATGCCAAGACAGAAGAGCATCCCGCGTGACTAACTCAATTAACCGCCTTCGGAACCCTTTTGGAATCGGCCACAGTTTGTTCTCTCAGGAGAAAGGTCGATTCCCCCTGTCCGTAGGCTTCTCTGGCCGACCTACCATTCAATCTCTTAAGGCCTGCGAACAGGGGATCGATTGCAAGTGGCGCCATTGTTACGCCATTCCGCCACTAATGCTGTGATCCATGTCACCTATGTCTGTAACAGAATGGCCCTTTAGTGGTCGGTACTCGGCTATTGACAGCCTCTCGTCCCATACCCGAGGGCGTTGCCCTTTTCAGCCGGTATTCACGTGAAAGTGTGGTGGTTACTTTCGTAACTAAAATCAGTTCCTTGTCACTGACAATCCTTCCTCGAAGGATAGAACGTAGTGCTGGGTTGTGTCTTCGAAGATACCGAGGGGCGATGTAGTCGGACCGCCCCAGCCCCAAGTTTGGCAGGGCGGCCGGCAAGGCATTCGTTGGTGAGCTCATTTCGTGAGCGCAGTTCTCGAAGACTCCTTTTGCGCGTACGTCCCTTGACGATACGGAATGCGGGCCGCTCTCTTCAACTGAGATAGCGGACCCACAAGGATGTGGGCCCGGAGATTTTCGAAGCAGCCGTCTTCCGACATCGACGTTAACTGACCCGGAACCGCTTATGATACTTCAGGGCGACATCCGCATCTCGCGAAAGCTAGGTCACTTTGTCTCGTTTTGCAGTGTGCTCTCGATAGCTCTTGGCTTATGGGTATTGGCCGGGTTGTTTCATCTCCAGGCAGTGAACACCATTTTGCCTGTCCAGGTTTCGGTAAGGGCGAATACCGCCATTTGTTTTGTTTTGATAGGGTTTAGCCTGTGGGCCGCAAGAACGGAACAGGCCACTGTTTCTCTCTGGAAGCTGGCCGGAAGCGTTGCAGCCGCCACTGCCTGCGTGGTAGGCCTCGTTTCCCTGCTGGAGTACGTCTTCGGTTGGGACCTCGGCATCGATCAGCTAATGTTAACCGCAGGACCGGAGGACCTTACAGCAAGTTTGCGGCCGGGTCTAATGTCTCCTATTGGCGCTTTCGGATTCCTTTGCCTTGGACCCGCGCTACTACTATTGGATGCCCAGAGAAGTTTTGTTCGTTGGTCGGGACGCTCATTGCCTTTTGTGGTGGCGATTGCTTCCCTGTTCGCTCTCCTGGATTCCGTTCTGAATCCGACAAATACTAACGCGCATTTCTCTTCGATAACTCCTTCCGCTCTGTTGCTGCTTTCATTCGCAGTCGTGTTTGCCCGTCCAGAGTCGGGTTTGGGGGCACTGGTCGCGAGCGCAAACTCCGGCGGGACGTTGACGCGCCGGCTGTTCCCGGCCGCGATCCTCGTTCCTCTCGTCCTCGCTTATGTGCGCTGGAAAGGGCAGGCCATTGGCCTTTATCCGGATTGGGCCGGCTTAGCCCTAATGACCCTATTCACCATCATGCTGCTGGCAGGCTTGACGGTGTGGAGCAGCTTCGTGGCGGAACGTCGCGACTGGGTGCACCGTCAAGAGGAAGAAATCTTCGCCAGTTTGGCGTTGATCTTCCCCTGTTTCGACGACGCCATCGTCGCGAAAACCCTCGACGGCATAGTCACGAGTTGGAACCCTGGAGCGGCAGCGATTTACGGCTACTCGGAGCGAGAAATGATCGGGAAATCCATTTCTATTACGATCCCGCTCGACCGTCGCGCAGAATTTGCAGAGAACATGCGGAGAATCAGAAAAGGTGAGCGCATACGACCGTTCGAAACGATGCGAGTCCGAAAAGACGGGCAGATCGTCTGCGTCCTGGTTTCACTCAGCCCTATGAGGAGCCGTGCCGGAAGGATCATTGGGGCATCCACAATAGCTCGCGACATCACGGATCGCAAGCGAACCGAAAGCGAGCTGCTTTTGAGCCGTGAGCGACTCGCTTTGGCCCTGCAAGCCGGGCGGTCCGGCACATTCGAGTGGGACATTTATAGCAACCTCAATATCTGGTCGTCCGAAACCGAAGAATTGTACGGGCTTACTCCTGGAACGTTCGGCCGCAGGTATGAAGACTGGGAGTCGCTTGTAGAACCCGAGGATGTGGAACGTCTAAGAACGGCAATTCAAGAGTCGTTAGAAACAGGCACGTTTGCCTCGGAATGGAGGATCCAACGCCGTGACAACGGTGAGATCCGCTGGGTGGATGCGCGGGCGAAGGTGTTCTTCGATAGTGCTGGACGGCCGAGTCGTATGGTGGGTATCAAGGTGGACATCACGGAGCGCAAGCAAGCAGAAAAAGAACTGGCACTGCGAGCCGAGGAACTCACCCGCTCGAATGCCGACCTGCAACAGTTTGCCTACGTGGCGTCGCATGACCTGCAGGAGCCGTTGCGCATGGTGGCCAGCTACACACAACTCTTGGGGAAGCGGTATCGGGGCAAACTCGACGCAGATGCGGACGACTTTATCGCGTTTGCGGTGGACGGTGCCCATCGCATGCAAGTGCTGATCAACGATCTCCTCGCCTATTCGCGAGTGGGCACTCGCGGCAAAGAGTTTGCCTCCACAAGCTGCGAGAGCGTGCTGGAGACGGTGCTGTTCAGCTTGAAGACCGCCATCGAAGAGGCGCAGGCGGTCATAAGCCACGATACTTTGCCTACGATCCCGGTCGACCAGACGCAATTGGGCCAGGTTTTCCAGAACCTGATCGGAAATGCCCTGAAATTCCACGGCCCGGAACCGGTGCGCATTCACGTGTCTGTGCAACAGGAAGCCGGCGAGTGGCGCTTCTCAGTGCGCGATAACGGCATCGGAATCGAACCACGCGACGCCGACCGCATTTTTGTGATCTTCCAGCGCCTGCATGCGGGCTGCGAGTACCCGGGCACGGGCATCGGTCTCGCGATCACCAAGAAGATCGTGGAGCGACATGGAGGCAGGATCTGGGTGGTGTCGGAACCAGGTAAGGGATCCACGTTCACGTTCACGATCCCAATAACGGAGGTGAGTCATGGTAGCTATCGCAGAGCGCGGGCAGTTTCAGCCAGCTGAAATCTTGCTGGTGGAAGACAATCCCGGAGATGTAAGGCTCGTGCAGGAGGCGCTGCGGGAATCTAAGATCATGAACCGATTGCACGCCGTTTCCGACGGCAAAGAGGCGTTGGCCTTCCTGCGCAGACAAGGCAAGTACGCCAATGCAACCCGGCCCGATCTTATTCTGCTGGATCTTAACCTGCCGCGGAAGGATGGTCGCGAGGTCCTCTCGGAAATCAAAGCAGATCTGGAGCTGCTACGAATCCCCGTGGTGATCGTCACCAGTTCCAAAGCAGAAGAGGACATCCTGAAATCATACGACCAGCACGCCAACTGCTATATCACGAAGCCGATGGACTTGGAAAAATTTGTTGAGGTTGTAAAGGCGATCCAGAATTTCTGGATCAGCATTGTGACACTGCCTCCCAAGTAGTCCAAAGAGGGAACGGTTATGACGACAAATCTTCTGCTGATTGAAGATAATCCAGGTGATACTCGGCTGATCCTGGAGATGCTGAAGGAAGCTGATAGCGAAGGCTTCACGGTGGAGTGCGCCGGGAGCTTGCGGGCCGGCCTTGAGAAACTCGGCTCGAATTCTGCCGACGTTGTGCTTCTGGATCTCTCTCTTCCCGATAGCTGCGGACTTGAGACCTTTGTCCGCTTTCAGTCGGAGTTCCCCAAACTTCCCGTGGTGATATTGACGGGCCTGAATGATGAGGAAACCGCGGTGCAGGCCGCCCACGCGGGAGCGCAAGACTACTTCGTGAAAGGGACCGTCTCTGGGGCGGCTTTGGGGAGGGCGCTGAACTATGCGATCGAACGGAAAAAGTCTCAGGAAATCATTCTGTTGCAAGGCATCCAATACGCTGCTCTCACCTCGACCACTTCGGATGGCTATTGTTGCTTTGACCACGAGGGAAGACTGCTCGACGTGAACGACACTTACTGCCAGATGAGTGGCTATTCGCGGGACGAACTCTGGCACATGCACCTAGATGACTTAGCGGTAGGCGAAAGCAAGGAGAAGCTGCGCGCCCACATCCAACAGATAGTGACAAAAGGATTTGACCGCTTCGAGACTAGGCAGTGCAAGAAAAATGGCGACCTATTTGACGTCGAGATCAGCGCCACCTTTCTCCAAGCCACAGGACATTTTCTGTTGTTTGCTCGTGACATCACTTGGCGCAAACGAGCAGAGGAAGCGCTAAACCGAGCGGAGGAAAGAATGCGGCTGGCCTTCGAGGCCGCCCACCTTGGATTGTGGGACTATAATCTTTCGACTGGCGAGATGGTCTGGTCATCGACCACGGCGCGACAAATGGGCCTTCCAGATAGCTTCCCGTCCAGCTTTGAAGCATTTATCAAATCCGTTCATCCCGATGATCGAAGGGCGATGCGAGAGTCAATCGAGGCAGCGGTTCGTGACAACGAAAGCCATAGCCTTGAATATCGCAGGTTGTGGCCGGACGGCAGCCTGCATTGGCGGAGCCTGACAGGACGGGCCTTCCATGACCCAAGTGGGACCCCTGTGCGGGTCGTCGGGATCGCAATGGATATCGAGAACCGTAAGGCTGCCGAAGATCGTCTACAGCTGCAGAGTGCAGCGTTGCAGGCGGCTGCCAACGCCATCGTGATTACCGACAGCAACGGCACAATCCTGTGGGCCAATCATGCATTTTCAACACTGACCGGGTACGCTCCTGACGAAGTTCTGGGTAACAATCCACGGCTATTGAAGTCGGGCGTGCAGGACCGCGTCTTTTATAACAACCTCTGGGCAACCATCACCTCAGGGAACATCTGGCAGGGGGAGATCAGCAATCGGCGCAAAGATGGAACCGTTTACACCGAGGAGATGACAATCACGCCCGTGCACGTGGGCAAGGGGGGGATCACCCATTATGTCGCTATCAAACAGGACGTCACGTTGCGAAAGATTGCCGAAGATCGGTTGCGTCAAGCAGAGGAAAAGTATCGCGCTATTTTTGAGAATGCGGCCATTGGAATCTTTCAGTTCACGCCCGAGGGACAGCCCATAAGCGTCAATCACGCGTTGGCACGGATGTACGGTTGCGATTCTCCCGAACAGTTCGTAACGGAAGTTCAGAGTGTAGACCAGTTATTTGTTGACCTCGACGCGCTGCAAAGATATAGAGACGTACTCAAGAAAGAACGCGTTCTGAACAGTGCCGAATTCGAAACTCTATGTAAGGACGGCCGTAAGAAGTGGGTACTGGGATGCGTACGGACTGTACTCGACGCCGCCGGCAAGCCGTTTCTTCATGAGGGCATGATTCAAGATATTACAGAGCGCAAACAGACGGAGAGCTTATTACGTGAAAGGGCTGCCTTGGAAGAGCAATTGACCATGATTATGGGCATGGTTCCAGGAGCTGTCTATTCGTTTCGCATGCGGCCGGACGGATCTGCCACAATACCATTTGCCAGTGTACGGCTTCGCGACATTCTCGGTTCTCTTGCAGGTACTGTTGAACCAGACGCTGCGCCCTTGCTAGCGATGATTCATCCCGACGATCGCGCACGCGTGCAAGCCTCGATCACGCATTCATTCCGAGAGTTAACGCCATGGCGTGATGAGTTTCGCGTGATTCACCCGAAAAAAGGAACGGTCTGGGTCGAGGCAAATTCTCTGCCCGCGCGCCAGCAGGACGGTGGCGTGTTGTGGCACGGGTTTGTGCTGGACGTTACGGAGAGGAGGCGACTCGAATTTGAACTCCGGCAGGCACAAAGGATGGAGGCCCTTGGCAGGCTGGCTGGCGGGATTGCGCACGACTTCAACAATATGATGAGCGTTGTAATCGGATATAGCGACGTGATAGCGGAAACGCTGCCGTCGTCGGATCCAAGTCTACCCCAAATCTCCAAGATTAAGGATGCCGCGCATCGGGCCTCCGCGTTGACGCGGCAATTGCTGGCCTTTGGCCGACTTCAGACTTGCGACCCGATCCTGATGAATCTCAACGTGTACATTGCAGAGGCTGCCAACCTGCTGCGACGATTGCTTGGGGAGGATATTCAATTGGTTGTGTTACAAGAGCAGAACTTGTGGAGCGTCAATGCTGACCCCTCGCAGATTGATCAGATCCTGATGAACTTGGCCGTTAACGCCAGAGATGCCATGCCCAGCGGAGGCGAGTTGGTGATTGAAACGAACAACGTCGCCTTAGCCGATTCTTATACAGCATCGCATCCGGGGATGCACCCGGGGCCCTATGTGATGATCAGCGTCGCTGATACGGGGGTAGGGATGAGTCCCGAAGTCGTGCCGAAAATCTTCGAACCATTTTTCACGACGAAGAACGTAGGAAAAGGAAGGGGTTTGGGACTGTCTACGGTTTACGGGATTGTCAAACAGAGCGGGGGGTTCATCGGCGTCTGCAGCGAAGTGGGAGTCGGTACGACATTCAAAGTATATCTTCCCCGGGTTGTTGCGCCGACTCAGCTAGCGACTCCCAAAGAGGAGGATTCGAAGATGGGGCCCATCGGCCCTAAGACAATTTTACTGGTCGAGGACGAGCCTGCACTAAGAGAAATTGCAAAGCTGCGGTTGCTGGGATTCGGGTGCACGGTGCTGGAGGCGGGCGACGGTCCGGAAGCCATCCGGATAGCTGAACAAGAGGCGGGTTCAATCGACTTGCTGCTGACGGACGTTATGATGCCAGGCATGAATGGCCGGGAACTGGCCGATCGACTGCTCCAGAGGCTTCCCTGGCTGAAGGTGTTGTTTGTATCCGGCTACAACGATGAAACGATTTTCCGCACAGGCTGCTTGGAGCCCGGAGCCAACTTCATCCGCAAGCCATACACAAGAATGGATTTAGAACACAAATTGCGGAAGGTCTTCGCATCTCAGGAGGAAGTTGCCCGATCGGTCAATCTCGCCAAAACGCAAAATTCGGAGGAGGTTCTCTAATGAATGAGTCTGAACGCCCGAACAAGGCTGAATTGTCTGATTCGAAAGTCACCGTGCTGGCTATCGACGATGAAGCAGCGTTTCTGGACTTTCTAGGTGAAGTGATCCCTTCTGATGAGGTGCATTTTCTCTCAACCACTGATCCGCAAGAAGGGATCCGGATGATGCAGCAGTGGCATCCACCGGTGATTCTGTTGGATCTGAACATGCCCAAGCTCAGCGGGATGCAGGTTTTGAATCGCATTCTAAAGATCGATCCAGATGTCGATGTGGCTATGCTGACAGCAGACTACAATCCTGAATCCGCGGTACAGGCGATTCAAAAAGGAGCGTGTGATTATCTAGTGAAGCCAATTACGGCCGAGCGATTGCGAGAACGCGTCGGCAGGTTGGTCGAAGAAGCACGCCGAAGCAAGCATTGCGCACGGTTGCAGGAGGACCTCTGTCGCTCGACCGAGTTTGAGGGAATGGTGGGACAAAGCCCGATGATGCAGGATGTCTTCGCTACCATACGACGCATTGCACCACATTTTCGAACCGTGTTGATCTCCGGTGAAACGGGAACGGGCAAGGAACTGGCAGCGCGCGCACTGCATCGGCAGAGTCCGGTTGCCAAAGGCTCCTTCGTGGTCTGTAACTGTGCCGCCGTTACAGAAACACTGCTTGAGAGCGAACTGTTCGGATATGTTCGAGGAGCTTTCACGGGAGCCAGCCAGGACCGCATCGGTTTGGTAGAAGCGGCCAACGGCGGTGTGCTATTCCTGGATGAGATTGGCGAGATGTCGCAGGCGATGCAGGCAAAGCTTCTGCGAGTGTTTCAGAACCGCGAGGTGCGGCAGGTTGGCAGTTCGATGTCTCGTCGGGTGGACGTCCGGATGGTAGCTTCAACCCACCGCGACCTCCGCAAGATGGTGTCTCAGGGCCAGTTTCGGGAGGATTTGTATTACCGGATTTCAATGGTTGAAGTCAAGCTGCCTAGGCTTGTGGATCGCAAAGAAGACCTGCTTATCCTTCAGCAGCACATCCTTCAGCGATTTGCGAGGGAGTTTAGCAAGCCGCTCGCAACCATCACGCGTAGAGCTCAAGCAGTGCTGTCCCAGCATTCCTGGCACGGAAATATTCGTGAACTAGAAAACGTTCTCGGGCGCGCGTGCATGATGGCCGGAGAAAGCATCGACGTTCGTGATCTTCCCGCCTACGTGAAGACCGTAGTTCGTGGCGAGAGCAGCGGTTGCGACTTACTGGCACCGCTGGCCGACGTAAACAAAAGGCACGTTCTCGCCGTGCTCCAGAGTGTGGAGGGGAACAAAGCGAGGGCAGCCGAGATCCTTCAAATCAGCCGCTCCAGCCTCTATCGAATCCTGCGGGAGTCCGGCGACTCTTCCGGGTATGTTCCTATGAGAACCTCTCTAGTTTGCTAAAGTGGAGGTGGTCGTCGCTATTTTATCCTTGCTCTGATTGGTATCCGTCCCGGCCAAGCGTTCTTCTATTCCGGCAGCTGAGTTTGGCAAAGCTGCGGAAGTTAAGTTTGGTCCCACCTGATCGAGGCGGGGCCGACTCCAATGGTGCGCATGGCTAACCTCGCAATCGTAGGCGCCATGCGGTCAACGGCGTAGCGGAGCTGTACTCCCGACTGGTGCAGTCGGACCTGGTGCCCGGCTTTAACGATTTCTATCCCGGCAAATTCTGCGACAAAACGAACGGCGTTACTCCCCGGCGCTGGCTGATGAACGCGAATCCGGGGCTTTCTGACTGGATAAGCGAGCGCATCGGCGACCAAAGGAGAGACAACCTCGACGCAATACGAAGGCTTGAACCATCCGAACCATTTGCGCATAACCGCGTTGCGCAGCAGAGTTTTATGGTGGTCAAGCAGATGAACAAGCAGCGGTTGGCACACACCATCTGGAAAGGCACCGGCATTGGCGTTGATACGAACTCGCTCTTCGACATTCAGGTAAAGCGGATCCATGAATACAAGCGCCAATTGACGCCGTTGAGTGCGAATTCCATATTTCCGGTTCCGGAGGCTTCCATACCGGCAGTCGAAATCTGTTCGCTCTGATCGGCAGCGGGGATGATGATCTCCGCCAGAGAATCTTTGTAGTCCTGTAGTCCGACAGGAAGACTACTTTGAGCTGGCCCGCAACGCGCGGATCGTGATTGACGACAGCTGCCACATTGTTAACGAGCTTGATGATCGACTTTGCCATGAAATACCCGGGAGCAGCCTTACCGGCAATGATGTGTCTTCGCGCCGGCGCCAGCCTCTGGCCGTCATCCACTATGCGGAAGTACTCGTCCATGATGAACAGCACATGGAGCACTGACCATCGGGTGGCCCCGGACCAGTGATACTGAGGCAGGCGTTTGCGGAAGATCGAACAAGCGCGCCGCGAGGTAATCGTCCGTAACTAGCAAGACAATGCGCGGTGGCGGTTGCCGAATATGGTGGTCATATGTCCCAATCCCATACAGTATTCCGGCCGGAAGCAGCCCCCCCTAATTAAAACCCGTTGCGATCGCAACTGCTCTCTCTAAGCTATTGATAATAAGACACCTCACCTAGCCTTCGTCTAGGCTCTTTTGGACAGTCAGATGCTCTACCTGATTGCGGACGTTTATCACCGTCTGTGGGCCGCGCAAAGGAGGCGCATCTCGCGCGCGGCCCACCTCCTGGGATTACCAGATGCTGAGGTGGGAACTTTAACCGAAGCACTAGATGACCAGGCGAAGTGGAAAGAGATGATCGTTATTCCACTCAAAAGGAGAAAGGCATTGCTATGAAAATCGCCAAGAAGCCAACGGTGGAAGTTCCGATCTCGGACAATGGGGCTGGCTGTGTGACCGAGGAGGTCATCCGCAAGCGGGACTATGAACTCTGCGAGGAGCAGAGAGCATTACAGCCTCCGCCGCGCCCTGCAAAACGAAGGATCGAATGGATATGGGGCTTGCAAAATCGGGAAGACGCCTCCTGGCTTCAAAGTCTGCGGAATGAACTTCCACACCACGATGATCTTGTTGCCAATCCCGAACCCGACATGTGGGTAGTCGAAACCGAGCGCTCACCACACAACGGAAGGGAAATTGAAGCACTCTTCGCAGAAGACCAGCGGCGTTTAGGGCAATTGCGCTCCCGTCTTTTGGACCTCGCGCTCGAGTTGGAGCACGGAACTATCGTGCACCACCGAGCCATCCGCGTAAGTGCGCTGAATCAGCTTCGCGGTCAGGCTATCAAGAACTTGCGATCCCAGGCCTCCGAGAAAGTACCCCAAGCCCTTCCCGGCCCGGAAGCAAGCCAATGGGTTCAGTGGGCGTGTAGCTTACGGGACCCTGAAGATGCGGAAGCTATTCAGACTATTCGCAACGGATTCGCCCACCTCGATGAGTTTGCCGCCAGGCTAGATCCCAACATGTGGAAACCTGCAGAATCCCCGCCTTCGGAGATTCCGGGGGAAGCGAAGAGAGCTGCCGACAGGGTAGGGCAAGAACAACCTACTCCAAGACAAGGTGGGTTGAAGAATTTGTTGTTTCGTCACGGATTGTACCCCTCGGGCGGACGTACCAACGGTTTAGACGTGGAGGACTGGCTGGCTGCCGAAGAAGAGTTGCATCACCTTACGTCAGTCTAAATGCTAAACCGTGCTGTCATCGTTCCAGTTTAGCTACGAGGAGCGTCGCTGACGGTGCGAAGCAAGGCTGTAGCGTTACCTACTGCTGAGGAGACACTGATGAAAGCAATTGCCAGCAGCTGCTCCACAGCTCATCGCAATAGAGCAGAGGGCCCTTGCCATCTTTACGGCTATCTCATAACCACTCATCAGCGACCGCGGCTGCCAACAGCCTAAAGCCGTTTTATTGTTTCGCTACCAACATTTCTAACGGAGACCACACTTATGAAATCGCTTAGCTGGCTTTCTGTTCTTGCCTTTGTTTTCTTGGTTAACGTAGCTGCGCTGGGGCAAGAATTCCCCGCCTTCGAATTGGCTGCGGGCTATTCCTTTGTCAATGTGCATCCCAACCTCGCCCCGATTACCAGCTTTAATGTGAATGGCGGTGGGGCGGCGTTTGTTTACAACTTTACTTCCTTGATCGGCATTAAGGTCGACTTCATGGCGTACGACGCCGGCAGCGGCTTTCAGAATGACATCAAGAAAACCGGCTACTCCGGCTCGGCCAGCGGCAACGTCATTACCTACTTGTTCGGCCCTCAGATCAAGAAGCACTCGGGCACGTTTCAACCTTTCGGCGAGGCCCTTTTCGGCGCAGCCCACACCAATGCCTATGCCACGATTTTCAAGTCCCAGGGGCTGCTCAACGGCAGTGGTGACAACAACGGCTTTGCCATGGAATTTGGTGGTGGCCTGGATATACCAGTGGGAAAAACGATTCAGATCCGTCCCGTGGAAGTGGACTATCTAGGAACGCACTTTGGCTCTAATCACGTCAAGAACTATTCGGCATGGCAAAACAACTTTAAGTATGTAGCGGGAGTCAATTTCACATTTGGCGGGAAGTAGAAACTTCCGATCAATCAGAGCTGTCGGTTCGGCAATGCGGACCGTGCCAGGTTCTGACTTAACCCACTGCTTGCGGTGTTACGCCAATCGAGGACAGGGACAGTTTATGAAGCACCAGCATAAGGTCCAAGTCGAAGAAGACGGCGAGAAGGCCATTGAGCACGCCCGCCGTGCGCAATTGAAGAAGGAAGTCTCGAAACGGCTGGGTCAACCGGGCGCCATCGCCGATCTGGTGAGAGCTGAGGTCGTCCGTTTAGGGTTCACGCCTCAGGAGGTTTACGCCGAGATGTGTCGGCAGTCGCAGGGCTAATCGGTATTGGCCCTCGTCTTCGGGGAGAGTGGCCGATATAGTGTCGGAACTAGGCCGTCGGCGTAAGGGTTCCCGAAGGCGGCCTATTCAACCTGTCGGCCCCTACTCCTCGAAGCGGAATGCATACTGGCACCGCGGAGTACAACTGCGAAAGTATTTAGCGACAAAGGAGAAAAAGATGAAAGCAGTTCGTTTGACGAAGTTGTCTGACTGGTGGACACTGGCCCTGCTTATCGTCGTCGTACTAATGACTAAGCTGGGATCCGCCCAGACGAAAAAACCGAACATCATTATTCTGATGACCGACGACGTAGGCTGGATGGACTTAGGCGTCTACGGTGGCGGCGCAGACCGCGGTGCACCCACGCCCAACATGGACCGCCTTGCCAATGAAGGCATGCGCTTCACGGACTATTACGCACAGCCCACGTGTACCCTGGGACGCTTGGCCGTGATGACAGGCCGAGAGCCGGTTCGTTCCGGCATTCTTAATGTATTCATACCCGGCGATCCGAACGGCATCAGCAAGGCCGAAATTACCCTTCCACAGTATCTAAAGAAGGCCGGGTATCACACCATGCAGACGGGAAAGTGGCACCTTGGCGACAAGCCCGATTACTATCCCACCCAACATGGCTTCGACGAGATGCACTTCATGTTGCCGTATTACGGAAATGTCTACACCTACGATGACACCAGCTTCTATCCCGACTTTCCCACCAACGATCCGGAGTTCATGGCGTATTGGAGCAAGATGAATCTGAAGATGTGGGAGCAGAATCCTGGGGAGAAGCAAGCCACCGCAATGATCGATGGCCGTGAATTCCGCACCGCGGAGCTGAAGCTGATCGACCAGTGGCAAACCGATTATGTCATCAAGTGGATCAAGCAGCATGCCAAAGATAGTGAGCCCTTCTTTATCGATCTTAATTTCATGCGCATGCACAATCCAACCGTCGTTCCCGACGAAGATGCGCGTAAGTCGCCGGGCCAGTTTCCCTATACCGATGGATTAATGATTCTCGACCGGCAAGTCGGTCAGGTCATGGCCGCGCTGAAAGAAGCTGGGATTGACGACAACACCATCGTCGTCTGGACCACCGATAACGGCGCCTGGATCGATACATGGCCTGATGCCGGCGAAACTCCCTTCCGCGGCGAGAAGAGCAGCACC
>Ga0181526_10002443_pt1 | contig 16201 bp, 15 predicted proteins | sample PEATcosm2014_Bin_35_FD_119750 | JGI IMG/M metagenome (GOLD analysis project Ga0181526, IMG submission 119750) | Peatland microbial communities from MTU Mesocosm Facility, Houghton, MI, USA - PEATcosm2014_Bin06_30_metaG | ecosystem: Environmental > Terrestrial > Soil > Wetlands > Peat | place...
CTTCTTAACTTTAATGATGATACGAGGTATTTAGGCTTCTTCCCTTTTATCAATGCTGCATTTTAGTAGGGACAGACACTACTTTCTACTAAAGAAAGTAGTGTCTGTCCCTACTAATTGTGATAACATATAACAGATGAAAGAGAAATTTCGGGAAATCCTTAACGGCATCGGCATGGTTTTGACCGCTGTAGCGATGATGGCTGTGGCGATCGCCCTTATTTATTTGATACACGCAGTCTTCCACGCAGGTTCTAAATAAAATTTAATCAAGAAGGAGTTAATTATGTCTTTGTCCATGTATCAGGCTTCAATCCCCGTTTTTATAAGACAATTGAATAATCTATCTGCAATTCTTAAAAAGGGAGAAGAGCACGCGTTGGCCAAGAAGATCGAGCCGGAAGTTTTTATTAATGCCCGTTTGGCACCGGACATGTTCCCCTTGTCGCGCCAGGTGCAAATTGCCACTGACGGCGTCAAGGGCGCTGCCGCGCGCCTTGCCGGGGTGGAAGTGCCCAGTTACCCGGATACCGAGAAGACTTTTTCCGAATTACAGGCACGCATTGCCAAGACCATTGAGTTTGCCAAGACCTTCAGCGCCAAACAGATCGACGGTACCGAAGAAAAGAAGGTCACCTTGAAGATGAGGGACAGGGAAGTAGGCTTCCTGGGCCAGGCATATCTTTTAAATTTTGTCCTTCCAAATTTATATTTTCACATAACGGCAACGTATGCGATCTTGCGGCATAATGGCGTTGACATCGGCAAGAAAGATTTTATCGGAGGCCTTTAATAGTCAAAGGAGGGAAAATATGCCAACCACCATCAATTCAGAATTGTTAAAAGATCAGGACATCGTCAATGAGATCAACAGGCATAAATGGATCGAGAGTGAAAAAGCAGGCGTGGACATTGGGTTTGAACGTGCTGCCAGGGAATGGATCAATGCCTACTCCAAACAATACCTTGCCCAACATCCGGGAAAATCAGCTGTCCTCTGGTTTAAAGCACAGCCGATCTACAGTGTTTTAAAAAAAGAGATCAGATTTTCATAGAAAGATACATGCCTTTGACGGCGGTCATGGCAGCATCGAGGAACGGCCCCTGGAAGATCCCGATCATAATGATACCGATGACGGCAACCGCCAGCAGAATTTGCATGCTTGGAGCAACAGCGATAGGAACAGTACTGCGGGGGGCATCCACATAGATGCGCTTGGCGATCATCAAATAATAATACGTCGATATAACAATATTTGCCCCGGCAATTAAAGCCAGCCAGACATATCCGCTCTTAATAACAGCCATCAGTAATATAAATTTTCCGAAGAATCCTGCCAATGGGGGCATGCCGGCCAAAGATACCAGCGCTAAAAGCATGGCGCAGGCTAAAAGGCCGCAACGCTTTGAAAGGCCGGCGTAATCCGCGATCTCATCACTTTTGATCGCGATCGAAAACACGATAATAACTAAGAACGCCGCGAGATTTGTAAACAGGTATCCTAATAGATAAAAATTGATCCCTGAAGCCCCGAGCATTGAGCCTGCCGCCGCACCCATCAAAAGATACCCTGCGTGTCCGATGCTTGAATATCCCAGCAGCCGTTTAATATTGGTTTGAAACATCGCCACCAAATTGCCGTAGGTCATCGTAATGGCTGAAAGCACCGCCAGCATGAAACTCCAATCCGCATGCCAGGCGCCAAAAACACCGAAGAAAAGCCGGATAAGTACGATAAATCCCGCGGCTTTAGACCCGACGGACAAGAGAGCGGTGACGGGAGTGGGGGCGCCCTGGTAAACATCAGCAACCCACATATGAAAGGGCACTGCCGCGATCTTAAAACCGACAGCTGAAAAGATCAGGACCATCGCAAAGAGCGTCATCGGCGCCATGTCATGGGTTTGACAATATCCTTGGACCAAATCAAAGTGCGTTGAGTGGGCCGCCCCATAAATGTAACTGATGCCGTAAAGGAAAAACCCTGAAGCCAAGGACCCAAGGATCAAATATTTCATCCCCGCCTCAATGGAAAGCTTATCGCTTTTAAGGTACGCTGTCATGACGTAAAGGGAAATGGTAAGGATCTCGATGGAGATGAACATCAGGAGAAAATCCGCACTCGAGGCGATAAGGCACATGCCGATCAGGGCCAGCCATAATAACAGATAAAATTCATTACGCCTTTCACCCATGGATTTAAAAAATTGCTGGGTCATGGCAAAAACAAAAACCATGGTGACAAGGAAGATCCCCTTGAAAAACCATGCCAGGGAATCCATGACAAACATGCCGCTAAAGGTGACGCCGTTAAGATCTCCCTGGGTGAGCCAAAAAACGATCAGTCCGAATAAGGCGACGAAACTAAAGATGCCGATCCAGTCTTTGCCGGCGTTTTTAGGCAAAGCGATATCCACCGCCACCAGGAATACCAGGATGACGGCCATTAACACTTCCAGTGAGATCAGGCTCCAATTAATAATAGGAAACATAGGCTTTTCTTTAAAAAGATTGCTTCGCTTCGCTCGCAATGACACGTGTTGATGATCCAATATGCGTCAGAATGACCGACGGCAAACATCCGACGAGGATCAACAGCGCCAATAACATCACATAAGGGAATTTCGCTGAAAGTGTTTGGGCATCCGCCAGCCGGGTAAAGCGGGGGTTAAGCGGCCCGTGAAAACCAAGACGGACCGCTTTAAGTAAATAAATAGCCGTTATCACCAGGCCGAAAATAGCTAAAACAGAAAGCCAGCGGTATTGGTCCCACGAGCCCAAAAGGACCAGGATCTCAGCGACAAAGTTCGCGAATCCCGGCACGCCGGCGGAAGCGAGGGCCGCCATCATAAAACAGGCGCCGATAAACGGCATGCATTTAAGAAGGCCTCCCAACTCATCTAAATTACGGGTTTTGGTTTGGTCAACAACAAAACCTGTTAATGCAAAGGCCAAGGCAGCCATGATCCCGTGGGCAAACATCAAAAACACCACCCCATTCAGGCCCAGCACATTAAAACACGCGAGGCCAAGCAGGATATAGCCCATGTGGCTGCAGCTGGAATACCCTAAAATATATTTCAAATCACGCTGGGTCAGCGCCACAAGGCCGCAGTAAATGATATTGAGGATAGCCAATACAGCGATGATGGGCATCCAGCAATGGGCGGCTTGCGGCATCAATTGGACGGCAAAACGAATAATGGCGTATGCACCCATTTTTTTAAGCACACCGGCATGGAGCATGCTGATAGCTGTGGGTGCCTCGGCATAACCCACCGGTGCCCAGGTATAAAATGGCCAAAGGGTGAGCGTAATTCCAAAACCAAGGACGATCAGCGGGAAGATCCGGTTTTGCACTTCAATGGGCAGGGGATGGCTAGCCAATTGCTGCTGGATCGCGACTAAGTCAAATGTCTGAAGGCCTGTTGCAAGGTACAAAGCCAGTAAACCGATCAGGGCGAGGGCAGCGCCTGCCACTAAATACAAGGTCAGCTTCATGGCGGCGAATTCCCGCCGCTGGGACCCCCAAATGGCGATCATCAGGAAAACCGGAACGGCGGCCACTTCATGGAAGAAGTAGAAAAAGAAAATATCCAGCGAGAGGAATGCCCCGTAGGTGCCGATGATGGTAATGAGCAGCAGAACGTAATATTCTTTGACGCGCTCTTTAATGGATGCGGAAATCAAAACAGCGGCAAAAGAAACAGCCCCCAACAAGAGCAGGAGCAGGGAGTTGATCCCATCAACGCCCAAATGATAGGAAATCCCCATGGGAACGACCCAGGGAATATTCTGGACAAATTGAAAGCCGCCGGCCGCATGGTCGTATGCCGCGTAAACCCAGACGGAGTAAATAAACGGCAGCAGGACAGTAATATTTGAGATCCGCCGGATCAAAGATGTCTTGTCAGCACCCACCAGGCAAACAAGACCTAAGCCAAGGATTGGCAAAACCAGTATCCACGAAAGATTGGGTGTGATCATAAAGTTTTAACCAATATCAAAAACAAAAGCACCGCTCCAAGGATAAAGATCAAAGCATAGAACTGGACCAAGCCATTTTGTAAATAACGAAAAGTTTTGCCGCCATTGCGGGCCAGATTTGTGACCCCGCCAACGAATATGCGGACAATAAATTCTTTTTCAAAACGGGATAAAAACAGGGCTATATTTTGCTGGATATTGTCAACATACCATCCATAAACAATATCGAAATAGAATTTATTTTGCAAAACAGCATAAAAGGAGCCAAGTATCGACGCTAAAGGATCAGCGGACGTGCGGCGGCCGTAAATTATAAAAGCAAAGCCCAACCCTAGAACAGCAACTATGGAAGAGATCACGGCGACTTGCATATTCAACGCTTCAGGAGCTTCCTGAGGGGACAGGTAATGAGGAATTCCTATAAAACCACCGATGGCCGCGAGAATGGCCAAAAATATCAAAGGCAAGGTCATTACCGCGGGGGATTCGTGGATTTCGTGGGCATGGTCCCCCTGGTGAGCGGCAGGGGCGTCCGGCCAAAACGCCACAAAGAATAGACGTCCCATATAGAAGGCCGTAAAACCGCTTGCTGTTGCGGCGATCAAATAAAGCATAGTGTCGTGTGTGTAAGCAAGCGCCAAAATACCGTCCTTGCTCCAAAAGCCGCTTAAAGGGAAAATACCGCAGAGAGCCAGGGTGCCGATGAGAAAAGTAATTCCGGTGACAGGCATTTTCTTGAGCAGGCCATGCATATTCCAAATATTTTGCTCATGATGGAGAGCATAGATCACGCTGCCCGCTCCCAGGAACAAAAGCGCTTTAAAAAATGCGTGAGTTGTCAAATGATACATCCCCTGCACGGGGCCCCCTAACCCTAAGGCCATGACCATTAAACCAAGCTGACTGAGCGTCGAATAAGCTAAAATTCTTTTGATGTCATTTTCGGCAATGGCCAGGATGGCGGCCATGAGCGAGGTGATGGCGCCTGTATACGCGATGACGCCAAGCGCTGTCGCAGATGGCTCAAAAATAAAAAAGGTGCGGGCCAGAAGGTAGATACCCGCGGCCACCATTGTTGCGGCATGGATCAAGGCGCTGACCGGCGTCGGGCCTTCCATGGCATCGATAAGCCAAACGTGTAAAGGGATTTGGGCGGATTTACCGACCACGCCGCAGAAAAGCAATAACCCTACGATCGTCAGCATATGCGGGTCAATATGGGCGATCACCGGCATCAGTTCTGTAAATTGAAAACTTCGGCCGGCGCCGGTATCTGACAGGCTCCATAATAAAATGATCCCGCAGAGAAAGCCGAAATCAGACAAACGGTTGACCATGAAAGCTTTGACCCCGGCATCCGCGGCAGAAGGCTTGGCATACCAGAAACCGATCAGCAGATAGGAAGACAATCCCACCAGTTCCCAGAAAATGAACAGCTGGATGAAATTATTGGACAGGACAATGCCTATCATAGAGAAGGCAAAGAGGCTAAGAAAGGCAAAGAACCTTGGGGAACCGGGGTCCTCATCCATATATCCCCTGGAATAGATAAAAATAGCACTGCCGACGCCGGTGACGATCAAAAGCATCATGATGGCCAGCGGATTCATCAGAAACCCGAAATTAATGGTCAGGGCGTCTATATGGATCCATGTTAAAGATTGCTGCAGTTGGGCCGGGGGATTATTTTGGAATATTTGGGTAAAGACGATGCAGCTGCAAATAAAAGAGATCAAGATCCCGGAGATAGCAATAAGGGAACTGGTTGCCTTAGAGCTCAGGAAAAAAAGAGTGATGAGCACGCACGCCACCAGCGGTGCAAAAAATGCTATCCAAATTAATTGAGGGTCTACCATTTCATTACCTTTAAATCATCTGCCTGGATCGTTGAAAGCCGGCGGTACATCAGGACGATAATGGCAAGCCCTATGGCCACTTCTGCCGCGGCGACAAGGATGACGAAGAAAACGATCAATTGGCCGGCGTAATCACCGTTAAATTTAGAAAAGGCCACAAAAGAAAGGTTTGAAGCCGCCAAAAGAAGTTCCAGGGACAAAAGGACTTTAAGCACATTGCGGCTGGTCATGACACCCACCAGTCCCACCGCAAATATAATGCCGCTCAAAGCCAGGTAATTCCCGAGAGTTATCATGAGTTTTCGATGTCCTTGCCGGTACTTAAAGCACCTTGCGCCAGGGAAACTATCCCGAAGATAGCGATCAATAACAAAAGCGAAGTCAATTCAAAAGGCAGCAGATAATCCGTAAAGAGAATTTTACCGATCGTCTCTATTGTACCGCGGATGGAGGAAGCATCCATGGTTTGGGCTTTGATGAAACTTTTAGCGGCCAGGCCGAATGAAGCAAAGAACATCAGCCCCACGATGCTGCCCAGCCAGCGGAAGCGGGTTTGTTGGCCGGAGGCGATTTTGATAGTGTTGAGATTCAGGCACATGACTACAAAGAGAAAGAAAACCAGCACGGCACCCGCGTATACCAAAAGAAGGACCATGCCCACGAAAAAGGCTTCGAGCAAAACGAAAAGGCAGGACAATGAAAAAATAGCGACGACTAAGGCAAGAACGTTATAAAGGGGATTCCGGGCCAAAACAACGCAGAGGCTTGCAAGGATAAGGATAGCCGCAAATAGATAAAAGAAATAAGGCGACATAGGGATTCTTTAATCATAGAAATAATCATAATATTGTCAAGAGTATAGTGCTAATGTTTTAAAAATAGGGGACAGACACAACTTATTAATAGTTTACAAAAGGAATAAGTAGTGTCTGTCCCCTATTAAAGTGCTTGAGGGAGCGTGGTCATTGTGGTATGTTAATCATTCATGGCTAACAAAACTGTCAATAAAAAATTAAGCGTGACCGCGGACCAGGAACTGCAGATCTTGCGCAATATCGTTGATATCGCTTCTTCCGAGCTGGATTTAAACCTTACCCTTCAATTAATTGTCAAAATTGTCACCGAAATGACGGATGCTGATTCTGTTTTTATCTATCTGGCAGATGAAAGCAAACATAATTTGGTGCTGATGGCTTCCAAAACCGCGCATAAAAAAGAATTGGGCAACGTGGTCCTGAAAACAGGTGAAGGCATTACCGGATGGGTGGCCCGTGAAAACAAAACAGTGGCCATCAAGTCACGCGCCTATCGTGATCCGCGTTTTAAAGGTTTCGATGTGCTTCCTGAAGACCGTTATGAGGCTTTTTTATCTGTTCCGGTCATTTATAAAGGGAAAGCCGTAGGGGTAGTGAATGTCCAGCATAAAAGCCAGCAGGATTATTCAACGGAAACCATCAATCTGATCGAAATGATCGCCAAACAAGTCGGCGGAATTATTGAGCATGCCAGGCTTTTTGAGGAGACAAAGAAAAAAGCCCTGCAGTTTGACTCCTTGATCAAGGTCAGCCGTTCGATCACGAGCGAAGATTATTTGGATGAGATCCTTGACCTGATCGTGGTGGTCACCGCTGAAATGCTTAATTCCAAAGTTTGTTCCATCATGCTTTTGGATGAAAAGGGCCTGGAGCTTTCCATAAAGGCGACCCAATCCTTAAGCGCTGACTATAAGTCAAAGCCTAATATAAAGGTAGAGAACAGCCTGACCGGCAGCGTCATTAAATCCAAAAAGCCGGCAGTCGTCTATGACGTCAGTAAGGATGAAAAATATGTTTACCGTGACCTGGCTGTTAAAGAAGGATTGACCTCCATGGTTGCCGTGCCGATGATCGTTAAAGATAAAGCCATCGGCGTCATCAATGTCTATACCAAACAGCCGCATCATTTTGATGAACAAGAGGTCAGCATATTGCAGATCGTTGCCAACCAGGCCGCGGTGGCAGTGGAGAATACCAAACTGATGCAGGAAGCGCTCAAAGCCCGCGAAGCCCTGGAAACCCGCAAGCTCATTGAACGGGCCAAAGGCATATTGATGAAGATGAACAATCTTTCCGAAGAAGCCGCGTATCGCCTTATCCACAAAAAGAGCATGGACACCTGCCACACCATGAAAGACATCGCTGAGTCGGTTATTTTAATGTCAGAGTTTCAAAAATAGGCTGAAATTTTTTTGTTGACAAAATTACGCCATCGGGTGTATATTTCAATTGTAAATCAAAGGGCAATGATGTCCTCTCTTAAAGCAGGGTAGTTCAAAGAGAGGTTTTTTTATCTCTAATCCGGAGGTTTTTATGAGACAAGCAAACACGATCAAAAGGGCACCGATCAAAACAGCCACCCCCAAGAACAGGCTTGAAACCCCAATGGCACAAGCCAGTTGCTCCAAAGAAGATTTTTACCGAAAGGTCCAGGAACAGGCGTATCATCTTTATGTCGCACGTGGTTGCGCCAATGGTTATGACGTCGAGGATTGGCTGGCTGCTGAGCAAATTGTCAAAAGTCAATAAATTTTTCTTGACAAACGTTTTTTCAGGTAGTATAGTTGCATTGTAATTTGAAATTCAAAAAGTCCGGAGCATAGGCGTTCCGGTCAGATTCGCGGGCAATGATATGTCCTCTTGGGGTGGTAGAATAACAACAAGGGGATTTTTTATTTTAGGGCACTGAAGTCCGGTTTTATATGCTTAGAGGCATGTGAGATCGGATTTTTTTTGTTGCCTAAAAGGATCAAAAGGAGGGTATTCATATGAGGATTACCCAATCACAATCTATGAAACAAGCTGATCGTATGGCGTTTTTGATCGCGTTGGCCCAGGGGGCCTTGGCTTTAGGGTTATTTTGGGCTATTAAAGCACATCTCGTATAACCAGTAATAAAACAGGAGGTAAAACGTAATGGGAACAACACCAGCACCGCAACTCAATAACGGGGACATCTCGTGGGTTCTGTGCTCATCCGCCCTTGTTTTGGCGATGACAGCACCAGGACTGGCCCTCTTCTACGGGGGGATGGTCAGGAGAAAAAACGTCATCAGTATGTTGATGCAATGCCTTATGTGTTTGTCCATAGTCAGCGTATTATGGGTAGTCATTGGGTATAGTTTGGCCTTTGGCCCTGGCCACGGCTGGATAGGGCAATGGGTCGGCGGCTTGGATTGGTTCATGTTACACAATGTATCCATGTACCAACCTGAGCATTGGACACCTGATCCCAAGTGGGATCCGACAACCTCATATGGTGGAACCGTTCCTAACCAATGCTACATGATCTTCCAGTGTATGTTCGCTGTCATTACACCAGCGTTGGTTATCGGTTCTTTTGCCGAACGGGTCAAATTCTCGGCATGGGTTTGGTTTACCGCATTATGGTTACTCCTTGTTTACTGCCCGGTTGCCCACATGGTCTGGTCACATGACGGGATAGAAAATCATTGGGGAGTTTTGGACTTCGCCGGTGGTACTGTCGTGCATATGAATGCCGGTATCGCAGGCCTTGCGACCGCTCTATATTTAGGCAAGCGCCTTGGTACTGACAAACCTGGTATGCATAACGTACCATTTGTCATGATCGGTGCTTCCTTATTATGGTTCGGCTGGTTTGGTTTTAACGCCGGTTCAGCAGTTTGCGCAGGACCGCTTGCAACCAGCGCTTTCGTGGTGACTAATACAGCAACAGCTGCCGCGGCAATCAGCTGGGCTGCTTGTGAATGGATCTTTACCGGCAAACCAACCTTGGTTGGAGCGAGCTCAGGCGCTGTGGCGGGACTTGTTGCCATCACACCGGCTTCAGGTTTCGTGGATGTCGGCGGTTCATTGTGGATCGGCTTTCTGGTCAGCGTGTTCTGCTATTGCATGGTAGCCTTTGTCAAACCGAAATTCGGTTATGATGATACCCTGGATGCTTTCGGGGTGCATTATATCGGCGGTTTATGGGGTGCTTTAGCCACTGGTCTTTTTGCCGTCAAGGTCGTTAACTCCGGCGGCTCAGGCGTGTTTGACGGAAACCCCGGCCAATTTATGATCCAGGCCAAGGGCTGCACCGTGACTACCGTGTATACTTTTATAGTCACCATGATCATCTGTTTTGTCATCGACAAAACCATCGGTATGCGTGCAAGCGCTGAAGATGAGATCATTGGTATTGATTTAAGTCAACATCATGAGCGTGCTTATACGATCTTAGACTAAAATAATTGAAAAAGGAGGGTTTCTTACATGAAATTAGTCATTGCAATAATTCAGCCCTACAAGCTCGAAGATGTTAAGCAGGAGCTCTACGCGGCTAATGTAAATCTGCTCTCGGCATTCGCAATCGTGGGACATGGCCGTCAAATCGGTGTTGACGAGTATTACCGCGGTGCCAAAGAAACAGGCAATTTGCTGCGCAAGGTGCAAATAGAGATAGCGGTCAACGAAGATTTCGTTGAACCGACCATCAAGGCCATCATCAAAGGGGCCCGCACCGGCAAGATCGGGGACGGTAAGATCTTTGTCCTGGATCTGCCCAGATGTATACGTATCCGCACCGGTGAAGAAGGTTCAAAAGCCATCGGGTAAGATGAAAAGCTTGACAGTTTTGGGCGCGTATATTAATATGCCCAAGCACTGTGAGGGCATTGAAGTCCTCCTTCAGGAAGCGCGGTCTTTCTTGGAGGAGGACTTCTGTCTTTTATGGAAGGAGAAAACAAATGTCGACATTAGTCACAAAGATTGACAAAAACGGTTCCCCGAAAGACCCAAAAGAGGTGATCAAGCTTATTGAAAAACACAAGATCGAGATCATTGACCTTAAGTTTAATGATTTGCCGGGCCTGTGGCAGCATTTCTCGATCCCGGCGCAAGACGTTATGGATGTGGAGAGTCCCACGAGTATTTGGACGGATGGGATCGGTTTTGACGGCTCAAGCATCCGGGGTTTCCAGAAGATCCAGGAAAGTGACATGATATTGATGTTGGACCCATCGACCGCTGTTGTTGACCCGGTTTGCCAGATCCCTACGTTAAGTATTATTTGCGATGTTTTTGATCCGCTTTCGCGCAAGCCGTATTCAAGAGACCCACGCTATATTGCCAAGAAAGCAGAGGGATATTTGAAGAAGTCAGGGGTGGCTGATACCAGCTATTGGGGACCGGAAGCTGAATTTTTCCTGTTTAATGATATACGTTTTGATCAGACGGAGAATGCAGGGTATTACTTTATTGATTCGAATGAAGGTGATTGGAATTCCGGCCGCGATGAGAAGCCTAATCTTGGCTATAAGCCTCGATACAAGGAAGGGTATTTTCCTGTACCGCCGCACGATACGCTTCAGGATATCCGTTCAGAGATCATGTTAACCCTCAGGAAGATCGGCGTACCCATTGAGGTGCATCACCATGAAGTGGCGACTGCCGGACAATGCGAAATTGATATACGCTACGGCAGCCTTGTCAAGATGGCGGATAACCTGATGTATTACAAGTATGTGATCAAGAACACTGCCCGCAAGCATAATATGACCGCGACGTTCATGCCCAAGCCGCTTTTTAAGGATAATGGTTCCGGCATGCACGTTCACCAAAGCCTTTGGAAAGACGGCAAGAACACCTTTTTCGATAAGAATGGGTATGCTTTATTAAGCAAAAACGCCATGTATTATATCGGCGGACTTTTAAAGCACTCGCATGCTATCCTGGCCTTTGCCGCTCCAACGACAAATTCCTATAAGCGCCTGGTCCCGGGATATGAGGCTCCGGTCAACCTGGTGTATTCTCAGCGCAACCGTTCCGCGGCGGTGCGTATCCCGATGTATTCTACAAACCCAAAAACAAAGAGATTAGAGTTTCGTCCGCCTGATCCAGCTGCTAACCCGTATCTGGCCTTTGCCGCAATGCTTATGGCAGGATTGGACGGCATAAAGAACAAGATCGATCCCGGCGAACCGCTGGACAAAAACATCTATGCCCTGACGGCAGCAGAAGCAAAAAAGATCAAACAAGTTCCCCGCTCATTGGAGCAGGCATTAGATGCGTTAGACAAAGACCGCGCCTTTTTACTGGAAGGGGACGTCTTTACGCCGGATGTGATAGATACCTGGATCGAGTATAAACACGAATGCGAGATCGACCCCATGCGACTAAGGCCTCATCCGCATGAGTTTTATATGTATTATGATATTTAATTAAAAAAAATAAACATCAGGAGGTTTTATGAGTCAAGCACGTGAAGAAGTCATTCAGGCGGCTAGCGCTGAAGAGTGTTCCTGTAACGGTTCTTTCAGTGAACACTTGCCTGAACATTTCGGCGAAAACGTATTTAGTCTCAAGGTGATGAAAGAAATGCTTTCTCCCAAAGCCTATGTTTCCATCGAGAAGACCATTAAAGAAGGCGGCAAGCTCGATGTTACTATAGCCGATGAAGTGGCAGAGGCCATGAAAAAATGGGCCATTGCCAAAGGGGCCACACATTTTACGCATTGGTTTCAGCCGATGACCGGCGTTACCGCGGAAAAGCACGATTCTTTTATCGCCTGGAACGATGAGGGAGGGATCGATCTGAACTTTTCCGGCAAAGAGCTTATTCAAGGCGAGCCGGATGCTTCTTCCTTTCCGTCCGGCGGATTGCGCGCTACTTTCGAGGCCCGCGGTTACACCGGCTGGGACCCGAGTTCTCCGGCATTTATTAAAGAAGGGCCGGAAGCAACCACCTTGTGCATTCCCACATTTTATATAGGCTATCACGGCGAAGCATTGGACAAGAAAACACCTTTGCTGCGCTCCATGGTCGCTTTAAGCAAACAGGTTTGCCGTTTGGCCAATCTTTTCGGCATTGACACCAAGGGCAAGCGCGCGTACTGCACCTTAGGCCCTGAGCAGGAATATTTTTTGATCGATAAAGCCCATTACCAGGCGCGTATGGACCTGATCCAGACCGGACGCACCTTGTTCGGGAGCAAGCCAGCCAAGCATCAACAGCAGGAAGACCATTATTTCGGCGCCATCAAGCCCCGTATCATGGGCTTTATGGAAGATTTGGACCGGACATTATGGGGCTTGGGGATGCCGTCAAAGACCCGCCATAATGAAGTAGCTCCGGCCCAGTATGAGATCGCCCCGATCTATGAAGACCTAAACACAGGGGTTGACCATAATATGATGGCCATGGAACTCATGCGCACAATAGCGGACAAGCATGGCCTGGCCTGTCTATTGCACGAGAAACCTTTTGCCGGCATCAATGGTTCAGGCAAGCATAATAACTGGTCCGTGGTCGGTCCCGACGGGAAGAATTGGCTTTATCCCGGCAAGACCCCGCATGAAAATGCCAAGTTCCTGACCTTGTTATGCGCGGTCATCAAAGCGGTTGATTCTTATGCCGATCTGTTACGTGTGGGCGTTGCCTCTGCGGGCAATGATCATCGCCTTGGCGCTAATGAGGCTCCTCCGGCGATTGTGTCCATCTTTTTAGGGGACCAGCTGACAGACATCATTGAGCAAATTGAAAAAGGCGGGGCCAAGTCTTCCAAGCAAGGCAGCTTTATCCATGTGGGCGTAGACGCCCTGCCGATCCTGGCAAAGGATACGACCGACCGCAACAGGACTTCTCCTTTTGCATTCACGGGCGCCAAATTCGAATTCCGTGCCGTGGGGTCCAATCAGAATCCTTCAGCTGCCAATATGATTTTGAACACAATTGTGGCTGAGGCCATTTCCGATATCTGCGATCAGCTGGAAGCAGACAAGAAAGCCGGCAAGGATTTTAATGCCAGCCTGCAAAAGGTCCTACAGGAGATCATCAAGAAACACAAGAGAGTTGTTTATAATGGGGACAATTATGTTTCTGAATGGCATGCCGAGGCTAAAAAACGCGGTTTGCCTAATTTGAAAAACACGCCTGAAGCCCTGGAAGCCATCAAGGCCAAAAAGAACATCCAGGTCCTGGTCAAGCATGGCGTTTTATCTGAAGTTGAAATAGCTTCCCGCTACGAGATCAACAAACACGCTTACCATACCGTCCTGGTATTGGAAGGTGATTGCGCGGCCACCATGGCCCGCACGCAGTTGATCCCGGCGGGTATTGAATATCAAAAACAGTTGGCCGATACTATCAAGTCTGTCGGAAGCGTTGGAAAAACCACGGGGCAGAAGAAATTGCTCAAAGAGGTCTCCGGATTGATCGAGCAAGCCTTGAGCGATACTGATGCCTTGGAGGCGGCGCTGAAGAAACATGACGCGGCCAAGATATTCAGCGGCATGGCTAAATTACGTGAGTCCATTGACGAGCTGGAAGGCCTTGTTCCGGTTAATATATGGCCCTTGCCAAGTTACGCGGAAATACTTTTGATGAACACGTAATTGATCAAAAGTTAAGAGTTTAAAATAAAAAGTAGGGACAGACACTACTTTCTCTAAAAGAAAGTAGTGTCTGTCCCTACTTTTTTTTAGTATAATCTTCCCATGATTTTGATCATTAAACACATTGATATCGAAGGGCCTGGGACCTTGGGGGATTTCTTAAAAGAGCAAGGTGAGGCTTTTCGCATTGTTGAGATAGGGGCTGGCGAAGGGCTTCCAGTCGACCCGAAGGCGTATAAAGCAGTGGTTGTTTTAGGCGGCCCCATGAACGTCGATGAAGAAGAAAAGTTCCCCTTTCTTAGGCCGGAAAATGATTTCATCCAGAGAACTTTAAAAGCAAAGGTCCCGTTCCTGGGCATTTGCTTAGGTTCACAACTTTTGGCCAAGGCTGCCGGAGCCAAGGTTGTTAGGTCACCCGTCAAAGAGATCGGCTGGTATCAAATACAAAAATGTCAATTGGCGGACAGTGATCGCCTGTTCGATGGGTTTTGTGAACAGGTCCCTGTTTTTCAATGGCATGGGGACATGTTCCAAATCCCTTCGAACGGCCATTTGTTGGCCCGGGCCCAGGGTTGCCCTCATCAAGCATTAAGAGTCGGGAGCAATGCCTATGGATTGCAATTTCACGTTGAGATCACGGATAAAAGCATCAAGGAATGGTGCGATGAATATAGCGCCACCGACCTTCCCGGGCGCATGGACCACGCGAAGTCGATGATGGAAGATTATTGGAAACTAAAGACCGCCTTTGACGCCCAAGCCCAACGGCTGTACCAGAATTTCTTGGAAATAACCAATGATTAAAATATCCTTAGCCCAGATCAATCCAACCGTCGGAGACCTTGCCGGTAATACGCGCAAGATCCTGGAATACACGGCACTGGCCCAAAAGAGCGGGGCAGAAGTGGTGGTATTCCCTGAACTGGCCATTTGCGGTTACCCGCCGGAAGACCTTCTGCTAAAAAAACATTTCGTAGCAGATAACATTAAAGCACTGGATGCGTTGGCCAGGAAGGTCCACGGGGTGAGCATTATCACGGGTTTTGTTGACAGCGATGCCGGCGGAAAGATCTATAATGCCGCGGCCTTGATCAGCGACGGTAAATTACAAGGGGTCTATTACAAGCAGGAATTGCCCAATTATGGCGTTTTTGATGAGAAACGGTACTTTTCCAGAGGGCAGAATTCAGGGGTATTGACGGTCAAAGGCATTAAAATCGGCATCAATATCTGTGAGGATATATGGATCGATGGGGCGGTCTACCAGGCCCAAGCCCGCGCGGGCGCCAAAATATTGATCAATATTTCCTCATCTCCTTATCAGGCAGGGAAGATCAAGCTGCGCCAGGAACTGTTGGTGCGCCGGGCCAGGGAAACAAAAACACATCTGGCCTATGTCAATGCCACCGGAGGACAGGATGAGCTTGTTTTTGACGGCGGAAGCATGGTGATCTCCCCGCAAGGCGCTGTGCTGGCGCGCGCTGTTCAGTTTGAAGAAACCCTCTTGAATGTCGATCTGGCCCTGCCTAATAATCCGGTAGCCCCGATAATGGACAGCAGCGAGGAAATTTATAAAGCCCTGGTCTTAGGGACCAGGGATTACGCGGCCAAGAATGGCTTTAAGAAAGTCGCGTTGGGTTTAAGCGGCGGGGTGGATTCTGCCCTGGTGGCGTGCATTGCCTGTGACGCTTTTGGGCCTGAAAATGTCACGGCCATTTCAATGCCCAGCCAATTTAACAGCAGGGCCACGCGCCAGGACGCAAGGACGTTGGCAAAAAATTTGAAAATTGAGCTGAAGGAGATCTCCATTAAACGGGTTTTCGCGTCATATTTAAAGACCATGGCGCCCTATTTTGCCGGTTTAAACGCGGATGCTACCGAGGAGAATATCCAAGCGCGGATCCGCGGCAACATATTAATGGCCATGGCCAACAAGTTTGGGGGGCTCATCTTAACCACCGGGAATA
>Ga0181526_10002445_pt1 | contig 16198 bp, 13 predicted proteins | sample PEATcosm2014_Bin_35_FD_119750 | JGI IMG/M metagenome (GOLD analysis project Ga0181526, IMG submission 119750) | Peatland microbial communities from MTU Mesocosm Facility, Houghton, MI, USA - PEATcosm2014_Bin06_30_metaG | ecosystem: Environmental > Terrestrial > Soil > Wetlands > Peat | place...
GATGCCGACGGGACCATGACTGTCCGTAAGGCCGGCGGGCACGGCCTCGTCGTTCTGCCGGCCGACTACGTCGCCGAACATGTCGAGCTCGCCTACGCGACGACCGCTCACCGCTCCCAAGGCCGCACCGTCGGGACCGCCCACGCGCTCGTCTCGCCGAGTACCACCCGAGAAGCCCTCTATGTCGCCGCCACGCGAGGCCGCGACGCCAATCTGCTCTACGTCGACATCGCCTACGACCCCGACTCCCAAACCAGCCACGACCCCGCCGGCGACCCCCGAACCGCCAGAGAGGTGCTGGCCCGGGTGCTCGCCAACACCGGAGCCGAGACCTCTGCCCACGAGACTCTCCGCCGGGCACAGCAGGAGGTCGAAAGCTGGGCGCGCCTGCACGCCGAGTATGAAACGCTTGCCCAAGCCGCCCAAAGGGATCGCTGGAATGTTCTCCTCGGCCAGTCCGGGCTCACTGTCCAACAGCTGGAAGAGGTCCGCTCAAGCGACGCACAGGGGCCGCTCGTCGCCGCCTTCAGGCGAGCAGAGGCTCGCGGAGTCGATATCGGCGCTGTACTCCCCCGCCTCCTCCGAGCCCGCCCAATCGCTGACGCCGACGACGTCGCTTCCCTGCTCCATCAACGCGTCGAACGATTCACACAAGCATCCGCCAGCCGCCGAGTGGGCAGCACCAACCTCATCGCCGGTCTCATCCCCCGAGCCCTCAACGTCACCGATCCCGACCTCGCACGAGCCCTCGAGGAACGCGAGCGCGCCTTGCAGGGCCGAGCTTGGACTCTCGCCCAAGAGGCCGTCACCAGCCGCGCCCCCTGGTTGCGCCAGCTCGGCGAGCCACCCGCCAAGTCCGCCGGTCAGAAACAGTGGCTCCGAGCCATCTGCACCCTCGCCGCCTACCGGGAGCGCTGGAACGTCGGTGACGACCACCGACCTCTGGGACCCGGAAACACCATTGTCAGCACGGAGCAAGCCGGTCAGCGCGAGCTGGCACGGAGCGCCCTGCGACAGGCAGTCGCTCTCAATCGCGGACTCCGTTCCCAGTCGCAGGCAGTCGGAGCCGCCGTGGACGCGCGCCCCAACATGGAAAAGGGAGTGGGAATTTGAGCCACCCCGCACAGAGCGCAGTGATGACCGTCACGACAAGCACCTCACTCCTTTGTTTTGTGAGGCGCTCGAGCCGGGCGCCGATCCTTCGCGTGGTGAGCACAACGTGCACGCGGCGTCACGAAGCTCACCCGTGAATGCCGACGCGAACCGCCGTCGCTTCATCACGCTCGTTGAACAGCGTGGGGGGCCGCCGCGGCCTATCCGGCCGGACGATCCCGGCGAGCACAGCCCTCGAGCGACGCTCTCCATCTCCGATGTCGCATGGGAACTCGGCGTCTGTGCGGAGACCGTCTACCGTCGGGCCAAGGCCGGCGAGCTGCCAGGAGCCTTCAAGATTGGACGGACCTGGCGCGTCTCGCGCGAGCCGTTCCAGCGTTGGCTTTCGAGTCGCTAGGGCGGCTCGCTCGCCGAGCATCTGCATCTTTGCTGTGAGGATCGGACGGGTTCGGAGCTATTGCTTCCGCCTTGCTACCTATCGCATAGGACTTCCCGACCCTTTTCAGCTTCGGATCGACGTCCGAGCGCACGGGATGAACGTAGGTGTCGAGGAAGTAGCTCAACGAGCCGTGATCGAGCTCACGAGCTGCGATGGCCGGATCGACTCCCTCGCTGACGAGCTTGCTTCCGCGGTGATGGCGCAGCGAGTGAAGCGTGGCGTCGAGATCGAGGCTTCTCATCACCTGCTTCACGAGCCGCCCGAAGTGATCAGGGCTGACGTGATCGAGTCCCATCCCATCTGGAGAAAACAGCCATCCGTCGGCGGGATACGTCGTCCCACTGCCCGCAGCGCGCTGACGTTGCCGCTCACGGAGCTCCTTCAGCACTGGCACGAGCGCCTGGTCGAGATGTTTCGGCGGCGGTGCCGCCTTGGCGCGTCGGTGCTTGGCATACTCGACCAGCACTGGCGTGCCGCCGACCACGTTGATGACGCGCCGGATGGAGACAAGGCCGGCGTCGAAGTCGATGTCCGACCAGCGCAGTCCGCACAGAGCCTGGCGACGCAGCCCCGTGAGCGCCGCCGTGGCGAGGAAGGCCTCCAGGTCGACGTGCACGTTCTGTGCCGCCACGAACGCCGCTTCCACCTGCTGGCGTGTCGGCGTGGCCCGACGACGTACCGGCGGGCTCGGCTTCTCCCGCACGAGCGCTGCTGGATTGAGCGTCATCCATCCTTCGCCTATTGCGTGATTGAAGCCCGCCCGCAATGCCTTGTGCACCTGAGCCATCCGGGCAGCGCCCAAGACCTGACCGAGGGCTTCGTAGGTCTCTTCGACGGGTCGTCGGGTCGTAAGGCGAGTGAGCGGCATCGACGCGAGCTGGGTGGCCTTCAGCGTCCGCACCTGCAACTCGTAGTTGTTGTAGGTGTTCTTCTCGAGTCCCGCTCTTCCAGCCTTGTCGACTCGCCGCTTGCACATGCCCAGCCAGTCGTCGAGCAGCTCGCCAACGGTCATGGTGGGTCCGCCGTGGACACCCCTGGCGACTTCGCCTTCGAGTTTGGAGTGAAGCTCGCGGGCCGCCCGGATTCCACCGCGGATGACCCGTTCGACCTGCTTCGGGCTGCCCGTGAGGGGATCCCTGCTCCCCGTGCTCACACGCACGCGAAAGACGTTGCGTTCGACTTCGCGGATGCCGCGCTCCGAGCGAAGCGGCTTGCCATCCGCGGCGCCACGCGCTGTGCGCTCTTTCTCGACGATGGCGGTGCCGGTCGTCGGCCGATCTGACGGGGCGACCGAGCCCTTGTCGAGAATACCGGCCTTCATCAGTTGGCTTCCCCTCTCTGCCTCGGAACGACCGTCGCCGATCGGGAACCGAGTCTTCTGCGCAGGACTGCTGAAGCAAGAATATCGGAGATTTGTAGGGCTGTGTGTAGGGGAGAAGAAAAACGGACCACCTCTTCGGCGGTCCGTTTCAGCCTTCTACCTGGTACTTTGCTGTCGGGCTGCCGGGATTTGAACCCGGGACCTCTTGACCCCCAGTCAAGCGCGCTAACCAAGCTGCGCCACAGCCCGCGATGCGAACACCCTACCCCGGGCCGGCTCCACGGTTAGCTCCGGTGCCAAAATGTCTCGTGATCGACCGAGAAGGGCGCCGCCCGGCGCGCGTCCACGCCCACCGTGGAGTGTCCTCGCACTTCCCCGAGAACACGATGGCGTCCTTTCGCGCCGCCCGCGAGCTCGGCGCCGACGCCATCGAGTTCGACGTCCATGCCACCGTTGACGGCCACCTCGTCGTCGTCCACGACTACGACTTGGCCCGCACGACGTCCGGCTCGGGCTTCGTGCGCGAGCGCGACCTGAACTACGTCCGGTCACTCAGCGCCGGCGCCTGGTTCGACCCGGCGTTCGCCGGCGAGCAGGTGCCGCTCCTGTCCGAGGTCCTCGCAATGGAGGATCTGGACTTCGAGCTCGAGGTGAAGGGCCTGCCGACAGAGACGCTCATCGCCGGGATCGCCGACGCCATCGCGAAGGCTGGCGTCGCCGGCCGCGTCGAGCTCACGGGCTTTCACTACGTGGCGCTCGCGCAGCTTCGCACGCTCCTTCCCGACTCGCGCTTCGGGCTCTTCGCGCCGCCCTTTACGCCATGGATGGGCGATCGCCTCTACCAGCAGATCATCACCGAGTCGGCCCGGTGCGGCGGTTTCGACGTCGTCCACGTGCTGGCAGGGCGACTGTCAGGACTTGACGTCGAAGGCCTGCACGCCTCCGGGTTGCAGCTGCACGCGGCGGATCCCGTCACGGCCGAGGAACTGGCGGCAGCCTTCGGGCACGCCGACCAACTGACGACCGACGATCCCGAGAGCGGCCTCCGACTGCGGTCGCACGCCTGCGGCTACTGACGGGCCCTTTATGATGCCAACCGCTGGCTCGCGGACTCAGGGAGGCCCCAACATGGAGAAATCCGGTACGTTTCGCCTGGGCGAGTTCACGGTGCACCGTCTGGGTTTCGGGACCATGCAGCTGACCGGTCCGGGTGTCTGGGGTCCGCCCCGCGACGCGGAGGAGGCCACCGCCGTGCTGCGGCGGGCCGTCGACCTCGGCGTCGACCTCATCGACACGGCCGACTCGTACGGTCCGTTCGTGGCTGAAGAGCTGATCCGGCATGCCCTTGCTCCGTACCCCGAGCAGTTGCGCATCGCCACGAAAGCCGGCTTCGTCCGTCCCGCGCCGGGTGAGTGGGTTCCCCTCGGCCGACCCGAGTATCTCCGCCAGCAATGCGAGATGAGCCTCCGGCGCTTGGGCGTCGAGCGCATCGACGTGTTCCAGTTGCACCGCATCGACCCGCTCGTGCCGTCGGCCGAACAGTTCGGGGTCCTGAAGGAGCTGCGCGACGAGGGCAAGATCGCCGAGGTCGGGCTCTCCGAGGTCGCGGTCTCCGACGTCCAAGCGGCTCGCGAGGTCGTGCCGATCGTCAGCGTGCAGAACCAGTACAACCTGGCACAGCGCGGCGCCGACGACCTGTTGGCTTACTGCGAGCAGGAGCAGATCGGATTCATCCCCTGGTTCCCGCTCGCGAGCGGCAAGCTCTCACGACCGGAGGGTCCCGTCGACCACCTCGCGCAACAGCTCGGCGCCACGATGTCCCAAGTCGCCCTCGCCTGGCTCCTGCGCCGCTCCCCCGTCATGCTCCCGATCCCGGGGACTTCCACGATGAGCCATCTCGAGGAGAACTGTGCCGCCGCAGAGGTCGCCCTCTCCGACGAGCAGTTCGCCGAGCTGGATGAAGCCCGCAAGTCGCTGCGCCGCTGGGCGCTCATGGGTTAGGGGTGGAGATGGCAGAGCGCGCAGACCTCGTGATTCGAAACGGCCTCCTCGTCGACGGGACGGGAGCGGCGGCGCGGCGCGCCGACGTCGCCGTGCGGGGAGAGCTCATCGTGGGCGTCGGCGACGACATCGCGCCCGGTCGCCGCGAGCTGGATGCAGATGGCCTCATCGTCACCCCCGGCTTTGTCGACCCCCACACGCACTACGACGGTCAGGCCACCTGGGACGCCACGCTGGCGCCGTCGACACAGCACGGCGTCACCACGGTGGTGATGGGCAACTGCGGTGTCGGTTTCGCTCCCGTGCAGCCCGACCGCCACGACTGGCTCATCTCGGTGATGGAAGGCGTCGAGGACATCCCCGGGACGGCGTTACACGAAGGCTTGCAGTGGGACTGGGGGTCGTTTCCGGAGTACCTCGACGCCCTCGAGCGGCAGCCTCGCGCCATCGACGTCGGCACGCACGTGCCGCACGTCGCCCTGCGCGCCTTCGTGATGGGAGACCGCGGCGGAGATCCCGACGAGCACCCGACCGAGCACGAGACGGCTCGCATGGCCGAGCTGGTGGCCGAGGGTCTCGACGCCGGCGCCATCGGCGTCTCCACCTCGCGCACCGAACGGCACCGCTCGAGCTCCGGCTCGAACCTGGGGACGCTGCGCGCAGCCGGGGCCGAGCTCTTGGCACTGGCGGGGGCGATGCGCGACCGCAACGCAGGCGTCTTCCAGCTCCTGTCCGACAGCTACCGGACGACGAACGACACCTTTGCCCGCCAGGAGCTCGACCTCATCGCCCAGATCGCCCGCGTGAGCGGCCGCCCGGTCAGCTACACCGTGCAGCAGGACTCAGCCGCCCCCGAGCGCTGGCGCCAGCTCATGGAGCGCGCCGCCACCCTGCAAGGGGAAGGCCTTGACGTGAAGGCGCAGGTGGCTCCGCGGCCGATCGGCGTTCTCCTCGGGCTGCAGGCCACGGCCAACGTCTTCACACCCTGCCGGGCCTACGCCCGCATCGCCAAGCTCCCGCTCGCAGAGCGGGTCGAGGCCATGGGCGACCCCGAGCTGCGCGAGCGCCTCCTCTCCTCGCACGCCGCCCTCACGAGCGGGCCCGACGCCTTCCCCGGCCTGGCCATGCTCGGCCGCTTCGACCGGATGTGGGTGCTGGGGAACCCGGTCAGCTACGACCTGGACCCGGCTGAGTCGCTCGCTGCGCAGGCCCACCGCGCCGGCGTCGATCCCCGCTCCTACGCCTACGACATGCAACTCCGACACGGCGGGCGACAGCTCATCTACACACCGATGTTCAACTTCGTGCATGAGAACCTCGAGGCCGTCCGGGAGATGATCACGGCGCCGGTGGCGATGTTCGGGCTCTCCGATGCCGGCGCCCACTGCGGCCAGATCTGCGACGGCAGCATGACGACGAGCTACCTGTCCATCTGGGCCCGCGATCGACACGACGGCGACGGCATCGCCCTCGAGCGCGTCGTCCACCAGCTCAGCCGCCGGCCGGCCGAACACGTCGGCTGGCTGGATCGCGGCATCGTGGCGCCCGGTTACCTGGCCGACCTCAACGTCATCGACCTCGAGAACCTCGCCTGCTCCCCGCCGAGGATCGCAAACGACCTGCCGGCAGGCGGCCGGCGGTTGCTGCAGGACGCCACCGGCTACCGCTGCACGGTGAAACGAGGTGCGGTCATCTCCGAGGATGGCGAGCCGACGGGGGAGCGCCCCGGCCGCCTCGTTCGCGGCCGCCAGCGCCAACCTGCCTGAGGACCCACTCGCCCGGCGGCGGGCGCACGCCATCGGGACCGTCAGGCGACGGCCTGGCGATAGACGGCGGTCGCCCAGGCGAGCGTGAAAGCGCACAAGGGCACGAGCACGGCGAAGGCCTGCCAGGTCGCCGAGCCCGAGTACGTCCCCTGCGAGAGCGTTCTCGATGCTGCCACGAGGTAGTAGAGCGGGTTGAAGTGGGCGATCACGCGCATCCAAGTAGGCCCGAGGGAGACGGGCAGCAGGACGCCACCCAGCAGCAAGACGGGGAGGTTGAGGCCGTTGATGAGGGCGGCGAAGCTGCTGATGTCCTTCGTGACGAGGGCGACGGCGATCGAGAAGGCCGCCACGGTGCACATGAGCAGGCCGAGAAGGACGGCGAGGACGGCGAGGCCGCCGAGGTGGATGCGGAAGCCGAAGGCGGCGCCGACCGCCACGAGCACGCCGTCGAAGACGAACATGGCGACCATGCCCGACAGCAGCGGGCCGAGCAGGAGGCTGAGCCGGCTGGCGGGTGTCACGCGGAGTCGCTCGACGAAGCCCGCCTGCAGCTCGAAGATGGTGGAGAAGCCCGGCCCGGAGCCGCTCGCATAGGCGAGAAGGGCGAGGATGCCGGGGAGGAACTCTTGTATGACGCTGCGTCCGCCGAGGGTGGGTGAGCCGGAGAGGTGCCGCAGCAGGGGCGTGAAGAGCGCCAAGTAGAGCAAAGGCGTCGAGAGCCCCACGACCAGCCAGACGGGGTTCCTCAGGAGCTGCACGCTGTAGCGCCAGAACAACAAGGAGGTCTCGCGGGCGATCCTCATGCCGCCACCTCGGCCGGGAGCGCAGTGCCGTCACGCAGCGACCGCCCCGTCTTGGCGAGAAAGACGTCGTCCAGGCTCGGGGCGGACAAGCTGATCGTCTTCACGTTGACATCGATGGCATCGAGCCTGCGGAGCACCTCCGGCAGGGCTCTGGCGCCGTCGTCCACGTACAGGCGGAGCAGCCCGTCGGCCGTCGTGGCCATCTCCCGGACGAAGCCCGCCCCCTCGAGCGCGCCGCGTGCGCGGGCGAGCCCGTTTGGCTCGTCGGCGACCTCGAGAAGGACGGAGTCCCCCATCACCTGCCGTTTCAACTCCCGCGGGCTGCCCTCGGCGACGATCGAGCCGTGATCGATGATCATGACGCGGTCGCACAGCGAGTCGGCTTCCTCGAGGTAGTGGGTCGTGAGGAAGACGGTCGTGCCCTGCTCCCGCAAGGACCTCAGGTGGTCCCACCGATTGGCGCGGTTCTGCGGGTCGAGACCCGTCGTCGGCTCGTCGAGGAAGAGAACCGTCGGCTCGTGCACGACGCCGAGGGCGACGTCGAGCCGGCGCCGCTGACCGCCCGAGTACGTCCTCACGCGGCGTTCGGCAAAGCCGGCGAGGTCGAGCAGACCGAGCACGTCGTCGACCCGGGCCGCCACCGCTCGCTTCTCGCCGCCGTAGAGGCGACCCTGCAGCATGAGGTTCTCGCGGCCCGTGGCGAGGTCGTCGGCGCCACCGAGCTGGCTCACGTAGCCGATGCGCTGGCGGACCCGCCCGCTGTGGTGAGCGACGTCGAAGCCGGCCACGGTGGCGGTGCCGGCGTCGATCGGCAGCAGCGTCGTCAGCATGCGTAGCGTCGTCGTCTTGCCGGCACCGTTCGGCCCGAGGAATCCGAAGATCTCCCCTCGTTCCACCTCGAAGCTGACGCCGCCCACGGCCTCGATCTGGTGGCCGGGGCGGCCGAAATGCTTGCGCAGGCCGGCGGCGGCGATGACTTGATCCATGGCCCTCACCCTTCGTCTGCTTCGTCGTCACCGGACGCCGCCCACTCGTCGCCGATGGGCGGAGGCACGACGGCAGCGTCACCGTCGGCATGAAGCTGCCGCCACCAGTCGACGCCGCTGAGGCCGCCGGAGGCGATCTCGGCGGCGAGGCGGCGGACGAAGGCGAGCTCGGCTTCCATGATGGTGGCGGCGAATTCGGCTTCCACCCAGAACAGCCGCGGGAAGCGCCGCTTCTCCACGAGCTCGCGCGCCCCGTTCACCTGGGCGAGCTGCAGCTCGAGGCGCTCCCCACGTTCCTGCAGCAGGGCGACGGCCTCGTCCGGCGCCAGCGCCGGCAGGAAGGAGAGACCGGCTTCGAAGACCGGGTATTCCTTCACGGGCGTCGAGATCAGCTCGGCGAGCCAGTCGTGGGCTTCCAGACCGCCGGCCTCGGTGATGCCGTAGACGGTTCGCTCCGGCAACCTGCCCTCCCGCGCCGTCCCCTGCGCGCTGATGAGGCCGCGCCGCTCGAGGGAGGCGACAACGGCGTACAGCGAGCCGTAGTTGAGCCGGACACTGTCGTCCTTGCGTCGCTGGCGCAGCGTCGTGGCCACCTCGTAGGGATGCTTGGGGCCCTCGAAGAGCGTGATGAGGACCGCCAGGGCGAGCGGGTTGTTGCGGTTGCGAGCAGTCATCGGTTCCTCCGACCAGGGTACTTTAATCAGAGTACCATGGGCGAAGCAGATGTCAAGGAGTGCGACTCGCCAGACCTGAGAAGGGGCGCTGCGCTGATGCCGCCGCTGCGGCTATGGCGCTCGGCGCCGGCCGGAACGAGAGAGCCAAGGCTGGGCAGTTCGACACCGCCCAACGCGCCCGGTCCAGCAGTTCAGGCGGGACGGCGGCCGGGTTCACGATGGGGTAGCCCCAGTCGTCGAGCCGGATCCACTCGGGCAGCAGTTCGGCGCAGACGCCATGGCCGTCGCAGGCGATGGCATCGACGGAGAGCACGAGCGGGTGCCGCCGCTCTCTCATCTCCATTCCTTCGACGGCGCCGGCACGCTCAGGGTCGGGCGGTGCGATCCTTCGCACGGGCGCCCGGCCAGATGGGCCTCGACGTCGTCGGCAAAGACGCGGAGCGATGACCTCAGCAACCGCACGGCGCCGTCCGGGTGGCGGCATGCCCCGCGTCCTTCGATGTCGCCTGCCCAGCACCGGAGCCGGGCGACGTCGTCTGGCCGGGCGCCGCCGCTTGCGAGCTCGGCTGCCGTGGCCGCAAGAGCGGGCAGGCCGAAGGCGCAGGGGCCGCATTGGCCGGCGCTCTCCCCGGCGTACCAGCGAAGGATGCGGGCCGTCTCGAGCAGACCGCACGCCGCCTCCGGCAGCACGACGAGGATGCCGGCGCCCGGGCTCGCCCCGACGGGGGCGAGCCCGGCCCGCGAGAGGGGCGATCGGGCAAGATCGTCAGCGGGCACCCAGGTGCCGAAGTAGCCGCCGACGAGGACCGCCCGCGGCATCCGCCCGCTCAGGGCACCGGCCGAACCGAGCACGGCGCCGCCCGGGGTGCCGAGCGCCGCCTCCAGCACCGTCGAGCCGGCGTCGCTCGTCACCGTGAAGAGTGCCGTCCCCGGCTCCTCGGCGGTTCCCAACCGGCGGAACCAGGCGTCACCGAAGGCGGCGATCTGGGTGAGATGGGCGAGGGTCTCGACGTTCTGGACGAGCGTCGGGCGGCGGCCGACGCCGCGCTCGGACGGCCGCGGCGGAGCCGTCGTCGGCTTGGCGGGACCACCGTTCAACCACTGGACGAGGGCGGTTTCTTCGCCGGCGACGTACCGGGGCGGCGTGAGGGCGATGCGGACATCGCACGATGCCGCCTCTTGCTCGGTTCGCTCGGCGAGCGCCCGCTGCAGGGCGGCGGCCGCGGCACGGTGGCGTCGGTCGACGCAGACGATCACCTCCTCGGCCGCCACGGCGTGGGCGGCGAGAAGGGCACCGTCGAGGACGAGGTGAGGCTGGCGAGTGGCGAGCAACTCGTCCTTCCTGCTGGCCGGTTCGCCCTCGGTGGCGTTTGCCACGACGACGCGCCGGCCGGGACCGTCGGCCACCGCCTGCAGCTTGCGCGCCGTCGGGAAGCCGCCGCCGCCCCGCCCGCGCAGCCCGGCACGCCCGACGAGTTCGATGAGGCGGGCGTTGCGGCGGAGGCCCGGAGCCGGAGGCATCCCGTAGAGGGAGCGGTGGTGAGCGAGGCTGCGCCACTCCCCCACAGCCGGCAGGTCGGCGAAGAGGCGGGCAGGTCCGGGTTCCAAGCTGGCGGCCGCCTCGTCAACAAGGCGCCCCGGCTGGCGCCGCCTGCGCTCCATGGAGGTGCCGGGAAGCGATGTCGCGGCCGGAGTCATGCGGGCTTCCTTTCGAGGGAGCGGGCGCCCTGCGGCGTCGCGACGAGCGGGCGGCGGCCCGAGATGACGGCCCGGTAGGCCGTCAGCAGCGTGATGAGGGCGGCGACGCCGATCAGACCCGCCTGCATGGCGAGGGTGTGGCGGTCGGTGCCGGCCGTGAGGCCGTGCACGGTTGCCACTGCGAAGAGAGGGAAACCGAGGAAGTGGGAGGAGCGCCACACCCGTTTCGGCAGGCGTGCCCGCAGAAGGGACGTGATCTCGAGGGCGAGGAGCAGGTAGAGCCCGGCGATACCCCAAGCGACGGCCCCGGGATGCCACGAGCCGGTGAAGGGCACGAGGACCTCGACGACGCCGAAGTGAACGTAGGTGTCAAGCACGATCGAGGTGACGTGGATGGCGAGGAAGGCAACGGCGGCGGCGGCGAGGAAGCGGTGCAGGTCCAAGAGCCACGCCTGGCGGGGGCGGTTGCGCAGCAACCGAGAGCTGAGCGCCAGCCCCCAGAGCACGCTGGCGGCGAGGAGTGCCCAGGTGACGAGCCCGCTTGCCCGCGCCGTGTACCAGATGAGCTTGCTGTCCATGCCCAGCACTCTGACGGCCGTTCCTGAGACAAGCCTGGGATCACAGCGAGAAACCCCGCTGACCAGCACGGCTCGGCCGGCAACTTGGCGGCAGAGTCGGAGGCCGCTCCCAGCGAACTCAAAGATGCCGCCGTCACGATGGTGTCAGCAACCGAGCAGACCCTGCAGCCGACAAAGGAACGCCCCGTGGACCGCCTCGACCCAAGCAACGCCGGCAACCGCCTGCACGTGCCGCCATCGGCGGCCGCCGGGCGATGGGGGCCTGACCTCGCTCGGCGCCGCCATCCGGCGTGGCGGGCTCGCGCCGTTGCGGGGGCGGCAAGCGTCTCGGCCACTCTCGCCATCGTCGGGGCGATGGCCGCCACCGCCACGACGGCGACGGCGAGCTCCCGGCGGGCCGTGAGCGGCACGAGCACGAGCACGACCCAGGCGGCCACCACGACCTCCGGCACGACGGCCGCCTCCCGTCACGCGAAGGGCGGCTCGACGAGCTCGAGCAGCACGAGCACGACCCAGGCGACAACCTCGACGACGACCACGACGGTGGCCGCCGCCTCCACGCCGTCTTCGAGCCCCTCGACGAGCTCAAGTGGCAGCTGAGCTGCGCTGGCGAGCCATGGGCACCGACGCCCACGTCATCGTCGTCGGCGGGCCGGCAGATCTCCTCGAGCACGCCCGCGAGAGGATCGCCCATCTCGAAGGGCTGTGGAGCCGCTTCGATCCCGACAGTGAGCTGAGCCGCCTCAACCGGTGCGCCGGGGCCTTCATGGACGTTTCGACCGAGACGTCCCTGCTCCTCGAGCGCGCTCTCGACGGCTGGACGATGTCGGCCGGCGCCTTCGACGCCACGCTCCTCGATGCCGTCGTCGCCGCCGGTTACGACCGCACCTTCGAGGAGCTGCCCGCTGTCGGGCAGGGCGAGGCGGCCCTGCCGCAGCCACCGCGGCCCATCTCTGCTCGGCCCGATGACGCCCCCATCGAGGTGAGTGCCGGCAGGGCCCGCCTGGGCGAAGGCCTCGGCGTCGACTCGGGAGGCATCGGGAAGGGCCTTGCAGCCGACCTCGTCGTCGTCGAGCTGCTCGGGCGAGGGGCAGCCGGTGCCTGCGTGAACCTCGGGGGCGACCTCCGGGTGGCCGGCGAGAGCCCCGACGGCGACGGCTGGACCATCGGCGTCGACCACCCCTGGTCGCCGAGCCCGCTGGCCCTCGTGGGCGTCGCCGAGGGCGCCGTGGCAACCTCCACCACGCTCCGCCGACGCTGGCTCGTCGGTGACGAGTGGCGGCACCACCTCATCGACCCGCGATCCGGCCTGCCGTCCGACAGCGACCTCAACCATGCCACCGTCATCGCCGCCGAGGCCTGGGTCGCAGAGGTCCTCGCAAAAGCCGTTCTGCTGAACGGGTCCGAGTTCGCCTTCAACATCATCGGGGGGACGGGCGCCGAAGCGCTCGCCGTCGACAACGAAGGTGGCGTCGTGGCCACTGACGGTTTCTCCGCCTATCTCGGCGACGCCGTCCTCTCCGCCTCGCTGCCGGTTCCGCTCGCCGTCGGCCTCCCCGCTCGATAGGGCCAACGCGACTCTGCCGCCAACCGAATGGCATAGCCGGCGCCGCCTTCGCTGATGCCGTCAAAGGAGCCTCGAATCGCGGCCGTCGGCAGCTCATTCGGCCCCTCATCTCGTCACATACACTTTCAATCGTGGCGGACGCGGTGGTGAGCCGAGAGAGCGCTCCAGAGCATCCGAGACTCAACCAGTGGCGACAGACCTTGGCCGAGTCGGGCGCGCTGTGGACGAGCGGCGGTCGATTCGACGCCTCCGCAGGCTGGTGCGCCGCCTTCAGCGGCTCTCCGTTCGTCGACTTCAACACGGTCTTCTGCTGGGGCGACGACCCTGCAACCTTGTGTGCGAGAGCGGTGGCCGAGGTGCGGAGGGCGGGAGTCCCCGCTCTCGTGTTCGTGGCGGGACCTGCCCTCGGCGGAGTCCAGATCTTCGCCGACGCTAAGTGGGTCTGCATCGGCCAGGCGCCGATGATGCTCTTGGCGCTCGAGGACCTCCGGTCCGAACCAGATCTCGACGTGCGTCTTCTTGCGCCAGAGGACTTCGAGGCCGCCTGGGAAATCGGCGCTGACGCCCATCGGATCCCCGCGTCCGCGGCGGCAATCAGCCTGCCCGCACGGAGCGATGACCCGAACATCGGTATCTGGGGGATCTTCGACGACCACGAGTTGCGGGCCGTCATGGCTACGTCGCGTCGCGGCCCCGGTGTCGGCGTCTGGTCCGTCGCCACCGCTCGCGCCAACCAGGGCCGCGGATACGGCCGCCGCCTCACGTGTTCGGTGTTGTGGCACCTCCGTGCTGCCGGCGTCACCCATGCCGTGCTCTTGAGCTCGGTCGAGGGCGGTCCCCTCTACCGCAATCTCGGCTTCTGCACCGTGGACAACTGGCAGATGTGGTCCCGACCCCGCTGGGTTCTCGGGCGGGTGTGACCCTCAGGTCTCGGTAGCCTCTCGCCATGCCGATCTACGAGTTCCGGTGTTCTGAGTGCGAGGCGCGTTTTGAGGCGCGCCGGCCGTCGGAGCTCTCGGACGCGGCTCCCCCGGCCTGCCCGAGCGGGCACCTCTCGACCCGGCGCGTCCTCTCGGTGTTCGCCACAGCAGCAAAAGCGTCGGGTGGCCCGGCGCCGGCAGGCGATTTCGCCGGGGGCGGCTGCGGCCCCGGGTGCGCCTGCGCTCAGCGCTGAGGGGGATCCTGCGGCCGTGAGGCCTCAGATGTGGTGCGCCAGCCAGGAGATGCCCTGGTAGAGCCGCCAGCCGAGGTAGACGACGGATCCCACCACGATGAACTTGAAGTGCCAGGGAGCCTTCGCCTGGCGCTCTCCGGCGTCGCCAGACTCCTGCGCCGGCTCGCCGTCGCTCAGCGCCCCGTCGGCTGCCGCCGCCTGCTCCTTTCTCGCCGTGGGCCGGTCGCCCTCCTTGGCGGCGGCGTCAGGCCGACGGCCGGTCGGTCGTCCTGGCTGCGGCGCCGGACCGGCGGCTGGCGCCCTGCGGGCGGCGCCGCCTCCTCCACCGGGCGGGCTGGCTCGCGGCGCGGCGGCGGGTCGGCTCCCCCGCGAGGGTCGGGCGGGCCGAGGGGCGCCCGTGGGCGTCTCGGAGGAGGCAGCCCGGTCGCCCCCGTCCGGCTCCCGGGTCGGGCTTCGCTCCGTGCGGTCCTCTCCCTCGGCTCCACCGGGCTCGCCGGCCGGCTGTGACGTCAAGGTCACACCGGCGGCACGCCGTGGCGGCGGTCGGTGAACCAGCGCGTCTTCGACTCGGCAAGGGCGAAGCGCCGCACGAGCTCGGAGCGAAGCTGCTCGGGCTGCACGACGGCATCGATCACGAGGTCCGAGGCGAGCCGGAGGAGATCGACGTCGGTCTCGTACTCGCGGCGACGATCGGCCACGTAGGCCTCTCGCTCGGCGACGTCCTCGATGGCGGCGATCCGATTGGCGTAGACGGCATTCACTGCAGGCTCCGGCCCCATCACGGCGATCTTGGCCGACGGGAGCGCCAAGCAGGCGTCGGGGGCGAAGGCGGGCCCCGCCATGGCGTAGAGGCCGGCACCGTATGCCTTGCGGAGGATGACGGAGATCTTGGGAACCGTCGCCTCCGAGACGGCCGTGATCATCTTGGCTCCATGGCGGATGATGCCTTCGCGCTCGACGGACGTCCCGATCATGAAGCCGGGCACGTCGGCGAGGAACAGCAACGGCACGTTGAAGGCATCGGCGCACCAGATGAAGCGGGCGGCCTTGTCGGCCGAGTTCGTGAAGAGCACGCCGCCGCGCGATGCCGGGTTGTTCGCCACGATCCCGATCGAGCGCCCCTCGAGGCGGCCCCAGCCGACCACGAGCTCGGGGGCATAGAGCGGTTTCAGCTCGAAGAAGGAGGCGTCGTCGACGAGGGCGTCGATGACGGTGTAGATGGAATAGCCGAGCCGGTCCGACTCCGGGATGCTGGAGGCGGTGAGGGCTCCCGAGGGCGGCCGCGGTTCCTCGTACGGCGCCGCCTCCCGCCAGGAGCCCGGCAGGTAGGAGAAATACGCCTTGGCGGCCTCGATGGCGGCGGCGTCGTCGCTGGCGAGGTTGTCGCCGCAGCCCGAGACGGTGGCATGCATGCGAGCGCCCCCCATCTCCTCGAGGTCGGTGAGCTCGCCGACGACCATCTCGGCCATGCGGGGCGAGCCGAGGTACATGGAGGCGTTGCCCTCCACCATGAACACGACGTCGCAGAAGGCAGGGATGTAGGCGCCGCCGGCTGCCGAGGGCCCGAACAGGCAACAGATCTGAGGCACGCGGCCGGAGAGCCGCACCTCGTTGTAGAAGATGCGGCCGGCGCCGCGCCGGCCGGGGAACAGCTCGACTTGGTCGGTGATGCGGGCGCCGGCCGAATCGACGAGGTAGAAGACGGGCAGCTCGTGCTCGAGGGCGTACTCGGTCAGGCGGACGATCTTCTCGACGGTGCGGGCACCCCAGGAGCCCGCCTTCACGGTCGGGTCGTTCGCCATCACGCAGACCGGGCGCCCCTCCACCCGACCCCGGCCCGTGACGACGCCGTCCGCCGGCAGGTCGGACGCCAGGGTGTTGGCCAGGAGGCCGTCCTCGACGAACGACCCGGCATCGAGGAGGAGGGCGAGGCGGTCGCGCACGAAGAGCTTGCCTTGCGCCTTCAGCTTGGCGGCACCCGTTTCGAGGTTGCCCGATTCCGCCCGCTCCGTCGCCGTCTCGATCCGCTCGGCCTCGCTCACCGCTGCTGCCTCACCCGCACTCGCATCTCGATCGGC